>Ga0255345_1005847_pt1 | contig 12343 bp, 6 predicted proteins | sample wastewater_treat_6_FD_192415 | JGI IMG/M metagenome (GOLD analysis project Ga0255345, IMG submission 192415) | Wastewater microbial communities from Lulu Island WWTP, Vancouver, Canada - plant20 | ecosystem: Engineered > WWTP > Wastewater > Unclassified | place: Canada: Vancouver, British... | reverse complement strand
TCCTCCGACCTCCGGGTCCCCGACGCCCGTCCCCCTGGGCGTCGGGGGGTTACCCGGTTATGCCTAAGAAGTTCCTCCAGCGGCATAACAAGGCATTGGCGGAGATCGCATCCAAAACGATCTCCGTCTTGCCTTTTATAGACGATAATCCCGAAGCCAAGGATGAGAGGATAAGACGTACCACAGCAGAGGGATGGGATGCCTTCTCGTTCTTCTGTCATACCTATTTCCCGCATATCTTCTCCCTACCTTTTTGCCCAGCGCATGAGACCATGTTCGATGAGACTGATAAGGGCTCAGGCATCATCGCCATTACCGGTTTTCGTGGGCTGGGCAAAACGGTTCTCATGGGAGTGGTCTATCCCATCTGGATGATCATCAAAGGTGAACGCTACGTAATCCATACCGCCGCAGACATAGATCTGGCTCAGGAAAGGACAGCGTTTACACTTCATGAACTGCAGAACAACAAGCGGCTCACCATCGACTATCCGGAGCTGCAGCCCATGGACAGCTTCGATCTGGACTTCTATCTCAAGAACAAAGCCAGGATCAGAGCACGTTCTATCAAGCAGTCTCATCGTGGCACCATCAATCCCAAGACTGCTAAACGTCCCGGTTTGATCGTCTGTGACGATATCGATAAAGAAGAGAACATGGGCAACCAGTCGATCGGTAAGAGACGTATGGAGAAGATCACCCAGGAGCTTGCCGGAGCTCTGGCACCCGAGGGAAATGGCAAGATCATCTGGCTCGGTAACCTGGTACATCCCAATTACTCCATCTGCCAGTTTCAGGAGCTCATATTAGGCGATTTACGGGCAGATAATCCAGAATTAGATGTTACCTACCAGATTGCATTAAAGACCCACCAAAAAGCGATATTGCGCTTCTCCCTCGAAGATATGCAGGGCAAGTCCATATGGGAAGAGCAATACCCTACTGCCACTCTGCCAAACCTGAGATCGAAGTTCGGCCATACCGGTTATCAGAGGGAGATGCTTGGACAGCCGGTAATCGAAGGTAACATATTCAAGAACCACTGGTTCACGAAGTATAGAACACTTCCCGAACCAACCCAAATGAAGCGGGTCTGGCTCTATGCCGATCCTGCTTGGGGAGAGAAGGGTTGCTTCAAAGCGATCATCTCCATAGGCTTTGATGGTAATCGCTTCTACGTGATCCATGTCTGGATACGTCAGACTGAGAACACCAAGTTCTTCAGATACTACTATGATGCCTATCAGGAGCTTGATCGTATCTACAGAGTGAAAGCCAGAGCAGCATGTGAAACCACCTACGGTCAGGCACGCATCCTTGCTGACTTCGACAGGTGGGCTACTGATAATCACCTACATCCAATATCACACCGCATCAAGCGCATAGATAACAAAGATAACAAAAACCTTCGCATAGAGAGAACTGAAACCATTATCGAGACGGCCAAGGTTCTCTTTCCGGATGGACAGGATACGCCTACATTGATCTCCCAATTCCTAACTTATCCCGATGGCTATATCGATGGCTGTGATGCTCTGGCAGGTTGCTTGGAACGCTTCTCGGAATACGATATCGGCAAGAACAGAGTCACGGTACGGAGATTCTCCTTCTAATGAACTACTATGATCAGCTTATGCTTGAGTATTACCGGGTCTTGAATAATGCATGGAAAACTGAAATCAGAGATGCGACACGACTTGCCATCCAGATGCTGAGTGACATGCCAAGAGCTGAGAAGCTCAACAAGGACTCCTTAGATAAGCTTATGGTTATCATCAATACCCAGTTGGGAGATGACTTCGCTGCCCTGGTCAATGAGCCCACCAAAGCGATAATAGACCGCTGTGTGCGGCTTGGTCTCAGAGACACCCAAGTGCAAGCACCGACAAAAACCAGTATAGGTCTATGGGGCATTGAAGATCAGCACCTTTCATCCACAATCCAGAAGCAGCAGTTGTTCTGGATCGGGAATCACTTTGAAGCTGATGTCAGGCAGAACTTTGCAGACACCCTTGCCAAGGCCATAGAACAAGGCTATACTAAAGAGATGCTCGCCGATACGCTCAAAGACCAGTTCAATGACATTGCCAACCGCTCATCCCACTACTGGCAAGGATTGGCAGAGCATACCGCACTGAGAATCAGGGAGTTCGGAAGGCTGCAAGGCTACAAGAAAGCCAAAGCGAGATACTACAAGCTCGTGGTAATCTTGGATGACCGCACCAGTGACATCTGCCGGGCTTTGGCTGCCCAAGATAGGGTCTATCCGCTAAACGATGCTCTCGAGGTGATGGACAATCTCATGGCTCTGGATACTAAGTCAAACAGCCTGGATGATGCGAGAGACTATATCAAGGCTCTCGCACCATGGATCAAGGACGATCAGATCGAATACGACTCAGAGATGAATCCTGTTGGAGTCTCCGGAGCGCATACCCCATTCCCGCCCTTTCATTGGAAGTGTAGGACGAGTACGGTTATTGCTTAAGTACTAACATCTTATAGTCCCATCATCATCTCATAATGAGCTTCGTGACCAGTTTTCAAGAAAATCTCCTTGAATACTTCTTTGTAAATTAAGACAGTCTCGTCAGTGATATCATAATAGGCATCATCAAATACATTGTGTGATCCAGCATGAACCCATGATAAAAGAGATTCGCAGATCTGTTTATTATGACCCTCAAAAATATCAGAAACACTGTCCAATGGCACATCGCCCAGTAGCGAGAAATAGGACTCAAGAATTCTTCTCATTACATTAGGTAATATGTGAGCGTTTGATGAAACATGCTTGTATTCGTCCCAAAGTAACTGATACGAGCTCTTTATAGGGCTTTTATCGTATTTTTGAATTCTTGAGCCAGTTCTATTCTTTCTGACTACCCAATAAGATAAGTCATTGCTTGAGATCTTTTCCTTGTGTTTACAGTGAGATACTTGCCTGTAGAAATACACATTATGTGTCAACACTATAACCTGCCTAGTTTTACAGTTTCCTATGCTTGCATCTCTGATAATCTTCCTTATCAAACAGCTTACTGCAAACAACACGTCATTATCAAGACTGGACACAGGATCATCAAACACGATTACTCTATCATCAATAGTATCTTCAGCATCTTGAGTTCCCTTTATCAGGAAGTAGAAGTAGAGAAATGTAACAAATGATTTCTCACCTTCACTTAGAGAGGACTGGGCATCAGTATTATCGTCATTGGGTCTAATGATCCTGTATTTATCATTATCAGTAGCCTTATCCAACCTAAAACCCTTGAACCCAAAGCTATCCAATATTTCATTGATATCATCTATGGTCGTCTGAGTAGTCGTAGTTTCGGCTCGCAAGGTTCTGAGTTGCTTGTTGATACTATTCAAACTCTCTTCGGCTGTTCTAATGCTTGATGATATGTTTTCAATAGCTTTATCTAAACCAGACTTATCCCTCTTGAATGACTTTACAGTTGTATCCAAGGCATCGTCTACAATGAACTTCCAAACCTGATTTTTCAAGTCGGATCGTTCGCTCTTTATATTGGCTACTGTTTTGTTATGACTTTTAATTGTCTTGTTTGCTTCATTGATAAGGGTATTTATGTTATCAATGACTTCGTCAATGGGATCTAAATTCTCTTTCGTGCTGGGCTCTTTGATTTTCTTGTTTATTCTTAGAATGTTCTTTGACACTGTTGTTTTCAGAGACTGAATGAGGGTTCTCAAGCTATCAGTATCAATCCACTTCTCATTGTTATCTAAGATGCCTTGGACTATTTGCACAATTTCCTTCGTTTCAGTCTCATATTGAGTGAGAAACGAGCTTAAACTCTTAATGCTTTGATCGTATCTCTCATCAAAGTATGCTTGAAGACTCTTAGCCAAGCTCTCAGAAGTTTTTTGCTGGCAGAATGGACATATTCTATCATTTACATCATAATAGTTTTGATACCCATCCTTTACCCAATCGCTTGATTGCAATTTATCAATAAGAGCAGCTATATCAACATCTTTTCGTCCGACTACGGGTTGAGAGAGCTTAGAGTTGATTTGAAGCAGCTTGATTTCTGTGGTATCTATGGACTCTATCTCTTGCACTGCAATAGGTTCATCAATATACAAGCTTTGATATCTCTCCTTTAGTTCAGAAGAGTCTTTCAAGACAGCGTGATTAACGAAATTGGCTTTTACCTGCTTAGCAAAGTCTGCTTGGCTACCTCTAAAGCCTTTGAACACTTCTTTAAAGTCATTATCATACTTGGTTTTTTGTGCCCAACAGGCTTCAGTGAAATCGTCATCGAGCTTTTTCAAATCGCCAGTCTTACCAGATTTTCCATCAGAGCCATTCAACTGTAATGTCAGATCATCAATAGCTTTGCTGGTCTTCTCTTTCTCTTTCTCCAGGTTTTTAATCTTTGTAACGGTTTGATCATCCGCATTTCTCAAAGTGAAAATTCCGGGAATTCCCTCATCCGGCTTAAAAGTATCTGCGACGAAGTCTTTGTTGTAAACCAAAGCTTGGAGTGGCTTCCCGTTTACCCATTCGACTTCACATGCGGGGTACTTATGGGGATTCCTAACAACTCTACTAATAGTAGTTTTTCCTGACCCGTTCGCTCCATAAAAGAAACTGAATTTTGTCAATCCATCAATCACTTCAGGCTCACCCTGGTAGGATGCTTCGTCTTTAATTGTAATCTTCTTGATCATAAAACCCTCCTACATTACGCGGAAATATCCCTAAACCTATTAAAGAACGCCTTTAGCTTCTCTATCACCGTCTCTCGTTTGATCGTTCTTTCACCTGCCTTTGAAAACCTTGTTACCGGGGGCAATACGGCTGACAGCGCTGTTCCCGTAGTTTGCACATAGCCATCACGGAAGGCGTTTGAGATGAATCTCAAGGTCTCATCTTTGTTCAGGCTTTCATCCTCGATGATCCGGTTCAGCTCTTCTATCTTTTTGCTTTCCACATACTCGGCCCAATCCTTTTCCACGTCCGTCCCCGGGTTGAGGTTGTGGATGAAGATCTGAATCAGGTCTTTCTTGTTTCGCAGCTCGATGCTGGAGTCTATGGCCTTGTTGATGTTTATGATGATCTCTTTGTCTTCTTGGTTTCCGTCGTGGTATTTCTTGATCAGCTCCAGAATGTAATCGATATTGATCTCCACCTGCTTGATCAATTCCATCTCAAATACGATGTCATCATTCACGTTTTCAGCATCACCTTTAGCGGTCTTTCGCAATGCGTTATAGAGATCGATGTACATGCTGTGATAGTCTTGAATATCCCGCTCCGAGAGGATTCCCTTGCCGATGAAATCGTCAAAGGTGGTCAAGATATTGCGCAGCTTGAGTATTGAGCCATAGAGTCGGATAAAGTCCTTTTGATTCTGCTCTCCGATGATTTGCTCTCCCACAGGGAATCTCTCCTGCAATTCCTGGATCAGCTCCACATAGCCGGGGATTTTCTTGCCCTCGGCTTGATAGCCATTGTAATACTCATCAAAGGTTTTTAGCAGAACTATGCCGCAAGCTTCCTTATCTCCAAACAGCGCAATGCTCTCGTTTGTAGCCTTTTCCAGATTGCGGAAGCAGACGATATTACCGAAGGTCTTGATCGTATTGAGGATGCGGTTTGTGCGTGAATATGCCTGCAAGAGCCCATGCAAACGCAGATTTTTATCCACCCACAGCGTATTGAGGGTAGTGGCGTCAAATCCGGTGAGGAACATATTGACCACGATCAGCAGGTCCAGCTCACGGTCTTTTACCCGCTGTGAGACGTCCTTGTAATAGTTTTGAAACTTGTCGCTACTGGTATCAAAGTTAGTCTTGAAGATCTGGTTATAGTCATTGATGGCGGCATCCAGGAAGTCCCGGGAACCCGTGTCCAATCTGCTGGTATCCTCCAAGTTTTCATCTTCGATTATCCCATTTAGCTCGGGATCGGCTTCGTTCACGGTAAAGCTATAGATGATAGCCACCTTCAAGCGTTTGTCGCTGGGCAGCTCTGCCATTTGCCTTTGAAACTCGGTATAATACCTTTTTGCCATATCGATGGAGGCAACGGCAAAGATGGAATTGAAGCCCGCCAATCTTCTGTCTTTCAATTGGTAATAGCTATTGCGTTTGGTCTTTTGATCAAAGTGCTCCAGGATGTAGCCCACGATGTTCGCTATCCTCTCTGGGGCTGCCAAAGCTTTCTCCCTGTCGATATCCCACACCTTGGTGTCGGCAATATCTTCCTGCTCTTTCATGGTGCTGATATAGTCTATCCTAAAGGGCAGCACGTTTCTATCCGTGATCGCGTCCACGATGGTATAGGTGTGCAGCTTTTTACCAAATGCCTGTTCAGTGGTTCTAAGTACATTCGTTCCGCTGCTATTGGCATTGGCCGCAAAGATTGGGGTTCCGGTAAAACCAAAGAGGTGATATCGCTTAAAGCTCTTGATGATGGCTGTGTGCATATCGCCAAATTGTGAACGGTGGCATTCGTCAAAGATGATCACAACCCGCTTTTGATACACCGGAAGCTGTTTATCTTTGTTGATCAGCCTTGCCAGCTTCTGAATGGTGGTGATGATTATCCGGTTATTGGGCTCATCAAGCTGTTTCATCAGCACGGCGGTGCTGCTGTTGCTATTTGCCGCGCCTCGCTCAAACTTGTCATATTCCTTCATGGTCTGATAGTCCAGATCCTTCCTGTCCACCACAAACAGCACTTTATCGATATAGGGCAGCTTGCTGGCCAATTGCGCGGTCTTGAAGGAGGTGAGGGTCTTTCCGCTGCCGGTGGTATGCCACACATAGCCCCCGCCCTCGATCTTGCCATAGCTCTTATAGTTGTTCGCCACCTCAAGATGCTGTAATATCTGCTCGGTGGCGGCTATCTGATAGGGACGCATGGCAAGCAGCTGCTTATCTGAAGTAAAGACGCAATATCTGGTGATCAGGCTTAGCAGAGTATGCTTGGCAAAGAAGGTCTTGCCAAAATCCATCAGATCGGTGATGGGGCGGTTTTTGGCATCTGCCCACCAGGAGGTAAATTCATAGCTGTTGCTGCTGCGTTTGCCTTTCTTGATCGAGCTGTCGCTTTGCTCTTTGATGTGGCAAAAGCGGGTGGTATTGCTGTAATACTTGCTGTAAGTGCCGTTTGAGATCACAAAGATCTGGATGTATTCAAAGAGTCCGCTGCCCGCCCAAAATGATTCCCGGCTATAGCGGTTGATCTGGTTGAAAGCCTCTTGGAGCTCCACTCCCCGCCGCTTCAGCTCGATATGCACCATCGGCAGTCCGTTTACCATGATTGTGACGTCATAGCGGTTGGCTCTTTGCCCTTCTTCCGTAGTGTATTGATTGATCACCTGTAAGCGGTTGTTGTGAATATTGACTTTGTCCAATAGATAGATGTTTCTTATCTGCCCGTCGTCACAGCTTAATAGCTGAACATGATCTTCCTGGATGATCGCCGTCTTTTCCTCGATGCCGTTGTTCCGATTGGCAATCTTGCCATCAAAGAGCTGTTGCCATTCAGGGTCCGAGAATCGGTAATCGTTCAGCTCCTCCAATTGCTGGCGCAGATTTGCGATCAGCTCGGCTTCGCTTGTGACGATCAGATATTCATATGCCTGAGCTTGCAACAGCCGGATAAACGCCTGCTCCAAAGCCGCTTCGGATTGATAGTATGTTTCCCGCTTTTCCGGTGGATTATATTCTGCCACTACAGTGCTTTCCCGGCTTTGAGCTACGATGTCATATTTCATTTATGCCTCTTTCGCCACTGCGATGTTCCGGAAGCTTAGCAGCTTGCCCCGATAGTATTCATACTGCCGGCGTCTGGCTGCTATCTCTGCGGGTAAGCCGATGGAGATGTCATTGACCAAGGCATCGAATCTGTCAAGAATGGAGACGATGCGTTCTTGCTCTTCGAGGGGAGGGATGGGGATCGAAATCTTTCTAACAATATTGCTCATTAGTTTTGGATTACCCATTCCGGAGCTGACGTATTTTTTCATTGTCACACCTAAGACATAGAAAACATACTTAATGTCTACATGACATAACTTCATTTCTAACAGCCCGCAAACGTTGGTTATACTAAACTGGCAATTCCGATAAAAAACAGTTCCTGCGTTTGCTCCATCAGTTGTCCAAGTCAAATACTCTCCATGATAGTCATAGGTTTCAATCCGTCCGATTTCCCCGTTGCTTTCAGTTTGAGAAGAATAGACAGGATAAGGGCCTGCAAACTGACGCAAATAGTCTTTTGATATAACCCTTCCTCGAGAGATACTGAACACATCCCCCAACTTCTTCCACTCTACTTCTTTCCCATTCATATACCACTTACCATCATTTTCTATGGGAGTCAGCAGCTTGTTCCGATAATATTCATACTGCTTTTTGCGAGCTTCCAGCTCCGCTTCCAGCTCCGCTTCCAGCGCTGTGAATTTATCGAGTATCCTTACTATCTCCTCTTGAATAGGGAGAGGTGGGATGGGGATTTGAATCTTATCTACATCTGTTTTGTTGATTGCTGGAATACTTCCGCGGGCAACTAAAACATCCATTATGTTTTGTTCTGTGAATTTGAGATAATAAAACACGAACTTTGTGAGAACAAAGCATTCATTATTAGATCTGTATGGATAGCATAATCCTCCAGCCCAAAATCTCGTAGATATGTAACTTACAAAACCTGCGTATTCACCTCTCGCAGCTATTACAAAGGCATTAGCTTCGTTGTTGAATGTATGATAATACCCATACCATTCGCGACCTGAGTTAATTACTGGGTATGTGCCACCAACCTTTAGTTCTCCTTGTTTTAGAGTGCCTTTCTTCAAGGAACTACAAATATCTCCCAATGGAGAGTACTCCACCCCATTCGGACACAACTCTGTTATCAACTCGTCTATTCGGCTCATTGGGGCTCTCCTTCTTCGTTCCACCCTAATGCGGTAATTGCTTCATTCATTTCTTGATTGTTTTTAATGCTGTCAATAACACCAACCACAAGGCGTCTAAGTGCAGGATACTTCTGTAAAGCTATCACTTCGTCTGAATAGCAGTGAATCACGTTACTGAGTTCCCCAAACAGCCGATAACCGTTTTCAGAGAATTCTCTGGGAATAATGCGTTGCACTTGATCAACTTCTTCTAAAACTCTTTTAAATGGTTTCCGCCTGTTTTTCTGGGTTCTTGTTTCAATCCCTGCGATTTCTGCTGCCCTTATTGTAATAATCTCTAGTATCTTCCTCAGGTACACTACCGACCCCGCTCCGAGATTTTCAGTATAAGCAAGTTGAGCCTTGTTTAACATTTCCGTGAAGTCTCCAAAAGGGTCTTTGCTAACTGAAACATCTGCAGATAATTTCAAAGAGTGTTTGACAAGTTTAACGTTTGGAGCGCTGGAGGAGATATCCTGATCGCATGCTATAAGAAACCATGCTGGTACTAATGACATACCGCATTGAGGGCAAACAAGTACGCTATCAATGCTTATTGTTTTGTCATTAACTCCAATGCAAAACAGTATTCTCTCTGACATGAATGCTTGATCTTCTTCGCATCTATTACAATAAAAAGGTAGCCATATCCGCCCTACATTAATCTTTCGTTGCTTACCGGGTTTAAGCTTCTTTCCATTAAGAAAACCTTCAATCTCCATGAATTGATCATTGGGGGGTTTCGAAAGGATACCAGATAGCCTCATTCATTACCCCTCTAGATCTGCCACGATCTCATCGATAGCGCTGCGCAGATGATTTTGTTTGATCACGATCTCCGCAATATGGGCATTGAGCTTTTCGATATCGATCTCTTCGCTGGTATCTTCTCTTATCACATAGGAGCTCACGGCGATGTTGTAATCATTGGCGGCTATCTCGCTATTGGGCACCAATCTGGCAAAGTAATCTTCATCTTTGCGCTCGATATAGGCGTTCAAGACGCGTTTGCGGTTTTCTTCCGAAAGCTTGTTTTTGTTCCCACCCCGCACAAACTCGGCCGAGGCATCGATGAAGAGAGTTGCGTTGTCCTTCTTGCTCTTTTTGATCACGATGATGCAGGTGGCGATGGTGGTGCCGAAGAAGAGATCGGGAGGAAGCTGGATCACGGTATCGATATAGTTGTTATCGATCAGATATTTGCGGATCTTCTGTTCTGCTCCGCCACGATATAGCACACCGGGGAATTCTACGATTGCGGCAGTGCCGGAAGTGGAAAGCCAGGACAGCATGTGCATGGTAAAGGCAAGATCCGCCTTGCTTTTGGGAGCAAGCACTCCGGCAGGGGAAAAGCGGGGATCATTGATCAAGAGCGGATTGGCATCACCTTCCCATCTGGTGGAATAAGGCGGATTGGAGACAATCGCATCAAAGGGTTCATCATCCCAGTGTTTGGGGTCTATCAGAGTATCACCGTGGGCGATATCGAACTTCTCGTAGTTGATATCATGCAGAAACATATTGATGCGGCAGAGGTTGTAAGTGGAGAGATTGATCTCTTGACCAAAGAAGCCTTGGCGGACATTTTCCTTGCCCAAGACTTTGGCAAATTTCAGCAGTAGTGAACCCGATCCGCAAGCAGGATCATAGACCTTGTTCACGTCTTTCTTACCCACCACCGTCATTTCGGCCAGTAGTTCGGAAACTTCCTGGGGGGTAAAGAATTCTCCTCCGGATTTGCCGGCATTTCCGGCATACATGGTCATCAGATATTCATAGGCATCACCAAAAGCATCGATGGTATTATCCTGATAGCTGCCCAGAGTCAAGCCGGCAATGGCGTTTAGGATCTTCACCAGCTTTTCGTTTCGTTTGGCCACCGTGGCGCCCAGTTTGTTACTGTTTACATCCACGTCGTCAAAGAGGCCTTTGAGGTCGTTTTCGCTATCAAAGCCTTTGGCGGAGCTTTCGATGTTGCCAAAGACCCGGCTCAGGGTTACGTTCAGATCGGCATCGTCTTTGGCTTTTTTGCACACATTGCAAAAGAGCTCCGAAGGCAGGATGTAAAAGCCTTTTTCTTTCACCGTGTCCGCTCTGCCGTATTCAGCTTCTTCATCGGGCAGCCCGGGATAGTCAAAGTCGTCGTTACCGGCTCGGCGTTCTTCTCGGTTCAGATATTCGGTCAGGTTTTCCGAGATAAATCTATAAAATAGTATCCCTAATACATATGATTTGAAATCCCATCCGTCCACACTGCCCCGCAGGTCATTGGCAATCTGCCAGATGGTGCGATGCAGCTCGTCCCTTTCTTGTTCTTTTGTCATTTATGCCTTCCTTTTATGAGCTCTTGATAGTTGTTTGAACAATCCAATCTTTGTCAGCACTATACCCTGATATTGCCAGTGCTTTCATGCAGTGCTTAATCACATTGTTTGTTTTCAGGCAACCCTCTGTATAGAATCCTTGTTCAAGCGTGATGGGATTAGAATAAATGCCCTTGTCTTGAGAAACCCCATACCACTTCGAGATGTTAGTATTAATTAGTTTAGATAGTAGTGCGTTATAGGTAATCTGTTTCACTTCTCTCCAACTACTCACTTGGTGCCATGTCCCAAGCACACAAAGCCGGATTGGTTTCGTGCCTGTAAAATCGCTACCTACCGAGAGGACGGTGGCATGAGTTTGTTCATGTTGAATCGAAGAGATTGCTTCATCCTGGGCTGTGCGTTTGCTTTTATGCTCAGTACCAGGTTGCCGAATATCCCAAAGCCTCTCAATATCCTCCAGCTCTATATTCACTTTATGGTTTTTCTTGATAAGCTGTTGGGCAAACATATATGCTGAGAGGTCTGTCTTTATGTGCATAGCAATAGCCTCATCTTTCACATTGCCGATCAGCTTGATGCGCACCAGTTCATTACGCATATCTTCGGCGGTATTGAGTGCTTTGATGCGGTAGTTTTCTTTCTTTAGGATCATCTCAAAGGTTTGGACAATATCATCGGGATCATCTTCCAGCAAATTGAGTTCATTAAAGAGTTTGTCATCAAATTCACCACCTGCCGAAGGAAGATAGAATCTCCATTTGATGCCATCGGTAAGGATACTAATGGCAGATTTGTGATAGGCATTGTAAAGATGAAGCTGATTCTCTCCGGCGATGAGATCGGAATCCAGCTTACCCGGAGTTTTTACTTCGATAAATACTTCTGCGCCTTCGGAAGTCTTTTCTGGAATGAATAGTGCCACATCCACTCTACCGGTTACGTCTTTGGTGATATTCTGTTGCGGTAAGCGTTTTACCCTGTATTCTGTATTAAACTCATCAGGATTCCAAACATTCCATCCCAAAGCAAGACACAGCCTTCCCACCAAGGAAAAACGAACATGCTGTTCGT
>Ga0255345_1005844_pt1 | contig 12344 bp, 15 predicted proteins | sample wastewater_treat_6_FD_192415 | JGI IMG/M metagenome (GOLD analysis project Ga0255345, IMG submission 192415) | Wastewater microbial communities from Lulu Island WWTP, Vancouver, Canada - plant20 | ecosystem: Engineered > WWTP > Wastewater > Unclassified | place: Canada: Vancouver, British... | reverse complement strand
TGCATTCATTCTATCTAATTTGGACTTTACTATCATTTTCATTAACCTGCCAGTAGAAAGTTTGCCACGGGCTCGCCCAAGCTTGATGTTCATTTCTATGAAGTTTCTTGGCACAGCATGTTGAATATCCTTAATTTTACGCTTCAATTTAAGCGAATTGGTTGGGCATGTTGTTACACATAGCCCGCATCCTATACAACGGTCTTTATCCAAAATGATTTTTTCATCTAGCTTAAGTGCTTCCATCTGACATCTTTCTAAACATATGCCACAGCCTATACAATCTTCAGTATTGAGCTCTGCTGTAAAAGGAGAAGAAACAATATCAGCCGGATGAGGAAAGTTTTTCAAAGTCCTAAGAACACCACAGCAGCAACCGCAGCAAGCACAAATGAAATTAGCCTTCCGGGAGTTACCCGGCGAAAGCACCAATCCCGCAGCATCAGCCTTCTTTAGTATGGACAAGGCTTCTTCTTTATTTATTGACCGCCCCATTCCGTTTCGCACATAAAAATCTGCTCCATCTCCAAAAGAAAAGCAGGTTTCTAAAGGTTTGTCACAACCTTTCCCCATGGTACGTTGTTCTGTTCTGCAAATACATGGCGATACAGTTATTCTGTCCTGTGCTTGAACTAAATTTATGGCACTTTCATAAGACATTACTTCCAATTCTGAATCTATCGCTTCATCTATGGGAATTGATCTGATTTGTGGCACCCTTTTCCAAACATCCGTATTAACCCAATATGGTATGTATTCGTTGACATCATCCACAAGCTCCGGTGTAAGTTTATTAACCTGGAATTCCCAAATTCCTACTATAAATTGAAGCGCAGTATATTTTGGAGGTCTGTCTTTATAATGAGTACCATATATAAGACCTTTTTTCTCCATTTCATCTAAACGAGTGGCAGCCTCCTCCACAGAAATATTCGCACGATGAGCAATCACACGAGGTTCTTCTGCTATCAAAGACAAGGATAATGCAAGCTCAGCATCTTCAGGAGTAAATAAACGCTTCAGTATACGCAGTTCCACTCCGCTGTCAGTCTCAGGGAATCCACCTGGTAAATTATCTAAGTATTTCGCCAATCTTTTATATAAATCATCTGAATTATTTTCCACTACTTCACTTCCTTATAACTTCTTTTATTACAGAATTGAAATTTCTTTTACTTCAAGCTCCATTCCGGTTATAAGCCGGTTATCTAAATTTCCACATTTTGTACAGCATGGCTTATCTTCATCATGCCAGTCAAAATAAAAAATGTTTTCACAATTATTACAAATTGCAGAAACAGGCACCCGTTCAAACTTTATTTTAGCTCCATATGCAATAGTTCCAATGCTCAAATAATCCCAATATCTTTGCGTTATTTCTTCAACAAAATCTCTTAAATCTCCAACTCTTATACACACAGTTATTATTTTTTCAGATTGATTTTTTTCTCCATACTTTAATGCAATATCTAAAATTTTTTGAGTTAACGGCAATTCGTGAATAAGGCACCACTCCTTCTAAACAGCAAACTTAGACAGTAATTTTTTCAGAAAGCCAGTCACACCATGCTTCTATGCCTTCTCCTGTTTTGGCAGAAACTTGAAATATCTTCATTTTAGGATTGACTAATGCTGCACGGTTCATTAAAGCATCAAAATTAAAATCAAACATTTTTACGCAATCAATTTTATTTATTATCAATACATCGCAAACTTGAAACATAAGAGGATATTTGAGTATCTTGTCATCGCCTTCCGGCACACTGAGTATCATGACATTTAGATTCGCACCTGTATCAAATTCAGCTGGACAAACAAGATTTCCTATATTTTCAATAATTATAACATCATAATTGTCCAGGTCCATGGTATCTATCGCAGATTTTATCATAAAAGAATCAAGATGGCAGTCACCGCCTGTGTTTATCTGGACAGCGTGACCACCATTTTGAACTATTTTTTCAGAATCAACCATGGAGTCTATGTCGCCTTCAATTACGCCAATTCTGTATTTATCTTGCAAGGTTTTAAGCGTTGCAATAATCAAGCTTGTTTTGCCTGCCCCAGGTGAAGACATTATATTAAGCATAAATACATTTTCTTTTTCTAACTTCTCACGAAGAAACAATGCATCATTATCATTATCTGTTAATATACTTTCTTTTACATTAATAAGCTTGATATCTGACATCAATTTCACCTCATCATTTAATCCGTAAGTTTTATTTGTTATAATTAATATTTAGAGCTTTTAATCTTCATCTAGATTTAGAAATCCTACACCAACAAGTCCCGGTCCTGTATTGACACCAAGAGCAGGGGAAATTTGTCCTTCCATAAACAATGTTGCATTATCTATGTATGGCTGCATTCTTTCTTTGATTTTATCTGCTTCCTCTTGAGCATAACCATGGCATACTGCAAGATAATAATTTTTCTTATCCTTAACTTCATCCTGTATTATTTCTATCAGCTTATTAATGCTTTGTTTCCTTCCTCGCACTTTTTCTACTGTATAATAAATCCCATCCTTGTCACAAGAAATAATAGGTTTGATTTGAAGAATACTTCCAATCATTCCTTCTACGCGTCCCAAACGTCCGCCCTTAATAAGATAATGTAAGGTTTGTAGACTATAGTAGATATTTGAATCTTCAATTTTACTTTCTACCTTTTTAACAATTTCTTCAAAATTGAAATTTTTTTCAACTAATTGTGCCGCATAAATGGACAAAAACCCGGATCCAATTGCAATATTTTTTGTATCTATAACTTTCGTTTTTATATTCTTAAAATCCTCACAAACCATTTCAATTGCTTTGAATGTTCCGCTCAATCCTGAAGATATTACAGGTATTATTATTTGATCGTATCCGTCAGCTATTATTTTCTCTATTGTTTCATGAATTTCGCCAATTGTTGGCAAACTTGTGTGAGGTATTTCAATTTGCAGATTTTCATAAACTTCTTCCGGTGTTATATCAACCCTGTCACGATAAGATCTGTCTTTATAATTGATGCTGAGTGCCATTTCATAAATATGAAATCTTTCCAATAAATTTCGAGGTACATCTGAACAAGAATCAGTCATTATTGCAATTTTATTTTCATTCATAATTGTTCTCCTGGATTATTTATATTTTTTATTTTTGTTTCAATGATTTTTTCTGTTAACAGTTTGCTTGACAACGCTGTAGTAATGGAAGAAATAGCAAGCTTTTCATATTTTATTTCTCTTTCCTCCATTATATAAGGACTGTTTTTTTCTAAAATTGGAACAAAGACTTCTCTCATTGATTCCTCAAATGCTTCACAAAAGGAATTATAAGCTGTTTTTTCATTCCCTTGCAATGCAACCTGCAAATGAATTCCATCTTTAATTTTTGAAATAGGAAGCACCTGTTTTAGTATGGTAATGACAATAACATATGCAATGTGCATTTTTTCATACTTCTTCTTTACCGGTTTCGGCATCATGCCCCATTTTACATAATTGTTCACCATGCTTTTAGTAATTAGCTTTTCATCACCATTTTGCATAAAAGAAATTCCATCACTGACAATTTGTAGCAACTGGTCACAATAGATTGGAAAATCAGGTAAGTCATCCCACACAGGAAGCTTAACTTTGCTCATTGTTTTGCTGTATTCATATAATTCTAAATTATTCATAGTTATTTCCTTTATTGATAACGATTATATGTGGTTATAATAACTACTTAAATAATAATCCAAATATAAGTATCTGTCAAATACAATTTTGTAATTTAAAATAGAAACAAGGGAGAACAGAATAGCTGTTCCCCCTTGGAAAAATTCATTGCCTCATTGTTCAACTTTTAAAGCTTCTGAATAGCAATCCTGGCAACAAAACTTTGCAGTATCCCCGCTTTCATCAAGGCTTTTTACACACCTACTATTTCACCCTTGACAGCAATACGACCGTCTCAACGTGTCTTGAGAGGATAGTATGAATGTCTTTGGAACCGTCAGTTCCAGGAAACATATCCACGGCAATTTTTACACTATCGGTATGTGGGAACATATCAATTGGTTTTTGCCTATTTTACACAATCATTTTAATTTAGCGCAAGCTATACTATTTACTATTATGAATTTCAACGTATAAATTTCGATACAATCCACCCAATAATCACCAACCACAAAACTATAATTGGTATTGCATAGTACCTCTTTTTAGGCTTTCTATCTTTCCACATGCCTTCTGCTTCAACTCTGCATTCCTCCATTATTTCAGCAGGAATAAATTTTATAGCCAAAACTGCCAGCAAGGGAAGGATTATAAGATCATCCAGATACCCTAACACGGGTATAAAATCCGGAATCAAATCAATTGGTGACAATGCATACCCTACAGTAATTCCCGCAAAAATCTTTGCAATAATTGGTGTATCTTTTCTCTTCATTGCAATGAAAAGAGCAGGAATATATATATTTTTATGGCCTTTGCTTTCTCTTTAAGATTCATACCCATGCTCCTCGATTAATATTTCACTTGATGGCTATTATCCCTAATCATTTTGTCCATCTTAAAATAGAGAATTATAGCTAACAATTCTACAATACAGGTGAAAGCAATAATAATTCCAATCTTGTTCATATCGTAAAGCAATCCCATCAATGTTGCTCCACCAAGCAGAGCCAATCCATAACTGGTATTAAATACACCATAGCCAGTGCCTCGCTTGTGAAATGGTGTTATATCTGCGATTGCTGAACGCATGACTGTTTCATGTGCTCCCATGACTATGCCAAAGACAATCATTCCCGTAACAATTAAGATAGTTGAATTGCTCAATGTCAAAATTGGCAATAACATTGTAAAAAAAGGAATTACCACCAAAACCAAGATTCCTCCAGTTCTCATTCCAGTCCTAGTTTTAAGTCGATCATAAGCCTTTCCCACAAGTAGAGCTGTAGCAGCATCAGCAATCATCGCTAGTGAATACACCAATGTTATATTCCCATCTGACATCAGGTTATTCGCTTTCAGATGGTACCCCACTGTGCTAAAGTTGACAAAACCCAGTGTACAAAAGAAAGTAAAGGCTGTATAAGCCCAGAAAATCGGTTTGAGGTTTTCTGAATGAAAATCTTTTTTTACAACTTCGGTCATTAGATTATCACGCTTAGTCCTTCTGTAGGCATATATCAGGAATAGCATCAAAATTACAAATGGAATAAAGAGCGACTGATAGCCTAATTGATACTGTGATATGCCGTTCTTTCCTGTAAAATAAAAGACCGCTGTGAAAATAAGAGGGCCAATGAATGCGCCAATCTGGTCCAGGGCTTCCTGGAGGCCAAACGCAAATCCTACCCCAACCTGATTTTCTGCAACTCCTGAAAGAATTGTATCTTTAGCTGGACTTCGCAGAGCTTTTCCGATTCTCTCCATTAAAATCAGAATAACAAGAATGTTCCAATTCATTGTGAATCCCATCAGTGGCACAACCAGAAGCATACCATAACCAAGAAACATAAATGGCCAGTGCCTGCCACTTTTATCTGATAAGAATCCTGCAGTAAGCCTAAGAAAATAGCCGAGGAACTCTCCAATACCAAATACTATACCAACTTGAGTAGCACTGATACTTAACAAATTTAAATACTGACTATTTGCACTTCTCGCTGTTTCATAAACTACATCCCCAAGCATGCTTATAATGCCAAATATTATGATCACTGTAACAGCCGGTGTAAAACGTTTTTTAGATAGATCGCTCATGTCTATACCCTCCTTTATCTTTATTCTTCTTCATTTGCTTTGTAAACCCGATTGCTGAACCCATCGAGCAATTGCTTACATTTTTGCAACCTTTCCACTGCTTGCTCTTTTAACGGGGCCACAAAAAAGTCTCTTAATGTTATCTTTTTTAACCATTCCACCAGCTTATTGTATTCATCCTCGTTTTCTTCAAGCTCAATAAATGTAAAGTTTTTTCTTTCTGTTTCTTTCTCAATTTCATAAAAATAATCATCACATTTTTCCAAAAATTCCTGATACTCTTCATCCCGTGCTTTATTGAACAAATTAACGATATCTTCATTGCTTCCTGTATTAATGAAATCAGCATTTGCAATATAAGCACTACCATCTTTTTCAATTATTTCTTTTGAAATTTCATTGAAAGTTTCTAAGTGTTCTTCTGAAATAGGAAGAGCCCACATTGATTGACCAATGCTAACAGATCCACATTTTTTTAATTTTCTCCACACACTTACCCTTACGCTCGATTGTTCTTTTGGTAAAGTGAAGTTCAATATCAACCATTCTTTAGCGTACAAAACATCCACCTGCCTAATGTAATACTCATTACTTGTAATACTCATTACTTGTAATACTCATTACATTATATTACTCATCTAAAATATTGTCAACGGCAAAAAAATACCGCCAGCTAGAAAATAATTCTCCTCTACTGGCGGACACCATATATTTTTATCTCGAATGTATATCTCAACGTTGGACTTAAATTTTACTTACAATGTCATCGAAGACTGTTATCTTTTCAATAAGCTTTCAACAAGCTCCTCATACTAATCCCACAGGATTATAGTCACCGTATCCACATAAAGAGTATTTCTTCCGCATTTTGGACAAGGCAAGGATGCTAATAGTTCATGTTTTTCGTCCGCATCATATCCATGAGTAAAGTCACAATTAACCCTCTCAAGGTTAAATCTACACTTGCTACATTTATATTCAGGTTCGAAACTTCCGCCGGGATAATCTAGGTGAATAAAGAATCGCCCGTAAAACTCTCCGCATTTAGGGCAGCGATAAGTGTCATGTCCATATCCATCAGCAATTACAGCATTCTGATTTTCTATCAATATTCTTATATGTTCAACCGTCTTTTTTGATCGAATTAAGGATGGGAGCATGGCAAAGTCAGAATCAAAGTCCATAAGATTGCTAGGACTGTACCTCATACCTATCCCAATTTGAATATTTTTTGAGTAACCACATTCATTACAACAAATTCCAAAGCTGCTACCCATATTGCACCCCCTTAAAATAGCATCGGCTCTATTTGATAAGAAATTAGATTCCTTATTCTTTCTGCCAATTCCGCTCCAAATGGTTCTGGTGCCATAAAACCTTTGAACTTATAATTCACACCATTGGTATAGATTTTCATCTGCCAGCTCCCGCCGTCACAAGCAGGTTCATCAAATTGACTTGGCTTTAGCTCGAGCAAGTTAAATTCTTCAAATAACTCCGCAGTGACATTGTTTTTTAGCCTATATTCATATGTAACTTTTACAGGCATAAAATTCATGTCGGCATCTTCAACAGCATCGCTGTATTTCATGTTACGCTCAAACGTAGTTCTAATGACTCCCTTAGCTGATATATAGATTATACACACACCGAATTCTTCAGCACTCATCAATGCCCCGGACATATATTTAATTTCAAATGCATTTGCTGTCACTGGCTGCATATTGAATAGCTCCTTCCTTAATCAAGTAGCTTTATTTGAAACTGTCCAAGATTTCTTTCATACGTTCAATAATTTCGTCTTTTTCAGAATTTGCTGCCCCGTTACATTTTTGTAAATTGGTTATATAGGATTCAATTATATTTTCAGATTTTACAAAGCTGAACCTTCCCGGCAAGTCACTGAGTATCAACTGAGCATCTATAAACGCACCCATACTATTAATAACTTGATTCATTAATTTTTCTGCTTGCTCGAAGTTTCCGTTTTTCATTGCTTCCTTAGCGGAAAAACTCAATCCACGTATATCTTCTCCCCATATTGCATACCTTGATGGTGTTGCTTTACAATTTTCATCACACGAGTCAAAAATGGCCCTTTCAAGTCTGTCCATGACCATTTCTTCACTGTCATGCTCTTTTACTCTCTCAATTATAATCGGATTCTCTGAACTCTGATATTTATAAAAATTCATGATAGCTCTCATTAAGGATTCCATCCGTACCAATGTCCATCACACCCTTCTCCCGAAACTACTTAATACTTCTTCGGAAACTTTTCTTTTCCAAGATGCCATAGGTATTTGTCTATGTCTTTTAGGTTATAGGATTCAAGATTATAAAACTTACTGAATTCCAGCAATATTTTTTTGAATTTAACATAGTCCTTTAGGTCGTGATTATTAAAACTATAAAACTCATCAACATCCCGAAAATAACGAAGAAGCCTATCTACATAACTGTCATAGATAGGGAAGTCCAGGGGTTTATGATGGCTACAATATTTTGTTGCAAAGGAATAAAAATTTTTTACCGTACCGTTATCCATATCGACTCTTGCTATTTCATTTACTAAAGTAACATCACCCGCCGCCAGTCTTTCATCAATATCTAAATCGATGATGTGCTTTGCTACTTTAAATGGTGAGAATATATTTGTACTGTAAAAGTCATTTAAGACCGATACTTTTACAAGAACATCATCTATATCTTTATTGTCAGGGTAAGTCTGGTAAAAGAGTTTGTTTAAAGCACTTTCCTGTAATGCGTAGTTTTCTAATTGCTCCCAAGCTAATAAATACTTATCCACTTCCTCACAACTTGGCCGCAATACATCAGGTCTTGCGTCTTTTGTTTTTTTGGTTCTAGGAACTTTTTCAATAACCATTTTTTCAATCTTGGGAGGCTGATTTGTCTTAGCAAATTCTATGTAGCCACCCACACTTCCAAAGGTATTATCGATAAATTCCTTAAATATTTTGAATGTACGCATATAGCCATAAGAATTCATTCTAGGGTTCTTGTGGGATTTCTCATTGCTGAACTTAATTTCTAATAGTTCACGTGCTTTTTTTAAAGAATTATCGTCAATAAATATATCCCAAAAATCCATGCCAATGTCATGGCGATAAGGATAAAAGGAATCACTGTAAATTACACTTTTATCTTTCAGATGTTTATAGTTATCATTTAAATATTTCTTGAACTGCTTCCTTAGTGCTTCTATATGTGAATTGCTGATTCTATTCTTCAATTTTTCTCACCCTCAGCAAGCCTTAAAGTATAACTACTGCCTTTCTTTTCTTTAATAATCTTTCCATCTTTAGCAAGCCCATCTACCGCCTTACGTATAGTGGCTTGTGGTACCTCGGGAATTAACGGGTAAAGTTTCCGTTGAGAAATACCATTATCGTTACTAATAATATCCAATAAAATCGTATCAAGCCGATTCTCTTTTTCAAAACGAATTTTGTATGTATCATAATTTTCCGTAAGCTCTATAAGATAATCCTTAGTGCTTTGAATGTAACTAAAGCAAGGATCTTTAGAATTGTGACAGTGTTCCCACATATCATCGAAATAGATTTGACCGCCTTTACTCTTTTTATAACAGTAATTCCTAAAAGCTTCGAAAGCATCTATAGCTTTATGACATTGCTCAATATTCTTATCTATAGAATCCAGCGTACCTACTTTAGCTGTCTCAGAATATATGGCATCCTCATATTTCTGGATTGCCGATGCCCATTTTTGTGAGAAATTAAATGACAACTCTTCTTCCTTTTCTGTTCTGTGGAACTTTGGATTTATACTTTTTTTCTCATCGGCTATAGCTTTTTTCAAATCATGCTCTAATTGATCTACAGAAGTCCTACCTGTCTGCAAGATTTCTTTATTCCCGCTTATTGCTGCTTGAACTTTATCATCATACTCAGCTTTCTTCTTATTACAGCGATTACAAACTCCATCTTTCCACTTGTGACCAAACAGCCTACATATTAATGACAAAACGATCCCCCCCTCATGAATAGTTAAATTATTTACAAACCTTTTCGTACCTCTGCTGGTTAGATGAGGTCTTTTCAATTGCCTTTATATTACCTTCCATTTTATTTACGTAGTTTAAAAATAAAGTCCCAAGCAGAAGTCGATCCTTTCTGGGTATTCTATTCCATACATAACCCTTGAACAGATCTTTGACAAGAAAGACTTCACCTTCATTCAAGTTTTCAGTTTCCTTAATAGCCACTTCTAGTAGTTCATTAACATCACTCATGTTGTCATCTCCTTATCAATAACAATATCAACAACATTGTTAATAAGATTATATGCCTTTTGCCAATTCCAGTCAATAAAAAAAACCACCTATCAAGAGAACATATCTCCTGAATGGTGGTCATTCATATAGGTTATGTTTATACATCTACTTCTACACCAGATTTAAATTCAATAGTTAGTTTATCATCATAAACCGTTATTTTCTCTATAAGTCTCCTTACTAGTTGCTCATCATACTCCTCTAGAAGGGTGGATTGTTCATTTAAGAATTTTTCCATCTCTTCTAGCCTTTGCTTGGAGCCTTTTTTCCCGGCTTCTTCTGCTAATGCTTTATGTCTTTCCTCCCTGAGCCTATAAATCTCATCGGCTATATCGTTATAATCTTCTTTGGAATTGGCCAGTCTCAAAAGGTCTTTTTGTAATTCCTCTAGCTTTTTATCTATCTCGGCAACAATATTATTGTCCGTTTCACTTATCACTGTTTCTATATTTTCCTTTAAGATAGTTAAAAAGCCATCCTTTTGCCCTATTAGTTTATTAATTGCCTCCACCGTAGCAATACCTATCATATCCTCCAGCACGGTTCGGGAATGACAAGTTAACCCTGTATTCTCAAGTCTACTGACGCATCTCCAAACAATCGATTTTTTACCTCGGTTATTCCAATGAACTCTACGGTATATTTCGCCACACTGTTTGAAACCGCGAATTTTCACGCGTTACCCCACGCCCGTTTCCGGGGCAAAAAGTGGTAGAGATTTAGACCCCCCTACCCCAGAAACTGTAGAAAATCTCAAAAGTTAAGCTAATCTTAGGATTTCGTGAGATTTTTTGCATCTATTTAAAGCCGTTAATCGGCATTGTTTTCAAATTTGAGTATTAACCTTTTTTTAGAAAAGAGGCGAGTGTTTTAATTTATCTGTCAGTCAAGCGAATGATCTGACAATTTGCTGTTATTCTATCTAACAGAGTCTGGCAAAGATGTTTGTCTTCCACTGCATCTAACCATGCAGATATTTCACGATTGGTAATAAAAATGATACTTCTTGTTTCATTAAGAAAAGTAACTGCTCGATAAAAAGCCTGCAACTCTGACCTGGTTGGTTCTAGATAAAAAACATCATCAATAATAATCAAGTCGCATTCCCGCATATAGGAGAAGGTTGCTCCTGCTTTTGGGTTTATATCTTTGTTCTCTACAATAGATACAAAAGTGTCAATGGATGTATAGTAAGTTTTATGTCCATTGTCGATCGCTGTTTCTCCAAGATGAACTGCAAGACTAGTTTTGCCTGTCCCGCATTTACCAAGAAGAATAACGTTTTGTTCTTCATTGAGCCACATCAGATGGGATAACTGTTTAATCTGCCATTTTAAGCCCTTGTTTGAGTTCGATGCGTCAAATGCTTTGTTTGGAATCTTACTTGCCTTCCTCAGCTTGGTGTGTTTTTGTCTGGCCCTAATCTCCAATTCTTTTTCTAACACCATCTTAAGATAGTCAAGGTTTGATAGTTTCTCATCGTTCAAATCAATGTATCCTCTTGCGATATTCCAAAGGTTGAGCTTTTGAGCCAATTCACTGATTTCTGTTATATCAGCCATCGATTTCCCTCCTTATTTCTTTACTCCTCGCCAAATGGTTAAAATACTGCTGATTCGGCAAAAACTTCTTAGCTATATGCTCTCCGTACTGATACATGAGATAAGCCAAAAGCTCATAGGCACTGCAGCGTTCAGTATCAATGCAGTATTCTATTCCATCAAGCAATTGTCCAATTGTATAAAACTTTGTCATCCGGTATAATCGAATGCAATGTGTATTAAAATATTTCGGCTGTTGCTGCTCCATCCGGCGAATGAATTCCTGAGCTATTTCGTATTCTGCAAAATATTGTTTTATGATGGTTAAAGAAACCCTGTCTCTGCTGTAATTTTCTTCTGGTTTGAACAACTGCCCGGTATCTTCTGTGACTGGATATTTAGCCAATAAATCATTTGTTTCAGCATCATAGAACAAAAGCATTTCACCATCATCTTCAATGCGAATGCGTTTATGAGCATCCATCATACCTGTATTAATCTGATAACGGTTGCCTTTATAACTTACCACTCCATCCTTATCAAAGGAGGCCACAGTGCTTGATACTTCGGAATAAGGTTTGACATGGAACAGGTATTTTTGCTCTTCCATGAACATTTCACGCGGCACTTTTCTGGTCACGGTATGTATTCGCCCATTGCCTTCCCTATCTAACCATGCAAGGGCAGCACTGTTAAGGCTATCAATTCCGGTGTATATCCTGCCCTCAAGAAAACT
>Ga0255345_1005832_pt1 | contig 12361 bp, 13 predicted proteins | sample wastewater_treat_6_FD_192415 | JGI IMG/M metagenome (GOLD analysis project Ga0255345, IMG submission 192415) | Wastewater microbial communities from Lulu Island WWTP, Vancouver, Canada - plant20 | ecosystem: Engineered > WWTP > Wastewater > Unclassified | place: Canada: Vancouver, British... | reverse complement strand
TTGTCATCAGTTAGCTCCATGGTTGTCTGAGTTGGGTTTGATGTATTATTGTAACTGATCTGTTGAGGGATGAATGAATTAATGTGATTTCCAAAATCTAGCATAATTTCCTCCTTAAGAATTATTCACTGGTTTGCCTGCTAAATATACCGCTTTTGGCACCAATGATCCATCAACTTTCTTGTTTTTACCCATTTCCAACCCCCTCAACTCTTCACGCTTTTTTGCATTTTCATATTTCATCTGTTTCGTGGAGAGGTAGTCGAGGGCGATAGTCGAGCCCATCTGTGCGCGAAGTTTGGCGGCGCTGCGTTCCTGTGCTGCCTCATTGGCTCGCTTCTGGTATAGGGCGCGGTTGCGGGCATCGACTTGCATCTGCTCCTGCATTTTCTTTTGCTCAGCAGCAGCTTCCTTCGCCTCATATTGACTAGCTATACCAAGTCCAGTGCTTATAATGGTACATGCAGCGCCTATGATCGCAACGACAATTACGCAGCTAATTAATCCTAAAACTCCCAACATAGGAACCTCCACTTCTCTCGTCCTAGTTATCGGTATCCGGTGAATCCATAGTTGCGTATCCCAGAAAATTTTTATCATTATATAGTTTTTTCAGTGCATTATAATAATCTTTTAAAATTAATATGTTATCTCTTTATTCAACTGCTTAGAAAGTTTTCTATCCGCTTGATCATCGGATAAAGGCGTGCTACCCCGTCCAATATGCAGAACAGATCGCAAGGGGGGGCAACCCCGATGCTTCGCCAATATGCTAAAATCAAAAGGGAATATCCCGATGCGATACTCATGTTTCGCCTCGGCGACTTTTATGAAATGTTCTATGAAGACGCTAAGATAGCATCGAAGGTGTTAGATATTACTTTAACTTCTAGGAATAGGAATGACCCCAATCCTGTCCCCCTATGCGGGGTTCCCTTTCATTCCGTCGAGCCGTACATAGCCAAACTCGTCGAAAGTGGAAGGAGGGTGGCAGTCTGTGATCAGGTCGAGGATCCGGCGCTGGCCAAAGGGATAGTAAAGCGCGAAATAACCAGGGTTATCACCCCAGGGGTGGTTCCCGACGGCCTCTCGCTTCCCGCGAAAAGGCATAACTTTTTGATTGCCCTTTCTTTCGGCGCTGCTGAGATAGGCTTTGCTATTGCCGATGCATCGACGGGATTTTTTGAGGCCGGTATTTTTTCGGACAAGGGCTCCCTTTTTGAGGAACTGCTTCGCAGAGAGCCCAAGGAAATTCTCTTTGCCGGAGAGGGAGAGGGTTTTCCGATTATTGAAGAGATTCGTGAAAAGTTCGCCGACATTTTAATATCAGACTCTTCTAAAAATGCCGATGGGCTCTCCCATCTTGAAAAAATTCTTGGCCGGGAGAAGAGGGGGGACTTTCCCCCACCATCACTCGATGCTGCCGCGAACTTGCTCTCTTATGTGAGTCAGATGCAGAAGGGGAGGATTGCGCAGTTTTCCTCTCTAGAGCTTCATAGGCGCGGAGGCGGAATGCGCCTGGACGAGTCCACGATTCGGAACCTGGAATTAGTCGCTTCCATGCGCGATGGTGAAAGGGCCGGATCCCTTCTCGACGTAATAGACAGGACCTCCACTGCCGTTGGCGCCAGAAAACTGCGCGAATGGCTTTTGTACCCCCTCACCGAGGTCGGGAAGATAGAGATGCGCCTTGGAGCAGTTTCTGAAATCATCTCCGGCGGAAGAATTTTGCGGGAGGCCCCTCCCTTTCTTTCTCAGGTGTACGATCTGGAGAGATTGACTGGCAGGATAGGTTCTGGGACAGCCAACGCCAGGGATCTCGTCGCGCTGATGAATTCCCTCAAGGCCGTTTCTTCCCTGAAGTCCATCTTGCAGGATTCTTCAGGATATTTCAGAGATTGTGTAGAAAGGCTCGATCCCTGCGATGAGATATCTTCCAGAATAGAAAATACCATCGCGGAGGATCCCCCCTTTGCCCTCAGGGAGGGCGGAATCATAAGAAAGGGGTGCAACCAGGAACTCGATGAGCTGAGAGATGTCATCGCGCATGGAAAGGATTACATAGCCGGAATTGAAAACTCAGAGAGAGAAAAAACCGGGATACCTTCTTTGAAGATCCGCTTCAACAGGGTCTTCGGGTATTACATTGAGATAACGAATGTTCACCGCGACAAGGTCCCCTTGGATTACATCAGGAAACAGACTCTCACAAATGCCGAGAGGTATATCACTCCCGAATTGAAAGAGTACGAGGGAAAGGTTCTCGGCGCCGAGGAAAAAAGCAAGTCCTTGGAATACTCCATTTTCAGCGAGCTGCGCGAATCCCTGCTTTCGGAGATAGTCAGAATTCAAGAAACGGCTGATGCTGTAGGAACCATCGATGTTCTTATTTCATTTGCTAGGCTGGCCGCGGAGATGAATTACGCCCGCCCAAAGGTTTCTGATTCCAGCATTCTGGAAATAAAGGGTGGGAGGCATCCAGTGGTCGAAGTGCTTTCTTCTGCCGAGCGCTTCGTTCCGAACGATCTCTCCATGGATGGACGCAGCGGAAGATTCATGATGATCACCGGCCCCAATATGGCCGGCAAATCGACCGTGATGCGTCAGACCGCTCTGATAGTTCTTATGGCTCAGATCGGATCCTTCGTGCCGGCGACCTCCGCAGAGATCGGAGTTGTTGACAGAATCTTCACGAGGGTAGGGGCGTCCGACGCGCTTTCCCGGGGACAATCCACCTTTATGGTCGAGATGTCAGAGGCCGCTATGATACTCAAGGAGGCGACCGACAGGAGTCTGATAATCATCGACGAAATCGGAAGGGGGACCTCCACCTTCGATGGATTGGCGATAGCTTGGGCTATTGCGGAAGATATCCACGATAGAATTCGAGCCAGAACGATGTTCGCAACACACTATCATGAGCTGACCGATCTCGCCTCCACCAGAGCGGGGATCAGGAATATGCAGATAGCCATCAAAGAATGGCAGGATGGAATAGTCTTTCTCAGGAAGCTCATGCCGGGCGGGACCTCCAGAAGCTATGGCATCGAGGTGGCGAAGCTGGCAGGACTTTCTTCAGGGTTGATAACTCGTGCCAGCGAGATTCTCAAAAATCTTGAGAGGGGTGAGTTCGATGATCGCGGCATTCCCAGAATAGCCGGTCATTTGGAGGAATATGACTCCGATCAGTCGCAATTCAATCTTTTTACAACTTCTCAAAATTCTGAAATAACCGAGCGACTCGGCACGATTGACACCTCCAGGATAACTCCGATAGAGGCGCTCAACATTCTCCATGAGCTTAAACAGAAAATTTGATCGATGCCGAGAAGTTCCAACTTGATGGCCTTTGGCCACGATGTTATTATCCGCACATGAAATTTAGATTATACGCCGCCTTTTTTGCGCTCCTCTCCGTTTTTATCGCGTCCAATCTCCTTGCTCAGGCGACGGGAGAGGAGGCCTACGCAGAGGCCAAGAGATGCTATGAGTCCGTCAAGTTGAATCCTGAAACCTCGAGTGTTAAAGCGGAATACGAAAGGTGCATAGACAGATTCGAGAAGATGAGCGAGGCATTTCCTTCGGACAAGAGGGCGGCCGACGCGCTTTACAGCGCAGCGAAGTTCAGACAGGAGCTTTATTTCAAGTTTAAAGATAAATCCGATCTCGAACACTCCATAGAGCTCTACAACAAGCTTGTAAGGCAATATCCAAATAGCTCGCTTGCCGATGATTCGCTCTACCAGATAGCCAAAATACGTCACAAGCCGTTGGCTGAAAACGAGAAGGCCATCAAGGCCCTGGAGTTTCAGCTTGAGCAGTATCCGACTGGCGACATGGCGCCAAAGGCAAAAGAACTCCTCTCTTCTATAAAGGAAGCTCCTCCGGCTGCCAGCAAGCCCTCCGCTCTTTCCGGGGGAAGGGGAGAGGTCGCTGCGTCGGTTACAGCCGCTCAGGCCGCTGAGAGAAACAGCGCAAACCATTTCCCTTCCGATGTCGCAGGCCCCTTCGATTTGGCACAGCTTCTTTCGTATGAGGTGGAGGATGTAGGCGATTCCACGAAGATAGAGCTTTTTTTCGATATGCCGGTTCCCTATTCGGTATCGTACATCGAACAGGGAAAAAGGACCGGATCTCCCGCAGAACTCGAACTTGCTCTTTCCTACGCGAAGCCCTCCGCCGATATCGAAAAGAATCTGACGGTGTCATCAAAATATATCGACAGGATAAAACTCAAAAAAAGAGTTCTGGGCAGCGGGTGCGTCGTTTCATTTCGCCTCAAGTTGGGGGCGGCTTATGATATCGTTCCTCGAGGTAAAAATCTGATAGTTACATTTCACGCAGATTCCGGTCCCTCAGTTGGTGTGCCTGAGCCCGATCCTTCAGATGGACCGGAGGCCTCTTTCTCTAAATCTAAAAAAAAAAGTTTCACGTAGTGATTGATCCGGGGCACGGCGGGCACGATCACGGTGCCATTGGACAATTTGGAACCAGCGAAAAGGATGTGGTTCTCTCCATATCGAAGATGCTGGCAAAAGAACTCTCCAGGGATCTCGGCAGGGTTACCCTGACGCGCAGCAAAGACAAATACATCAGCTTGGATGAAAGAGATAAAATAGCGGTGAGGAAGAAGGCCGATCTTTTTATTTCTATACATGCGAATGCGGCCAACGACAGGAAGATGGGCGGGGTTGAGACATACTATCTAAACAACGCGACCGACAAAGCGGCTGAGCGCCTCGCCGAAAGGGAAAACAAGTCCCTCGGAAAGAAAATGAGCGACGTTCAGCAAATTCTATCCACCATGCAGCAGAATTTCGACACGGTGGAATCCAGAAAGCTGGCTCAGCATATTCAAAATTCGCTGGTGAAAAATCTGTCGAAAAAATACAAGGGCATCAAGGATAGAAAGGTGAGATCAGCCCTCTTTTATGTTCTGGTGGGCTCGAAGTGTCCTGCCGTTCTGGTCGAGGCCTCATTTTTGTCCAATCCCATAGAGGAGAAGAGGCTCCGCAGTGAAAGTTATCAGATGGAAGTCGCTTTATCGATTGCCGATGGAGTTAGAAAATACCTGAATTCCGTATCATACGGCACCTAAAGCCCCCCTCCAAATCTGTAGTCACCAGCCATCAGTCGCGGAGCTTTCCGTCGGGTGGAGCAAATTGAGTAACCTCTGAAAAATCAGCAAATTCAGGGGGTCTCTAAAAGCTATACGCTTGATTCTTAATCTTAATCCTAATCTTAATCTTAATAACGATATTTTCGAATATAAGTTAGTCTTACAAAATGCTGATCAAAGATCAGCGATTAGGATTCGAGGATTACTTTTTCTTTTGACGGGGATTCCCGCGTTAGCGGCGGCCTAAAACCGCGGGAATGACGGCGTAATTGTCATCCCCGAGTGGTCAATCGTCCATGGTCGAAGTTATTGTTATCATTGTGAAAAACTTCCTGAAAAACTTTCTCCGTCTGACTTTCCTCCCTCTGACTTCATATCCACACATATTGACAGGGTAATAGAGGTCGTTTAGTTCTGCCGTCTCCTTTGATGGGGGGGTTTATGTACCTGTGGCTGATTCTCGGGGCGGTGTTCACAGCGATTCTCTTTGCCGGACTCTTTTATATACATCTGAGCGACAGAAGATATGAGAAGAAGAAAACCTCTGAGGTCTTCAGCCCCGAGCTTAAAGAGGAAATAGAGGCCGAGCGGGAGGGAGCCGCCGCAAGGCGTGAAAAGTTTATGAAGTTTATTGAAGCCGCCAAATCTGCAGAAGATCCTGATAAGACTGTCCAGTAAAACACATCAAGGATAGATTGACTCTTTTTCGATTGGCTGTTACTTACGGGCAAACTGGTATCGGATGGATAGCAGCGATGGCAAAGATCAAGATTTGCAAGGAAGTCAACTGCAAGAACGCCGCAACGACCAAGGCGTACTGCCGCCTTCACTATCTTCGCAATTGGAAACAGATAAAGGAAGAGGAACACAAAAAGGCTGCAAAGCGTTTAAATTCGTATATTTTAAGTGTTTGCAAGAGACATCCCGACAGATATCTCGAGGTGATCAAGGAAAGTCTCCGCTCATCCAGCTTTGATCAGGAGATAAGCCGCATGTTCGATGATGATGATGATGAGGGGTTTGTGCTGGATGAGCCAACCTATGAGGAGGAAATTGAGCGCCTCATAGATGAGCTCAAGATCGAAAAGGGTTTCTGATCCACTTCTCGCTTTTAGCCCAATTTCTATGCCGGTGAAATTTTCTTGCCTTTTTAAGGCTCTGTGTTATCAACCCCCAATCATTTCAAAATGTTACCTTGATGCGGGGCTCATATGGTCGATCGAACTTTTCCTATAAAGGAGCTTATCGACAGATATCTCGATGCGTATAACGCACGGGATATAGATGCTCTCACGACGGCGGTGGCGACTGATGAGACCCTTATTGTCTATGGCACCGACGAAGGTGAAAATTGGCATGGTTGGAAAGCCTTTTCTCGCGTGACTGAAAAACTTTTTCACGCTGTTGAGGAAATTTTCTGGGAGCGTGGCGAACCGAAGGTTTTTTTCTCCACTGATGGAAATATCGCCTGGTTTGCAGAGGAGCTGGTCGGTCGATTCATGGCTCTGGGTGTCGAGCATAGGTCTCCGATCAGGTTCTCCGGCGTCGCCGAGAACAGAGACGGTGAATGGAAGATAGTGCACATTCACAGATCCGTTGCTGTTGAAGGGGTTACGGTTCCTTATCTTGAGTCTCATGGAGTTCGCTTCGACTGATATAACAACAAAGGGGGTCACAATGTCACAGCACGTGCCTTATGTTCCGGAGAGTTCCAACCTGAGGGAGATGTCGCTTCGAGCTATTCTGCTCGGTGTGATAATGGCGGTTATTTTGGGCGCGGCGAACGCCTATTTGGGCCTCAAGGCCGGGGTTACGGTTGCTGCGACCTTTCCTGCTGCGGTTGTCGCGATGACCGTCCTTCGTTTTTTCAAGGGGAGCATTCTCGAAGAAAATATATCAAGGACGACTGCGAGCGTCGGCGAGGCACTCGTGGCCGGTGCCATATTCACCATTCCCGGCTTCGTAATAGCGGGGCTCTGGACCGAATTTGGAACTGCGCTGCATTACCTGGAAACAACCGTGATAATGATCATCGGCGGTGTTCTCGGCGTGCTGTTCGTGACCCTGCTTCGCAGGACGATGGTCGAGGAAGCGAGCCTTCCTTATCCGGAATCCGTGGCTGCCGCTGAAATTCACAAGGCCGGAAGGGCGGGCGGAACGGGTGCGAGGCTGCTCTTCGGTGCGATGGGCATCGGCGGCCTGATCGAGCTTCTTTCCAAGTGTGGGTTTTTTGCGGCGACCTGGGAGAAATTTATTCACTTCAAGAGCACTGCGGTTACCTTTCTTACTAATAGGAATAATATGATCACCGAAGTTCCGGGCGGCGGTGGTTTTATGGCCGGCACTCCTGCTGTGAGCCCCGCCTATCTCGGAGTGGGATACATCATCGGCTCTCGCTTGGCGTCGATAACTTTTGCGGGCGGAGTTCTCGGATGGGGGCTTTTCATACCACTTTTGCTCTATTTTACAGGGCCAAGCCTTGAATCCCTCATAGGTTCGACTCCGGATGGCATTGGCACGTCACCCCTTGGATGGGATGCGCTGGCCTACGGCGTCTGGAAGTTCATGGTTCGTCCAATCGCGGTCGGGGGGATGATAGTTGGCGCAGTGAACACCTTGTATAAGATGAGGAAACAGCTTTTCGGTGGAATCGCCCGCTCCTTTTCGGATATCAAAAAGGCGGCTGAGTCCGGAGTGGCGCAGAGCAGGCTGCAGAAAGATCTGAATCTCAAGATGATCCTCGTTATGATCGGCATCTCCCTTCTCCTGATGTCTTTCCTCTACTATTACTACTGCGGCAGTGTTCTCGGAGCATTTGCATCAGCGATGGTTTTGGGTGTAGCGGGCTTCTTCTTTGCTGCGGTCGCCGGGTATCTGGTTGGACTGATCGGGTCTTCAAACAACCCCGTTTCAGGGTTGACGCTCTCGACTCTGGTTATAGCAGCGCTTTTGATGGTGGCGATAGGGGTTACCGGCAAGGCTGGAATCGCGGCGGCCCTCGGTGTGGCGGCTGTCATATGCTGTTCGAGTGCTATAGCTGGAGATATGCTTCAGGACATGAAGGTCGGTTATATTCTCGGAGGCACTCCGTGGAAGATGGAGCTCGCCGAAATAATCGGAGTTGTTTGCGCTGGCGCGGTCTTGTTCCTGCCGCTGCTCGTTTTGCATCAGGGTGATATAAACGTCGGAGGAACGGGGTTCGGAGGAAAGGCTCTCCCCGCGCCGCAGGCGGGCCTAATGGCGATGCTTGCCAAGGGGATCATAACCGGTCAGATGGCATGGCCCCTCATGATGGTGGGCGCTTTCATGGGAATAGCGCTGATACTCGTGGGCGCGGCCAGCCCTATGCTGATAGCCGTCGGAATGTATCTTCCGCTTCACACCACCTTCGCAATTTTTGCGGGCGGCGTAATACGGCACATCGCGAATCTCATCGTCAAGAGGCGCAAGTTCAATGAGGCACAAAAAATTCGCACGGAGAATACCGGCGTACTCGTGGCCTCTGGATTTATAGCCGGCGAGGCTTTGATAGGACTCCTCGTTGCTGCTCTGGCATTTTTTAATTTTAACATTCCGAGTATTTTCGATGAGCCGAAGGCGTGGGTTGGCTATATAGTCCTCGCCATACTCGGATACATACTGATCAAGATACCGATCTCAAAGGCGGGTAGCCCGGATGAACCAGCACCACCAAGCGCAATGGGTTAATGTAATTCCTAAAAAAGTTTTGGAATCGGAGGATGGCCCTGAAGGCAGGGCCATCCTCCTTGTTCCTCGCTTCAGGAAAGGGCCTCTCGCAAAGTGGCTTCAGCCACGCCTCAGAAGGCCGCATATACGGGTCAAGCTGGATGAGCTCGGTTCATTTGTCTGGGGCAAAATAGACGGCGAGCGCGATTTCAATGCCATATGCAATGACATGAAAGAGCATTTCGGCGAAGGCTTATCCGAAGCCGAGGATAGACTGCAAAAATTTCTCTGCATCCTTCAGAAAAATGATTTTGTGCGGCTTTTTACGATCTCCGATCCGGACGCCCGATAGAATTTTCTCAAACTCGCTTTTAAGTTTTTATGCGGCAGTGGATCCGCGTTTGTATAATGAAAGATTCAGCTATGCCTGAAAATCATTCCAAGCGCTATTACATAAGAACTTTCGGTTGCCAGATGAACGAGCATGATTCCTCAAAGATGGGGGTCATGCTTGAAAATATGGGTTATCTTCCTTCTGAAAGCGTCGAGGATGCTGATCTCTTATTGTACAATACCTGCACGATAAGGGAAAAGGCGCATCACAAGGCGATAAGCGAGATAGGGCGCTCGCAACTTCTCAAGAAAAAAAATCCTAACCTTTTGGTCGGCGTATGCGGATGCGTCGCACAGCAGGAAAAAGATTCGCTTTTTGAAATCTATCCGCATCTCGATCTTGTTTTTGGCCCCGATAAAATATCCAAATTGCCGTTCATGATAAATAGTGCAATAAACGGCGAGCGTCCACTCATGGTTGAACTCGTGAATTCCTCCGATGGATACGAGTTTTTGGGGGATATCGGAAGGCAGAAATTTGAGGCCGGTGCAGCATTTGTTTCCATAATGAAGGGGTGCAACTGCGCCTGTTCCTACTGCATAGTGCCGAAGGTTCGGGGTAGAGAGGTATGTAGAACTCCGCTCGAAATAATGACTGAGATAAATCGCCTAGTGGATGCAGGGGCCAGGGAGGTGACCCTCCTTGGTCAGAACGTCAATGCGTATACATCCAAAAGGTCCCTTGATACCAACTCGGAAATGAATTTTACAGATCTTCTGAGGATGATTTCAGATTCAACCGGCATAGAGAGGATCCGATTCACCTCCCCGCATCCTAAGGATGTCAGTTTGGAATTGATAGAGGAATACGGAAAAAACGAAAAACTCTGTCCGCATATCCATCTTCCAATCCAAAGCGGATCCAATAAAATTCTCAAAGCTATGAGGCGATCATATACCAGAGAGAGATATCTTGAAATCGCAGCAGGGCTTAAAACCGCACGGCCGGGAATTTCGATCACCACCGATATAATCGTAGGGTTTTGCGGCGAAAAGATTGAAGATCATCATCACACGCTCGATTTGATGAATGAGGTTAAGTTCGATTCCTCCTTCGCCTTCAAATATTCCCCTCGTCCGGATACCGAAGCTTTCGATTTCGCCGATGACGTTGACGAGGGAGAAAAAGAGCGCAGGCTGGCCGATGTCTTGGATCTGCAGAGCAATCTTTCGAAATCCGCCAATGAATCTCTTGTGGGGAGCGCCGGAAATTGCCTCGTATATGGGATGGATAGAATGAAAAAAGGGCTTCTGACCGGCAGAATGCCTGACAACAGGATAATACATTTTTCTGGCAATCCAGATCTCATTGGGGGTATAGTTCGCGTCCGGGTTACCGGAGCTTTCAGAAATTCACTTAAGGGAGAACTTGACCTATGAGCGATCTGAAGTTTCAAGGGACGGCTAAAGATTCGGTAATGATGAAAGTTACTGGCCTCACGATAGATCCCTTTACCAGCATGCCCATCATCATCCTCAAGGACATGGATGAAAAATGTGCGCTTCCAATTTGGATCGGCCTCATAGAGGCGAGCGCCATAGCCACGGAGCTTGAAAATATAAAGCTCTCCCGTCCTATGACTCATGATCTTATGAAGAACATGCTTGAATCGGCACGCATCACTATTTCGAGAGTTGAAGTGAACGATCTTTCAGACAATACCTTCTACGCGAAAGTATGTTTGGAGACGGCATCGGGAGAGGTAATTTTGGATTCGAGGCCTTCCGATGCGATCGCCATAGCGCTGAGGACGAAGTCCCCTATTTTTGTTGCAAAGCATGTCATCGACAAATCTAGAAAGATCGATCTTTTCCAGGAGAATTCTTCCTCGGTCCTGAAGGAAAAAAAATGGGCTGAAATTCTTGAAAGTCTTTCACCTGAAGATTTCGGAAAATATAAAATGTAGGTGCCGTAGATGACTATCCGTAAAATAAGAATGATGCGAGCGATTCTTCCTGTTTTTTGTGCGGTCTCCATTTTTTTTCTCTCCACAAAAAAAATTTCCGCTCCAGATATTTTTTCCTACTCGGACAAGATCTACCATGCCGTGGCCTATTTCATTTTTGCCATGACGATCATGTGGGCGTTTCAGCCCAAACAGGGAAATTCTTGGGGTAGCATCGTCAAGGCGTCGGTCCTCATAGCGTTTATTTACGGACTGTCTATGGAGATAGTCCAGCACTTCATTTCGTACAGGAACGCCAGCATAGCAGATGCAGTCGCAAACGGAATTGGGGCGGCCGCTGCAATCCCAGTCGCCTTTTTTTTGGAGAAGCTGAAAAAGAAAGGAAGGAGCTCTGATGAGGGGTAAGTACAAAAACTTTTTGCCAGCGATAGCCGAGGATGCGTTCGTAGCTTCCACAGCCTCGGTATTCGGCGATGTCAGGATTGCCTCGCGTGCCAACATCTGGTTTGGAGCCGTGATCAGGGCTGATCTAAACTCCATCGAAATAGGCAGTTTCACAAATATCCAGGATCTCTCGGTTCTGCATGTCGAAACCTCACACCCGATGAAGATAGGCAGTCATGTTAGCGTAGGACATAGGGCGATACTTCACGGTTGCACCATAGAGGACAAGGTCCTCATCGGAATGGGTGCGATAATAATGAACGGGGCAAAGATCGGAGAGGGCTCTGTGATAGGGGCCGGTGCGCTTGTCACCGAAAATTCCGTAATTCCTCCGAGATCTCTTGTCGTCGGATTTCCGGGCAAGATCAAAAGAAACATTTCGGATGAGGAGTTTACCCGCATCGAAAGCGCAGCCAAGCACTATGCCGAAACCGCGCTGGAATATCTCGGAGCATAGAGTGACGATGCTTTATCCAAAAATCAAAAAGTTGATCGCAAAAAACGCAGCGTTGACCCATGGAACGGTTGCTGTGGCAGGTGTTTCGGGGGGAGTAGATTCTATGGTGATGCTGGATCTTATCTGCAGATGCAGAAAGGATCTCGGATTCGATATCCATGTCGCTCACGTCAACTACGGGCTGAGGGGCAAGGACTCTAAAAGGGATGAGGAACTCGTCAGGGAGGCGGCATCGTCCTACGGCGTAAAATTTTCAGCTCTTCATAAAAAACCGAGCAAGAAGGAAAACCTTCAGGACAGCGCACGGGATATTCGAAGGAATTTCTTTTCAAAGATTTCCAGGATGTATTCTTC
>Ga0255345_1005830_pt1 | contig 12364 bp, 13 predicted proteins | sample wastewater_treat_6_FD_192415 | JGI IMG/M metagenome (GOLD analysis project Ga0255345, IMG submission 192415) | Wastewater microbial communities from Lulu Island WWTP, Vancouver, Canada - plant20 | ecosystem: Engineered > WWTP > Wastewater > Unclassified | place: Canada: Vancouver, British... | reverse complement strand
GTGCTATTTAAGCCTAAACGCCACGGGCACTCTGACCCTGACTGTGCCGCTGTTTTTGAACAGCCACTGCCTGACAGCCCGGAGGGCACTTTCGTCAAGCCTTGGATATCCGCTTGAACTCTCTACCTCTGCGCTTACGACTCTCCCGTCGGTCACGGTTGCTATTATTTTTACTGTTCCCTCTTCTTTACGTTTTCTTGAAAAGGAGGAGTAGTCCGGCAGGACTTTTTTTATGACTTCAAGGGTATTCAGTTCAACGACCCTTTCAGGTCGAGCCTGGGGAGGCGACGACGGAGAGGCCTCTGTGGGGACTGCATCGTTCGTTGCTTTTACAGGAGTCCCCGCTACGCTGTCTGCGGTCTCTGCAACTGCCTGAACTTCCTGCACGGGAGCCTTTTCAGACGGCGTTTTTATTGCCTTTGCAGGTTCTGCCTTTTTTTGATGTTGTTTTTTGGGGACAGGCTCTTTTTTCTGTTCGGACTTTTTCTCCACGGGTGCTTCTTCCCTTATCCGGGACTGTGCCGGAACGACTTTTTTTTCGACCATTGCCAGGCGGACTCTCATGATCGGCTTAATATCGGGCTTCGCAGAGACACCGGGCATCAGCAGCACAAATGCAACATGCGCTGTAATGCTCAGCGTGAGTGCTATGGCCCAATAAAGCCTCTCACGGGGCTCGTTCATTATCAGTTTTCACCATCCATGAGAAGGCCCGCTGAGGTTACACCTGTTTTTCGGAGTATGGAGAGGACTTCTGCAACTCTGCCGTAGGGTACACTTTTATCCCCGGCAATAAGTATCTCCCGTCCTCCGGCAGATTTGGCAAGTTCGGGGAGTTCATCTTTCGATACCTTGACACCATCCCAGAATATAGTCCCTTCTTTTTCCACTGTGAGGGTCAGAGCACGCTTCATGTCTGAAGTCTCACCCTCTCCCGAGGGGAGGTCAATATCCAGCTTTCCCTGAATAAATGTTGCGGTCAGGACAAAGAAAATTATCAGCATAAAGAGTACGTCTATGAGAGGCGTAACATCTATGTCTGCAAAACGCCTTGATTTACGCCTTCTCACTTTCCTCACCATGACTTGTAAAGTGTTCTCTTATAAGGTAGTCGGCGCCTCTGTTAAGGGTTTCCTCTTCACTGTCTATGCGAGAAAGCAGGAGACCGTGCGCAAATATAACAGGGATAGCGACAGTAAGTCCCGCGACAGTCGTAAAGAGGGCCTTCCAGATGCCTCCCGTAACGGTAGCTGCGTTTATCTGGCCTCCAATGTGCAGTGACTGGAACATCTCTACCATTCCAAGCACTGTTCCGAGAAGTCCGAGCAAGGGGGCTGTCTTTCCCACTATCTCAAGGATGAACAGGTGCTTTTCCCAGCGGTACACCTCACGTCGGACCTGCTGCTCGACAAGCAGCTTCATGTCTTCCCTTCCGACTCCCCAATGGGCAAAGGCCGCGAAGAAAAGCCTGTGTAGAGAACTCTGTGATGACCTTACCACTTTCCTTGCTTCGTCTACGTTGTTCTCAGATACTGCTTTGCCAAAGGCCTCCTCAAGCGCCTCAGGGTTTGTGGAAGCGCTCCTGAAAAAGAGCAGCCTCTCGACAACGACCGCCAGTGCTATGACAGAAAGCGCCGCGATCACCCACATTATTATTCCGCCCGATCTCATGTATTCAAGCAATCATTATCTCTCCCGTCTTTTAATGTCCGGATGATCAAAAATTACGTTTAGCCCTTACAAGAAGCCACAGGAAGAATATGGATCCTATGCACGAAGTAAGGACACCTACAGGAACCTCGGCAGGAGCCCACAACATCCTGGCTGCCGTGTCGCACAGCACAAGAAATGCGCCTCCGAAGAGCAGGGATGCCACCGCAAGCTTTCTGTGGTCAGTTCCTACAAATTTTCTGCATATATGAGGACCCAGAAGTCCCACAAAACCTATCGGTCCGCATGTTGCGACGTTGATGCCTATTACTATTGATACAGTGAAAAAAAGCAGCCTTCTGAGCTTTACGACCGAGACTCCCCGGCTTGCCGCAATGTCCTCTCCGCAGACAAAAAGGTTCAGCTCAGGTGCTGTTATAAAGGCTACCGCGAATATGACAGCAAGGGCCGGCAGTGTGGCAAATACAGGAGCGAATCCAACTGCCTGTATACCTCCCATCGACCATCTCATCATCCTGAACGTATCAATGTAACCGCCCGTGAACTGGATTATCATGTTAAGGCTCCCGAAAAGGAAGCTCATTGCAACTCCCGCTAAGAGCAGTGTAGCCTCAGACATCCCGCCCCGTCTTAGGTTGCCTGCCGCATATATCGCAAATGTCGCGGCAAGTGCGCCCGCGAATGCCGCCAGTGAGAGCCCCGAGACCGCTCCGAAGAGAGAGAATACTATTCCCGTACGGATATAGACTACCGCTCCGAAGGCTGCACCGGTCGATACGCCCAGCATATCGGGCGAGGCAAGGGGATTTCTGAACAGCGCCTGGAATATCAGTCCGCAGAGCGCAAGCGTGGAGCCTGTGATCCATCCGAGCAGTACGCGCGGCACCCTCAGGTCCCACATTATGCGTATGAGATTTTCATCCGCGCTGCCGAATAGGTCAGACAAGGCGATATTCTGCATGCCCATAAAGGGGGCGACCACAACTACCGCAAGCGAAAAGATAAAAAGTGACGGCAAGGCAAGGCGCTTCATCTTACAAGCCCCCCGGGAGCGACATAAGGCATAAGCTGCCCGTCCGAAGTGAAGCTTTTGAAGCCGGTGTCGAATATTTCCTCAAGCAGCCCCTCCTCAAGAAGTTCGGAGCTCTTTCCCTTCCACGCCATCCTGCCTTTTTTGATCGCGAGTATCTCATCCGCGCCGTGAAGCGCAAGGTTGATATCATGAGTCACGAGGAGCACGGTCATTCCCTGCTCCCTGTTGACACGTTCTATAAGCTCAAGTGTCTCCACCTGGTGTCTGTAATCGAGGAAGCTCGTCGGCTCGTCGAGAAACAGGATGTCGGTGCTCTGGGCCAGCGCCGCCGCAATAAGAGCCTTCTGCCGCTCACCTCCGCTCAGGCTGTTCAGCTGTCTGTCGGCGATATCGGCGACATCGGCCGTTTCCAGCGATCTGTCGATGATCGATCTGTCTTCCGCTGTCTCGCCTCCGATGGCCTTCTGCCAGGGATAACGGGACATGAGGGCAAACTCCCTTACCGTGAAGGGGAGCGAATCGGAACCGGTCTGATGGACCCATGCTATCCTTCTCGCAAGCGCCCGTTCGGACATCGAAGAGAGCGGGACACCCTCGAGGGAGACCCGGCCCGAAAAGTTTTTGATAAGCCTTCCGATGCATTTGAGCAGAGAGCTCTTACCGGCCCCGTTCGGGCCGATGATACCAAGATATCTCCCCTTTTCGAGCGAAAAGGAGATATCCTCAAGTATACGCGCCCCCCCAAGATCGAGAGAAAGCCCCTCTACATCAAGAAACTTCTGCGCGCTCACCACTTTACCTCCGGGTGTATCGCCTGAGCAAACGCTTTGAGGATCTTTCCGGATCTTACCCCCGGCCTGAGATAGACCGTTCCCTGCATTATATAGATCCGTCCGTTTTTGACCGCGTCTACCTTGGCGCTTCTCTCCCACTGGCTCCTGAGATATTTATCGTTGAATATGGTCTCGACGTCTATGTTGTCCTTCGAATGGTAAAACGTCTTGTCTCCGACGAGATCTATTATCACACCTGGATTGACCTTCATGAGCCCTTCGAGGGAGACCTGGGGATACGGAGTTTTTTTATCGCCGACGACGTTATCCCCACCCGCAAGCGAGATCATCTCATTATAGAAATTGTTGCCGCCTGCCACATAAAAGCTGTTTATCTGGTATTCTGACAGTTCCCTCGAGACACAGAGGATGACCTTGGGTTTCTTCAGCCCTTTTACCTTTGACCTGACCAGATCGACATCGGCACGGATATTCGCGACCAGCTTCGCCGCCTTGTCCTGAGCTGAACATACCTTCCCAAGTCTCATGATTGAATCGCAGATCTCGTCGATCGAGTTCTGCTTCATCACGAGATAGGGGATTTTAAGCTTATCCAGCTGAGGGGTGAACTGCATGTGCATGTCCTGAAGCAGCAGCAGGTCGGTTTTCATGGACATGACTGCCTCAAAGTTGACCGCTGCGAAATCTCCCATCTTCGGCTTTTTTGCGGCTTCGGCAGGGTAATCACAGAAATCTGTCACACCTATGATGTTGTCTCCCTGGCCAAGCTCAAAAAGGATCTCGGTCCCGACCGGAGTCAGGGAGATTATCCTCTTCGGTGATGCTTCCGCATACCCGAAGGACAGGAGAACCATAAGCATCATAAATGGCAAAAACAGTCTTGATCTCTTCAATCGGATACCTCTTTCCTAATTACAGCAAAAAAACAGGGAGCCTCCGGGCTCCCTCAATAAATACACATGAGGATGAACTACGCCCTCGCATAACATCCATCATCTTTTTTCAGGTCGCCTGACTTCCCGATCGGGTAACAGTGGCGGGGCCGCTCCGGACTTGCACCGGATTCCCCCTCAAAAGACGCTGCTATTCTGTTATTTCTTCGTGTACCGGCAAGTACGGGCCTCTGTTATTGCCCGGCCTTTCGGCATCTCGTGCGCATATTCTATCATAAGAGGCGTTTTATTGTTGTAAAAAGCCGGCGCGGATATATTTTTATAGAAACGGATAGGATGAAAAATGCCGAAGGTCCCGTACGGCAGGAGATCATTGAGCTTTTTTGCGTTTGCAGGCATGTCTTGACAAACTGAGGATATAAGGTAGAATGTTTTCCCGTGAATACCGCCTCATGCGGTTCACGTGAGTGGTAGGATGGCCGAGTGGTCAAAGGCAACAGACTGTAAATCTGTCGGCGAGAGCCTACGCTGGTTCAAATCCAGCTCCTACCACCATTATTATTGCCCGAATGCCCTTACCGCATGCGGCCGCCGACTTAGCTCAGCAGGTAGAGCACATCCATGGTAAGGATGGGGTCTCCGGTTCGAGTCCGGAAGTCGGCTCCAGGATAATACAAGCTCCGCAGGATCCCTGCGGAGCTTTTTTAATACTTATTTTATGGCTAGTGTCAAATTAAGTTCGCAATTTCATTAGGACTCCTGTTAACCTACGCAGCTATTGATGGTAATTTTTGGAGCGAGTCTTGACTTAAGTATGCTCCGTTCATACAGGGTATCGCCCACAATAAATACGTTCACTCTGTTCTCGTCTGTGAGTTTCGTGACCATGCTGTTGATGATCCTTTCCGCAAGAAGCGAGGTAAACCTCATCCAGCTAACAGAGCAGGAATTTATGAAACGGCAGAAGGTGTCTTTCCCGGTTTTGGAAGAATTTGTTCCTGTCTTCAGATCCATAAAGAGGCTTCGATCGTTGAAAAGCCCCTGAAAAACAGTCACAGCAGGAATCCCCCTGGATTTGTACGCATTTGTGCTCTCTTAAGAACTGAACAGAGCTTGAATCTGCGGAAGAAAGCATCTGCTGCTGTTGTAAGTTCATAGTCAAAAACAGGAGACTGTGATATTCTTTTCATGGCATAAACCTACGTATGGTATCGTTTTAGTGTGGTAACTAAATTTTACAAAAAAAAACGGGACTCATGCCGCTCTTTTTTGCCGATCATTATTGAATTGTCAAGGGGCGGTCATATCTTTTTTACTGCGAAGTTTGAGTAATTTATAATGAAACAATCAACCGGATCAGAGGCTATCCGATGGACACCCGCTCCATAAATGGAGGGAAATGGTTCGTCTTCTACAAAGACCAGGTGCTCGTCAAGTCGAAGGACCCCCTTATCCTTCCGTCCTCGGAGGACGAGCCCCTTTTCGTGAAAAAAATGGAGAACACTGGTTCCCTCCCCATCACCAGGGTGGCATCGATGGGGGGAATCTCTTGGGGATCAGCCACCCCTCGGATTTGAGTCCGTGGGGTTGAGGGAGCTCTGGGCCATCGCAGGGTTCGTGGAACCTGGCGAAAGTCTTGGGGAGGCGGTGGAACGGGACCTGGAGGAAGAAGTGGGGATTCGAGTAAAGAACATCAAGTATTTTGGAAGCCAGCCGTGGCCATTCCCCCACTCTCTCATGGTGGGGTTCACAGCAGAATGGGCGAGGGGAGAAATAAGACCCGACGGTAAGGAGATCGAGGACGCTAGATGGTTCACTCCCGACTTCTTGCCGGACATCCCACCGTCCATCAGCATATCCAGAAGACTCATCGAACACTGGCTCACAGGGAAGAGAAAATAGAGAACACTTGGGAGGTGGAGCTATGAAAAGTATCATCGTATTCGGAGTGACGCTCCTGCTGGTGGTCCTGTTCGCCACGGGAGCGGGGGCTGACGGCACGCCGGAAGCGCGGGGGGTGACGAGAAGCGGTGTTAGGCTGTCTCTCTTCACCGATTCGGAGATGGACTTCCAGATTCTCCGCAGCCTGGGGGCCGACGCGGCGGGTGGAGGTACGGTGGGAGAGATCCTGATCGCGGCTCTGCAGATTGAGGACGGGAACCCTGCGTCGTGGTCGGCGGCCTTTCTTTCCCTCGCTGAACGTCTCGAAAAGGACGGGGCGGCGAGGCTGGAACGGGGGCATACCGTCAGCGCCAGGGAGAGCTTTCTCAGGGCATCCTCCTACTACCGGGCGGCGGAATACTACGGAGATCCTCTGTCGGAGGACACCCGCTCATGGGGAATGAAGTGCCGGGAGACCTTTCTCAAGGCCATGAAACATTTTCCGTGGAAGACGGAAGCTGTCTTCATTCCCACGGGGAAGGACGAGGATTTCTACCCCGGCTATTTCATCACCCAAGGGAAGGGCGGCAAACGGCGGAAAACCCTGATCGCCCAGAGCGGCTTCGACGGAACGGCGGAGGAGATGTTCCTGTCGGTGGGCAGGGCCGCCTTGGACAGGGGATACAACGTCCTCCTCTTCGAGGGGCCGGGGCAGGCAGGGAAACGACGGTTCCATCCGGATTCGACCTTCGTCTCCGACCTGGGGCCCACGGTCCGCACGGTCATGGACTTTTTGCTGAAGCGGCCCGAAGTAAACCCAAAGCAGGTCGCCCTCTACGGGGCAAGCTTCGGGGGCTACTTCGCCCAGAGCGGTGCCCTGGGTGAGCCCCGCCTCGGGGCCCTCATCCTCAACTCACCCCTGACGGACATACATGAGTACTTCCTCGCTTCCCTGGGTGAACAGACCGTGGACATGCTCAAAAAGAACAACCTTACCGTGGAAGATCTCAAAACCCTTTCGGAGAAGGACATTCCGCCCAAATACCGACTCTCCCTGCTGAACCTGTGCGTCCGGTTCGGCAGGCCCTCTGTCGCAGAAACCTTTGATGCCATCTCTTTCTTCCGCATTCCCGACGACCGGCTGCGGAACCTCACCATGCCCGCCCTTGGGATGCTGAGCGCCGGAGAGGGGCCCACGCCCCTGAAACAGGCGGAGCACTTCGCCGCGACAGCCCAGAAGGCGACCCTTTATGTGTTCGAACGGGAGAGCGGCGCCAACGCCCACTGCCAGCTCGACAACCCACCCCTCTCGTGGGCGGTGGCCCTCGACTGGCTGGACGAGCAGTTCCGATAACCAAAAGAGGCTGTGTGGAATCTTAGGATTTCACGCAGCTTCTTTTGGTTTGCCGTCTGTGCTTCTTCAAATCATGGTAATTACTTCAGGCTTTCCTTTACGGAATCAGAAATCGACCTAAGTCCTCTCTCCAACTCATCATGCAGAGGCCACCCATAACCTATCCGCATGTATCTTTTACTCTGCTCGAACCAGTGTCCCGGACCCACATAAGTTCCGTATTTCTCGTTCATCAAACGGTAAACTTTTTCAACATCAACATCAACTTCAGGTTTTATCCTTGGAAAACAGGTACAGGCCGCTTTCGGTTCGACCCATTCCATATACTCTTCATTTTCTATCCACTCTTTTACAACTGCAAACCTGTCTGCGATGGTCGCATCATTTTTCTTTATCCACTCATCTTTCTGAGAAAGGGCGACGTAGCCGATGTATTCATCGACGACACTGCCTCCGATGCAGACCTGCTCCTTGGCGCACAGCAGAAGATCGTTCATCTTTTTGTCCCTGCACACGATCCAGCCTATACGAATACCGGGGATGCCATAAGTCTTGGAAAGGGACGATATCGATATCACCTTGTCAGAAAGGGAGGCCGCGACAGGAAGGACTTCGTCCTTGAACATGTCTCTGTATGTCTCGTCTATGAGAAGCCAGATGTTATTCTTTTCGGCTATCGCAATTATTTCTTTCAGTTCCGAAAGGGACATCATCGTTCCGGTGGGATTATGAGGGTTGGTCAGGGAGATGTATTTCGTATCAGGTTTTATCATAGATTCGAGCTTTTCGATATCTACCTTGAATCCTTCCTCAAACTTCTGGTCAAGGTAACTGATGTCAGCGCCTATTGCGCGCGGTGTTTCGATATTGGTCCCGTAATTCGGCCTTGCGACTATCATTTTGTCTCCCGGCTCCAGCAGCGAGGATGCGACCAGGAACAGAGCTGAAGCGGCACCGGCAGTAACAAGAACACCATTTGGATCGTCGACGCCTGACTGTTTTGCAATAATTTCACGAAGACGCGGATCTCCGAGATGATCGCCATAGGGAAGCAGCATGTCATCGATCACGAGTCTGAGATCTTTGATATTCCTGTCTCTCACAGAAGTTTCGGTGAGATTGTTTTTAATTTTTTCGTATCCAAGCTGTTCAGGCGATTCTTTTTCGATGGGCATCCTTACATATTTCATTTTTTAGCCTCCTATTTATGCTTACCGCTCTACACGTTTACTCGTTCGTGCCATGCGCACCGGTACTTTCAACAGAAGTTTATTGCTGTTCAAAGGAGCAAGCAAAGACCGTTTAATATAAATTATTACAATTAATAAATTATTTTTTTAAAAAATATCCAAATAATACATGGCCATTTATTGTAAATTTTTAGAATCAACCAGAAACGAACATCTGATATAATTCAAAAATTAGGGCAAATTCTGCTTTTGACTAACTAACAACAGCAACGATAGTTTTATAAAAAATAACAACGAAGGATTGATTTTAATGTATTACATGATCTCCGATTTTTTAAATACTTATGGATCCAATGTATCTTTGATCGCAGGCAAAGGAGGGCTTTCCAGGATAGTTAAGGACGTTGGCATATTGGATTATGAACTGGACGCCTCGTTGAGAAGTAAATATTTCCACACCAGTCTTTTTAAGGACCAGCTGGTCCTTACGACATTTCTTTGCGCAAAAGAGGATATATCGATGATCGGAGAAGGCATCAAGCATCTTTTAAAACAAGATGCAAGCGGCCTGGCCATAAGAAATGTTTTCCATTTGCCAATTCCGGAATCCGCGCTGAGATATGCAGATTCCAAAAATTTTCCAATTATACTGATAAATTCAATGGACATATATTTTGAGAAGATAATCTATGACGTCAACAGGTATATAGAACACATGGCAGACTTAACTTTTATGCAAAATGAAATCAACATACTTATCTCACGAAAGCTTTCTGCAGATGAAATCAGGGATCATGCAAAACTTATCAATCCATCGTTTGAAGAAAAATACATAGCGATCTATTTTATGAGCCGCGATTATTTTAGCGAATCAGACTTTCTTGAATGTTTTAAAAGGTATGACAGGAGCAGTTTTTCTACACCTGCAAGCACTATGTGTCTATATAAGCACGGTGCATTCTTGTTCTATTCCTGCGATGACGCATCCATGATATTTGACGACGAAGTTATCTACCAGGCTGTCAAAGAGATTTTTCCTGACAGATCCAATTACACGATAGGTGTCAGCCAACCTCACTTCAGCCTCGGTGAATTTTCAGAATGTATAAGAGAAAGCTATTATTCTGCTCTTTTAAACAGAAATCTTAGGAAGCCTTTTCTTAGATACAGCGAGATAGGTTCTTATGAGATAATTTTTCCCTTTGCAAAGAGCAGGGAAATGCAGATTTTCAAGAAGAAAATTTTAGAACCGATAAATGAACACGATGCAGAAAACAACTCAAACCTGTTGGAGACACTAACCCAATATGTCTTGTCCGAATGCAGCATTCGTGCAACAGCAGAGACGATCTCACAACATGAAAACACAGTCCGGTACAGGCTGGAAAAGATAGCAACACTGACAGGACTGGACTTTAAATATCCCGCACAATTGGAAGAACTTGCATTGGCAATAAAAATAGATGTATGCAGCGGACTGCTTGGAGACTTAGGCTGATTATTATGAGCCTTACAACCTTAGATCTTCATCATTCCGCCTTCGGCGGCTGATGCTGCCAGCTTTGCGTATATGGCGAGGATCCCTTTCAGTTCTTCCTGAGGGGGCCTTTCCCATTCTTTCAGGCGGGTTTCCAGTTCTTCGGGGGAGAGATCTACATCGAGCCTCTTGTTTTTTATGTCTATGGTGATGATGTCTCCGTCCCTCACTGCGGCTATGGGGCCTCCTTCGGCAGCTTCGGGAGAGATGTGGCCGACAAAACAGCCGTTGTTGGTCCCGGAGAAACGGCCGTCTGTGATTATCGCGGTCTTTTTAGCAAGGCCTCTGCCGTAAAGCAGTTTCATTGCGAAATACATTTCACGCATCCCGGGACCGCCCTTCGGGCCCTCGTAACGGATGACCAGTACATCGCCTTCTTTTATCTTTCCTGCCAGGATGGCCTCGTTGGCATCCTCCTCGCATTCGAAGACCCTTGCCGGCCCCGAGAAGAAGTACATTGAAGGATCCATCGCTATCGGTTTTGTGATGCCCGTGCCAGGCGCGAGGTTTCCCCTGAGGACGGCAAGGCCGCCGGACCTGCCGAACGGGTCTTCCTTCGTACGGATGACGCGCCTGTCTATGCCGAAGGGATCCGACCATGCTTCAAGATTTTCTCCCAGAGACTTCCCCGTCACTGTCATGCATGAGAGGTCGATGTCCTCGCCCAGTTCCTTCATTACGCGCGGGATGCCTCCGGCACGGTAGAAGTCCTCCATGTCGTAACACGATGCAGGGTTGACCATTGCTATGGAGGGGATCCTCTCACTTGCCCTGTCGTATATGTCCATCATAGTCTCAGGATCCGTACCGATCTCGTTGGCTATCGCAGAGAGGTGGATGAAGGTATTTGTCGAGCCTCCCGTCGCGACCATGATCTTAGCAGCGTTCTCAATGGAATTCCTCGTTATTATGTCCCGAGCCGTGATGCCTTTCTTTACAAGCTCAACGATCTTTATGCCTGTCATTTCACCGGCCCTGAACCTTTCAGATGCTGTCGCGGGGATCAGGGACGAACCGGTGAGGGACATGCCCATAGCCTCTGCCGCGCAGCCCATCGAGTTGGCGGTGCCGTAGTATGAGCATGAACCGCATGAGGGTGCTGCATTGTCTTCGAGCATTGATAAAGTCTCTTTGGTTATGCGGCCCGCGCTCAGCATGCCCACAGCCTCCGAGACGGATGTGGAATCGCTCTTGCGTCCGTCAAATTTGATGCCGCCCGCCATCGGACCTCCAACAAGGAGTATCGCGGGAATATCCAGCCTCGCGGCCGCCATGAGCATTCCGGGGATTATCTTGTCGCACGAGCCGAGCAGAACTATACCGTCAAGCCTGTGGGCTTCGGCCATGGCTTCTATGTCACAGGCGATAAGATCCCTGGTGGGGAGGACGTACTTCATGCCGATATGTCCGCAGGCCTGCCCGTCGCATGCTCCTATCACGCCGAACTCCAGGGCCATGCCGCCCGCCCTGTGTATGCCCTTTTTCACGAACTCGGCTAGATTTCTGAGGTTGTAATGCCCAGGGACCATTTCGTTCCAGGAGTTTGCTATGCCTATGACAGGCCCCTCAAGGTCCCTGTCGGAGAAGCCCATGGATTTATAAAGCGCCCTGTTCTCGGCAAAGACCGGGTTTGAAAGTATTTCGGAGCTTCTGAATTTCATAAGGGATCACCTGCTGTCAGATGAGTTTATTTGAGAAAGTAGTCTTTCATTATGTTGCTTTCGCTCTTTGCGATATGTTCGTAGAGAAGTGACGAGAGTCCCTTGGCATCCCTTTCCCTGATCTTCTCGAGTATCTCAAGGTGCTGGCCTATCGTTTCATGGATGTTGGCAAGTGACTGTGCGGAAAGTTTCTGGAAGCGCTTGATCTGAGCATGGTACGAGGTTATGATCGCGCCTATCCGTTTATTGGTCGCATATTTCGTTATAGTCAGGTGAAGGAGCAGATCCATCTCAGAGACGCGTGTCAGGTCTACCTCTCCTGCGAGTGCAGCCTTTTTGAGTGCTTTCCA
>Ga0255345_1005816_pt1 | contig 12380 bp, 8 predicted proteins | sample wastewater_treat_6_FD_192415 | JGI IMG/M metagenome (GOLD analysis project Ga0255345, IMG submission 192415) | Wastewater microbial communities from Lulu Island WWTP, Vancouver, Canada - plant20 | ecosystem: Engineered > WWTP > Wastewater > Unclassified | place: Canada: Vancouver, British... | reverse complement strand
GGTATATCAAGGGTTTTTTTAAGTGATTCGCAGAATGTGGTTGTATATCCTAATGAACAAAAAATTATTGTTAAAAAAAATAGAGATTTTATTTTTGATGGGTTAATTAATGCGGGCAGATTTAATTATTATGGTAGAGAATATTATTTCTCTTATGATCAGTTTAAAATAAACATGCCATTTGTTGATTCTATGAATTTCTATGTGAGAAGTAGATTACCAGATAAATATGGTGAATACCCATTGATAAGAGTTAGAAATGTGATAGAGGATATGAGTGGTGAGCTATTAATAGATCATCCTAGTAACAGAAGTGGCAAAATTTATATGCCAGAATATCCAATTTTTAATAGTAAAAAAATATCTTATGTTTATTATGATAAATCTTGTATTTACCAAGATGTATATAACAGAGATAATTTCTTTTATCATATTAATCCGTATACTTTGAAAAATTTGGATAAGTTCTCGACAGATTCTCTTAGATTTGATGGTTATTTATCATCTGGTGGTATATTCCCAGATATTTATGAACCATTGGTAATAATGGAGGATTATTCTTTAGGTATACATCATCAAACACCTTCTGATGGCTTACCAGCCTATGGTGGTAAAGGCACATTTACTAATAAGATTACTATGTCTAATCAAGGACTTCATGGTAATGGGACATTGAAGTATATAACATCTACAGCTCATAGTAAAGATTTCTTATTTTTCCCAGATTCTACAATAGGAATAGCTGATAGCTATGTAATAGCTGAACGTACTACAGGTGTGCAATATCCACCTGTAAGTATTGAAAATGCTAAAATTTCTTGGTATCCTAAAAATGATTATATGGCTATTTATACTCAAGATAAACCAGCAATTGCTTATAAAGAGAAAGTTGTTTTCAATGGTATATTAGATTATAGCCCTTCAAGTCTTTTAGCAAATGGTAAGATAGAATTTCTTAATGCTATAATGACCAGTAAACGTTTTGTCATGAAAAATAGAGTCTTTGATACAGATACTTGTGATTTTGTATTAAAAACTTTTGATCTCAATGAGTTAGCTCTAGAAACTAAAATATATAAAGGACATGTGGACTTTGATCAAAGAAAAGGAACATTCGAGACTGCTGGAGAGAGCTCTATGATACGTTTCCCTGCTAATGAATATATCTGTTATATGGATAAATTTGATTGGTATATGGACAAGGAAGAAATAGATTTCTACACCACTCATCGCAATGATATAGATTACACTCACACATCAATAAAAGATTTGGTAGATATGGACATTAGTGGTTCTAAATTTGTCTCTACTCATCCAGCACAGGATTCACTCACATTTATTGCTGGCAAAGCTAAATATAATATCAAAAATAAACAAATAATAGCATATGAGGTTCCTTTTATAAAAGTGGCAGACGCAGCTATTTTCCCTAAAGATAGAATTATCAATATCGCTACAGGTGCTGTTATACAACCATTAGAAAATTCTACAGTTCTTGCTAATTTAGATACCAAATATCATATTTTACAGAATTGTAATATTTGGATTTATGGTAAAAAAAGTTATTCTGGTAAAGGCCAATACGAATATATAGATCAGAATAAAAATTCTCAAATAATCAATTTTGATAAAATCACAGTAAACAATAATTTACAAACTATTGCTAATGGCAAAATTTCTGATAGTACTAATTTCACACTTAGTCCTTATTTTTTATTTGCTGGTAATGTTTATTTATTAGCTCCACAGCAATTTTTAACTTTCGATGGTGGAATAAAAATATCTCATGCTTGTGATACTCTACCTAAACAATGGGTAAAAATAAATGATAGTATTAACCCGAATAATATACTAATTCCAATTCCACCACAACCTAAAAATATAAATGGTGATATTATCTTTGCTGGATTATATTTTTCTAGTCAAGGAGTAGCAGGTGTTTATCCAGCTTTTTTAACAAAAAAATTATATGGTGGAGATGTAGAATTAGTGTCATCTAATGGATTTCTAAGATATGATGAAGTATCTGGAGAATATCAAATAGCATCTAAAGAAAAATTAGATGGCATTACTAAAAAAGGTAATTATCTGAGCTTAAATACAAAAACTTGTGATGCTGTAGGAGAGGGTAAATTAAGTTTAGGATCTAATCTGGGTAGAGTAAATATGGATTTTTATGGTAGGGTAGATTATAAAAAATCTGACCTATCCACTACTATCACTGCTAATGCAATTTTAGATTTCTATTTCAATGAAAAAGCACTTGAAATGATGGCTAACGATATTTTAGCATCTGAATTAGAAAATCTAAATATTCAAGATGAGTTGTTTTTGTCTTTCTTAGAAGAAACTTTAGATAGTTCTACAGCTATGAGCGTCATTAATGATTTAAATCTTTATGGTAATATTAGAAAATTTCCAAAAGAGTTAGCTCATACTTTTGTTTTTAATGATTTGACATTCAAATATATTCCAGAGACTAAAACATATATTTCTGAAGGTAGAATAGGCATTTCTATAGCGAATAATGCTCAAGTATATAAATACATAAACGGCATCATTGAGCTATCACTCAGACGTAGCGGAGATAGACTGACTATTTATTTACAACCTTTTCCTAATGTTTGGTATTTTTTCACATATAGCAATGGACTAATGCAAGGATTATCATCTAGAAAGGAATTTAATGAACTTATAATAAATACAGACTCTAAATCTAGGACTTTAGAATCTAGTGGCCAAGGTAAAGGATATACTTATTACATAGCTACTACAACTACTAAAGATAGATTTCTTAAAAAAGTTTATGAAAATATCAATGTAGAATCAGATGAATATTAAATAAGTAGTTTTGTAAGAAAATATTAATTTTGTAAAAAATTTGACGGGATGTAGCGCAGTTGGTAGCGCACTTCGTTCGGGACGAAGGAGTCGCTGGTTCGAGTCCAGTCATCCCGATTTGCCATCCTAGCTCAGCAGGTAGAGCAGCTCACTCGTAATGAGCAGGTCGTGAGTTCGAGTCTCACGGATGGCTCTTTTGCAGTAAAGCAATTTTCAAATTTACAATTTAGCACTGTAGATTATACCTTTAAAAAAAATAAATTAATGTTTACCAATAAATATAATAAGTGTTTACATAATATTTTTTATTTAAAGACAATTACACTCTTCAAGTAATATAGATACTATTAATTGAAAATAATTAATTAGCTATTAATAAAACGATTAAGTCTATCAATAAAAAAAATAGGGAGCAACTTTTGTTGCTCCCTATTTTTTTTCTTGTTTTACAAGCTATTATTTAGGCTCATAATGAGTTTCTACTACATCACCATCTTCATTATTCTCCAGCCATAATTCTTCTTCTTTTAATCGAAGAATTTTGAATGTGTCTTTTTCTGTGCCACCTAAAGTATAGGTGATTGTTGTAAAAACCTCGGTTTGGTCATTATTGAATTCCCATGTACCGCTGCCAGTGATTACAATAGCAGTAGAATCCATAACAGCATAAGAATAATTTATCGTGCCATTGTCTTTGAATTCTAAAGTAGTTTGTTGATCAAATGAAGACAGAGTTTGTTCTGTTCCATTAATATAAAGTCTAGTAAGTCTCCATTCATTGCAGAGACGCTCAGTTCTAGATCTTAAACTTATTGCTGGACCTTCTTCATAAGGGGAGCAACTTGTCAGCATTAATACGCTGGCTACTACTGTTAATAAAATTACATTTAGTTTTTTCATATATTTTTGATTTTAAAATTTTTATTTAGGTATATAATGAATCTCTACAATATCTGTGCTATCATTACCTTCGAGCCATAATTCATCCTCCATTAATCTTAATATTTTTGAAGTATCTCTTTGCTCTATATGGGTTCCTAAAACGTCTGCCTTATAAGTGGTTATTATTTTTTCTTTGTTATCATAAAATTCCCAAGTACCACTAAAGACCACATAAACACCTAGTAAAGGAACAGTGATAGAATATTCCCCACCCTTTTTAAATTCTACTATAGTTTGCAATTCTGCCTCTGTCAAGGTGTCTTTAACTCCATTTGTTAATTTTTCATCAATTTTCCATTGGTTACATAGACGTTCTTCTTTTGATCTTAGGCTCACATTAGGACCTTCTTCATATTTACAACCTGTAAATACTAGAATCATTGTGCTAATTAAAATTAAATTTTTTATTTTCATAATCAATTGATTTTTATTACTTTGCAAAATTAATATATTTTTTTTAATTTTGTAAAAAAAATTATGAAAGGAAAATTAATTATAATTGCCATGATAGCTATAAGTATATCAGCTATGGCACAAGAAGTAAAAGTAGAAACTGGTATTCAAAACATAGGTGGTGATAACAACCCGTGTTATATCGTTACCATTCCAAAAGCTAATGTAGATATTATCTCCGAAGCATGGAAATCTGAAATGAAAAAAGCTAAAGCTAAAGTAAAAGGTAAGGATAAACAATTTGCTGATAACGCTATTTTACCAGATATTTCTACCAATTCTGTTGATGTTTATTCTAATTTTATCCAAGAAGACAGTACTGTTAAAATGATTGTTGCTTTTTCTATGGGTGGCATATTTTTAACTCCTGAAATTAATCCAGATGCCTCTAAAGCTGCAACAGATATGTTCGTTAAATTTGCTCAAAATGCTTATAAAGAGCAACTAAAATCTGATATATCTCTACAAAAACAAACTGTTAAAGAAACTCAAAAAGACATAAAAAAATCAAATAAAGAGGCAAAAAAATTAGATAAAAAAAATAAAAAACTAGCTAAAAAAATGAATAAAAACCAAGAAGAAATAGAGAATCTAAACCAAAATGCTGCATCCAAAGAAAACCAATTACAAAGCGATGAAGAAAAACTAAAAGATCTAAAACAGTCAAAAAGGAAAAATAAATAATTTAAATGTCAACCTATATAAAATAAAAAAGACGAGCTTAAGCTCGTCTTTTTTATTTTATAAATCACAATTGCAAGGAGCAGAAAAATAAATTTTTGTATTTGGTAAATACTTTTCCCTTATTTCTTTTTGATGTTTTAAAGTTATAATGTTCAATCTCAAATTTAATTCTTTTAATGTATTACTTAATCCTTTTATTTGTGCTGGTAATTCCGTCAAATAATTCTCTCCTAAATCTAATTTCTCTAATCTAATAAATTCACCTATCTCACTAGGTAAATATTCTAATTCATTATGATACAAATTTAATTCTTGCAGTTGTGGTAATTCTTTTAATATTATAGGGAAATTTGTAAATTTATTATAACTAAGATCTATCTTTATTAAATTTTTGCAATTCACAATAGATGATGGTAAACTTGTCAGCTTATTTCTTTTGAGATTTAAATTTTCTAAGTTTTCGAATAAACCAATATCAGATGGTAATTGATATAATTTTTTATTTTTTAATATTAAATTTTTTACATTTTGCGGGTTTTGTAGAGCAAGTTCTAAATCAGTATATGTGCTATCTTTTTGTGCAAATAGGTTAATATTCATTGATACAATTACTATTAAAAATATTTTAATTTTTTTCATTTTTTTGTAAAATTACAAAAAGAAGAGAAAAAATTATGTAAATAATAAGAAGAGTTGATGTTAAAATATTTTTTTAAATTTTGAAAAAATTTAAAAAAAAGAAATGTAAGAAAATGTTTAAATGTTATAAAATAAATATGTTAATGACATCAGAGCACTGTACCGCTCCCATGCCCGCCTATCCGACGCCGCCAAGTTCAGTATCCTCCCTGTATCTTCTATAACCAACTCTGCCAAATACTTTCCCTTCACTACAAACCACATTATGTAATTTGTCAAATATTTCGTCGCAACTCCACGGAACTTATAATATATCCAGCTAACAAAATCTGTTATCTTTTTATGAACAGTTGATACACTATATATTCCTTGCTTCATCTTATTTTTGTTGGTTATTTCTTTATGTTTGATGTGCTCCGCATTAACTGTCTTGAAAGCTTTTTTATTACTGCCGCATATCACCGAATTATCTGATATTCGTGATTTTAGAAAATCAGATATGTGCTCAGCTTGCACTCGTTTATCTTCTATTTTTTTAAAAAGTATATTCCCACTCCTGTCTGTGGCAGCTAATACTGCAACTTTCGTTGGCTTCTTTTTGTTTAACTTTTTCAACTCTTTTTTGTCTCGTTTCTTTTTACCTTTTTCGGAGTAATTCATTAGTAGCTCTTCTAGTTCTACTACTCCAAAGAAATTTACATTATCTTCAAAAGATTGCATAGCACATAATATTCTATGTCTCCAAAAGAAACTTGTTTGCAGACATATGCCTACATTTCTAGCACATTCTCTCAATGTCATACCCGCAGACATACATTTGATGTATTCGAGCATTTTATCTCTGTGGTGAATGCCATACATAAAGGTGCCAGTGGTAACTCTAAATTGTCTTCCACAATTTTTACACAGATAATTTTGTACACCATTTTGCAGACCATTTCTAATCACATGGCTGCTATTGCAATCAGGACACAGTATACCAGTAGACATCGCTTTGAGATCTTGATAATCGACTATATCTTTGCCTTCATTTATCAATTTATTATATAAATTGTCATAGTATTTGCGTGTGCCTTCTTTAGTAAGGGCAAAAAAATCAATTTTTTCTTCAAAAATATCTTCCATAATAATTATATTTTTTGCAAATATAATTATTTTCTATATTATATATCATATATATTTCGTAACAATAATATTATAATCTAAATCGCCTACCCGAAAAAATTTATTTGAATTAAAATTATATGAAAATTTGCACTTTCTAACAATAAACTAAAAAATCAACTATAATTTACTATCGTTAAAAAAATTATAATTTTATTTTAATAAAATTAAAGTAAATTTGCTAAAAAATAAAGAAATATGAAAATAAATCTTGTAACTGGAGCATGTGGATTTGTAGGTAGGAATATGGTTAAAAGACTGTACAATACTACTACAGATCATATTTTTATGGTTGATGATTTAAGCATTGGCATTCATCCCAGAGAATGGTTCGCAAATTATCATCCATCAGATTATAATGGATTAGAAGTTTTAGATCCTGACAAAAGAGTTTATTTTTGGAAAGGTGATTTAAGAGAATTATTATTTAATTTTCGTGAAAATCCTAAATATATTCAAGATACTTATAAATTAGATTTTGATAGATTTTCGGATGTGTTCCATTTTGCAGCAATAGTAGGTGGACGTATGAAAATAGATGGAGATCCTATACAAGTAGGATTAGATCTATCTATTGATGCTGAGCTTTTTTATTGGGCAGTACGTAATATGCCTGATAGACTTCTGTATCCTAGTAGTAGTGCTGCATACCCTGTTGATTTGCAAACTGAGGATACTGCTTTAGCTCTTAAAGAAGAATATATAGATTTTGATTCATTACGTATCGGTGTCCCTGATATGACCTACGGTTGGTCTAAACTTACAGGAGAATTTTTAGCAAAGATAGCTGCTAAACATTATGGGCTCAATGTAGTATGTATCAGACCATTTAGTGGTTATGGTGAAGATCAAGATCTCAGTTATCCAGTACCTGCATTAGCTGCTCGTGCTGCTGCTAAAGAAGATCCTTTTGTAGTATGGGGCACTGGCAAGCAAGCTCGTGATTTTATTCATATTGATGATATTATAGATTTTATTTTTGTTTTAATGGATAATGTGAAAGATGGCTCTGGATGGAATATCGGTTCAGGCAAACTCACATCATTTTTAGAAATAATAGACTTATTTAGTAAATTTGCTGGTTATAAACCTACTATTAAGCCGCTAATAGATAAACCTATGGGTGTTCATTCTCGCTATGCTGATATGACTAAAGTATTTTCTACTTTTAATTGGCGTCCAAAAATTAGTTTAGAAGAGGGAATGTATAGAGTTTATAAAGCACAATTAGATAAATTAAATCAAAATAAATAATTTTATGCGGATAGTTTGTTTCGGTCCTGGTCCTCAATTTAAAGGAGGACTTGCTAATTATAATACATCCTTAGCAAAAGCTTTTAGTGAATTTGACAACTCAGAAGTTCATATAGTTTCTTGGACAAATCAATATCCCAGCATCATTCCTCGTGATTTTATTGATAGAAAAAGTAGATATAATGCTATCAAAGACACTGACATCAAAGTACATTATTTGACTAATTACAATAATCCTTTTAGTTGGACAAAAACTGCTAAACTTATTAAAGATATTAATCCAGATGTAGCTATTTTTCAATGGTCTATTGCTCTGCAGGGATTACCACTGAAATACATTGTTACTTGGTTAAAAAGACATTCTAATATAAATATAATTTTTGATCTCCATTTTGTGGTGCAAAAGGAGAGTAGCTCATTAGATAAATTTTTTACTAAATTTGCTCTCAAGCATGTCCCTCATTTTATTGTTCATTCTAAAAAAACTTATGATGAGCTTTGTGATGTTTTATCTGAAAGACAACTAAATTTAGTTTCTGAATTTGACCCTAAAAATAAAAATTCACAAGTAATACATCTCTATCATCCTATCTATGATATGTTTAAGCCCAATGAAAATTTTGATGTAGAGGCTTTCAAAAATGATTTAGGATTACGAAAATATGTATTTCTATTTTTTGGATTTATACGCAAATATAAAGGTTTACATAATGCGATAAAGGCTTTTGCAGAATTAGCTAAAGAGCGAAATGATGTCTCTTTACTGATCGTAGGTGAAGCTTTTTGGTCTACTTTAGATAAGAAAAAATGGACTACAAGAACCAAAAAATGGCTATTTAATATTGCTCAAAGCATTTTTAGAAAAAATACTGAAAGCGAAGATAATTATCGTCCTTTAGAATTAATATCAGAACTTGGCATACAAGACAAAGTAGTATCAGTAATAGAATATGTGCCTAATGAAGAAGTATATAAATATTTTCAGGCTAGTGATGCAATTGTTTTGTTTTATGAATATGCTACTCCCTCTGGTGTAGAATCTATGGCATATAATTTTAGAATTCCAATAATTGCTACTGCTGTTGGACATTTCCCTGAGACTATTATTGATGGTGTTAATGGCTACTTAGCAGATGCTCATGATATACATTCTATGGCTGATGCTATGAACAAAATTATTAACCAACCTATTGATAGAACTAATATAGATAAAATTGCTAAGCAAAAATCTTGGCATTCTTATGCTAATGCGATTGTAAAAAATATTTGATCTTTATTCGTTTTTCATTTGTTTTGCTTAGTTTTTTTCAACTACTATAGTAACTTATTTTATTTACATAGTTATAGGTTAAACGAAGTTATGACTATCACTGAAGATTTTTCTTTTATTTTCAAAATTTTACTCTATACCTCTTCGCATCTACCCCTTTAATCATTAGATTGCCATATCGCAGCCTATTATTTCACTATATTTATTATTTTTTATAAAATCTACACTTTTAGCTATATAATCGTGCATTAATGCATCTTCATTGATAAAAGACACATTATCTCTGAAAGCAGAAAATACTTTTTCTAGAATAGGAGAAGTTTTATGAGGACGCCTTAGTTCTAATGCTTGCGCAGCATTCAATAGTTCTATTGCTAAAACTTTTTCTACATTATTATATATCTTCAAGGCTTTAGTGGCTGCATTAGCCCCCATACTCACGTGATCTTCTTGCCCTTGAGAAGATTCTATAGAATCTACTGATGATGGCGTTGCTAATTGTTTGCATTGACTCACAATAGCAGCAGCTGTATATTGTGGTATCATAAAACCTGAATTGAGACCTGGATTTGCTACCAAAAAAGAAGGTAAATTTCGTTTACCACTTATCAATTGATAGATTCGTCTTTCAGAAATATTAGCTAATTCTGATAATGCAATGCCAATGAAATCTAAAACAAGTGCAAGTGGCTCTCCATGAAAATTGCCACCAGAGAGTATTTTATTTTCATCAGGAAATATTGTTGGATTGTCAGTAGCACTCTGTATCTCAGTATTAATCACATCTCTAAAATATCTGTAAGTATCTTTGATAGCACCATGCACCTGAGGCATGCAACGAAATGAATATGGATCTTGCACTTGCTCTTTGCTAATTTGTTGTATTTCACTGCCCTCTAATAATGTGAGCATGTTTTCAGCAGTATTTTGTTGTCCAAGATGAGGTCGCACTATATGTAGTCCTTCATAGAAAGGATCTGATAATCCATAAAATGCATCTAATGATAATGCTCCGATAATATCTGCCCACCCAAGTAAATTTTTCATTTTTATAACAAGATAACTTGCATATGACGACATAAACTGAGTACCATTTAGTAGTGCTAGTCCCTCTTTAGAAGCTAATTCTATTGGTGACAAATTTAATAATTTATAAAGTTCTTGGGTGCTGATGTTTTTATTCCTATATATCACTTCTCCTTTGCCTATCAATGGCAATGAGAGATGTGCTAAAGGGGCTAAATCTCCAGATGCTCCTAGTGAACCCTGTTCATATACTACAGGATGTATTTCATTATTTAAAAAATATATTAATCGCTCTACTGTATCTAATTTGACTCCACTATTCCCATATGATAGGCCTTGAATTTTGAGAGCTAGCATCAGCCTTACTATCTCTTCAGGCACCACGTCTCCTATACCACAAGCATGTGATAATATTAATTTTTCTTGTAAAATAGATAAGGAATCTTTAGGAATTTTAACAGAATATAATGCTCCAAATCCAGTATTAATGCCATAAACAGGGTTATCATTTTTTTCTAAATAATTATCTAAAAATTGTCTTGATTTTTGAATATTATTTTTAGCTACCTCACTCAATTGTACATCTACTCTATGATACATTATGTCCTCTAATGTAGCAAAATTTAATTTTCTTTCAATATTATAAGTTCCTAACATAATAATTTGTATTATTTTTTAGCAAAATTATATTTAATTTTTCTATTTTTAAATATTAAGAATTTCTTAAAAAAATTAATAGTTAATAGAAAGATATATAAAAAAATTTTTAATTTTGTATTTAGTTAAAAATAAATTATATGCAGCACTTAATGAAATCTTTAAAACTTATTTTACTTATTTTATTTTCTTCATTTTTTATTAGTGTAAATGCTCAGAATATCTCTGGGACAATAGAACATGCTTCTAACATATCACTTTACTTATTTTCATACTATGGTAACGAACAAAAATTAATAGATAGCTCTATAACTGATGATAAAGGAAATTTTAATTTCAAAATGCCAGATACAGGTATACAATATGAGGTGCGGTTAGGCAATAGTTCACAATTTTTTTATATTTTAAAAGATGAAAATGATGTTAAGCTAAAAACTGTTTACAATCCTAACCAAATGTGGAATTATGCAGAAGATAGTATGAAAATCATTAAATCTAAAGAAAATAAAGAATTTTATAAATTTCTAAAATATCAACGTAGCTGGATGATAAGCCAATATTGGCTTTTACAAATGTTGAGATTATATCCTATTATAGATCCTTTTCATAAAACCTTAGTACAAGAGTACAATGATAGATATGAGAATTTAGCTAACTTTATGGAAAAAAGTAAAAAAAATCTGAAATACAATGCTCATCGCATAGCTTTAGCATATTACTTACCTAATCCAGATTGGGAAAAGCCAGATCCATGGAGAGATAGCGTGATGGCTGCACATTTTTTTGATAATTTCGATCCATCTGATCCTATCTTTTTATACACTTTTGTTTTACCTGAAAAAATGGAAATGTATATGAAATTAAAAACAAATATACGTGATGAGTATGGCCAACCAGTATATGACGAGTTTTTATTTGCTTCTGCTGCTTTAGATTTTCTCAAACACACAGAAAAAAATTTGGCAGTTAGAAATTTTTGCTTATCCTATTTTTTAAATTTTTTTAAAGATCAGCACTTAGAGAAAGCATTTATAATAGTATATGATGAATATTTGAAAACAGAAGAAGGAGATTGTGGTTCACAAGATGATCAATGGGCTTGGGCTAGAAAATTGGCAGATAAATACAAAGGTATAGAATTAGGAAACCCTGCACCAGATTTTGTAATTCCACAAAAAAATATTTCTTTGTATGATTTACCAGCCAAATATATATTACTGGTTTTTTGGGCTAGCTGGTGCCCTCATTGCACTGAGGAGATACCATATATTTATGAGACGACAATGGATTTCCCAGATTCTACTCTTACTACGGTAGCTATTTCACTAGATACAGTGCCACAAATGTTAGAAACTTTTATTGATATTAAAAATATTAAAAATCGTTGGATTCATTATTCTGAATTTAAAGGATGGAATAGCAATGTAGTAAAATTATATAATGTTTATGC
>Ga0255345_1005813_pt1 | contig 12385 bp, 11 predicted proteins | sample wastewater_treat_6_FD_192415 | JGI IMG/M metagenome (GOLD analysis project Ga0255345, IMG submission 192415) | Wastewater microbial communities from Lulu Island WWTP, Vancouver, Canada - plant20 | ecosystem: Engineered > WWTP > Wastewater > Unclassified | place: Canada: Vancouver, British... | reverse complement strand
GTATGATTATCAATAATACCTTGTAAAGCTTTACGCAATAGTGAATCGCTTTTATTATATGCAGGTTGGTAATAATTGATAGGCGGTTGGGCAAATATACTTACTACATACAGTAAGAATGCTCCTACAAATAGATGTTTCATAACATTTAAAATTACAACTTGTTTAGATGCATCATATCACCATTTTATCAGAAAATGATTCTTTTTTACATATTTACAGCACGTATCAAACCTGTTACGCGTGTACTGATTACTCACAAATGTACTTGTTTAAATTTGTAAAAACAAAAAATATCAATGAATTAACTTATTAATATTTGATTAAGTATCGTATAAATTGTAATTTTGTGAAGAAAATTATATACAATGAGGGCTGTTATACAACGTGTTTTAAAGGCATCTGTTACCATCAATAAAGAGGTACATTCTGAAATATCTCAGGGTTTGTTGCTATTTGTTGGTATAGAAGATTTGGATACAGAGCAAGATATTGATTGGTTAGTGGCTAAGATTGTAAACCTACGTATATTTTCTGACGACAAGGGATTGATGAATAAATCTGTGCTAGACTATGGTGGAGACATATTGGTGGTAAGCCAGTTTACGCTATTTGCACAAACAAAAAAAGGAAATAGACCATCGTTTATTAGAGCCTCTAAACCTGATATCGCTATACCGATGTATCAACTTTTTTGCCAGAAATTGAGTAATTGTTTGGGTAAGGAAGTAAAAGAAGGTATATTTGGAGCAGATATGCAGGTGTCGTTGGTTAACGATGGACCTGTAACGATTTGGATAGATACAGCACATAAAGAATAATAAGTAACTTAATAAACATACATATGAAAGATTTTAAAACCCTGTTTTCGCAATACAATTGCAAACTCGCCGACGATACTGTTGCTACTAAAACATCCAAAATAATAGCTGATAATTTTGATACAAACAATACGAGTGAGGTGTATAAACAGTTGTTTTCGTTTATTGATTTAACTTCGCTCAATAGCACCGACTACGAAGAGCAAATACAAAAATTTACAGAAAAAGTGAATACTTTTCCCACTGATTTCCCTGAAATGCCGAATGTAGCGGCTATATGTGTGTATCCATCGTATGCCGAAACGGTAAAAAATACCTTGATTGAAGATGTAGAAATAGCGGCTGTAGCGGCTGGTTTTCCTTCGTCACAAACTTTTTTAGAAATAAAAGTAGCTGAAACAGCCTTGGCTGTACATGCAGGTGCTTCTGAAATTGATATTGTAATCTCTATTGGTAAGTTTTTAAACAAGCAATACGATGAAGTATTTGAAGAAATTGAAGAAATAAAATCCGCTTGCCAAGCTGCTCATTTAAAGGTAATTTTAGAAACAGGAGCCTTAGCAAAAGCCGAAGAAATAAAAAAAGCATCTGTATTGTCGATGGCTGCAGGTGCTGATTTTATTAAAACTTCTACAGGCAAAATGAGTCCCGCCGCTACCTTAGAGGCTGCCTATGTAATGTGCGAAGCCATCAAAGAATTTTATGAAAAAACTGGAAAAAAAATTGGTTTCAAACCAGCCGGTGGCATTGTTACCACCAAAGATGCAGTAGAATATTATTGTATTGTAAAAGAAATTTTAGGCGACGAATGGCTCACCAAAGACTTATTCCGCCTAGGTGCTAGCCGCCTTGCCAACAATCTATTAACTGCCATTTATAAAGAAGAGATTAGTTATTTTTGATTTGAATTATATAAATTAAAAAAGCAGAACGTTTGTGTTCTGCTTTTTTTTGTTTTGAATATTTATAGTGTAGGATTAACTATTAATACTATCTTGAATTTCTTTAAATGTTAATCCTTCTTTATTAACCCATTCGGTAAACCCATTTGAATTTCTTCCTAAAATCATATTTGATGCGGCACTTGGACTATTAAAAATTGTGTCTTCAACAAAAATATATTTATCTTCTTTTTCCATTAATATTTTAGTTTCTATTAATTTTCTTCTCATATTCTTGTATGTTTCTGTGCAAGAATTCGATAATGATTTTTTAGCTTCACTTCCTTTAATTACAATATATCCTTGGTCTGTTTCTATCATTTTTGCACTGAAAGATTTTGTTTTAATATAATAAGTTTCACTAATTTCAATTTTTGATTCGTTTTCAGATAACTCTTTAGTGTTAAGGGTAGTAGATATTAAAAAATTGAAACCCATAATAGGAAGTATAAGTTTTATTTGTTCAAGAAAATACTCCATATCTGAAATATCTGCTTCATGCAATGTTGGTAAATTTGGTGTATTGCTATTATCAATTTGAGCAGTTTTAGCTTCAATTGCTAATTGAATAAGCCTTGATTCCAAATATTTAATTTGTGTTTTTGTAAGTAATTCATCTTTACTAACAAAAAAAATTAATTCTTTAAAATCTTTATTTGGATCACTCAAATGCTGTTTAATTCTACTTTTTATATTTTCTGCTTCTCCTATATATATTTTTTCTGTAAAAGTATCATCTGTAGGATCTCCTTTTAAAAAATAAACACCAGGATTATCAAATTCACTTCTGGTAATAATTTTATTAATAGAAGCTCGTGGACTATAAATAGCTTTGCCCACCCAATTTCCAATCTCGCTAATTCTTGGTCCATAAGCTGTACCATCAATCATATATACTGTGAGTTTTTTCCCCATATTCTTTTTTATATAATTAAAATCTTTCAATATTCAAAATACCATTCCTCCTACTTACTCATTTCCAACATTTTCAAAATGGGTTTTACGGCTTTTTGTCTGATGGTTTCTTCTACTTGAATTTCGGGTGTTTCGTTTAGTAGACAGTTATATAATTTTTCGAGGGTATTAAGTCGCATAAAGTTACATTCGTTGCAAGCACAGGTACTATCATTAGGCGGTGCTGGTATAAATATTTTACTTGGGTTTTGTTGTTTCATTTTGTGCAAAATACCACTTTCGGTAGCTACTATAAACACATTGCAATCTGAAGTGCCTGTATAAGCTAATAGAGCAGAGGTAGAACCAATATAATCGGCTACGGTAAGCACAACCTTCTTACACTCTGGATGAGCTAAAATTTGGGCTTCTGGGTATTGTTTTTTAAGAGCAAGTATTTTTTCTAACGAAAACTGTTCGTGCACATGACAAGCTCCATCCCACAACACCATGTTTCTACCTGTAACACTATTGATGTAGTTTCCTAAGTTTTTATCTGGTCCAAAAATGATTTTTTGCTCTTTCGGAAAGCTATCCACTATTTTATGTGCATTGGTAGATGTTACTACTACATCAGTTAAAGCTTTTACCTCAGCGGTAGTATTTACATAAGATATCACTATATGATCGGGGTGTTGTTGTATAAATTTTTCAAAATCACTTGCTTTACAACTATCAGCCAATGAGCATCCAGCTTCCATATCGGGTATTAGCACTTTTTTGTTTGGAGACAATATTTTAGCTGTTTCTCCCATAAAATTTACCCCGCATAATACAATAATGGCAGCATCGGTACTAGCAGCCCATTGTGCCAATGCCAAACTATCGCCCACAAAATCGGCAATATCTTGTATTTCGGCTGTTTGGTAGTAGTGAGCCATAATAATGGCATTCTTTTCTTTTTTGAGTTTTGTAATCTTTTCTTGTAGGGTCATTTTCGTTATTGTTATTATCAACAGTATTCTTTATTCTTTTATTTATTTAAAAAAGTTATAAAAAAGAATGATAAGAATAATAGGGTGTTGATAAGGTTTATAAATAAAACACTAAAAATTTGCATTATTAAAATACGGTGTAATATACAGAGTATTTCAACAGATAATTAACAGTATAATATGCTGATAAAAAATGTATTGATTAGGTTATTAACATATTGTTTACAACTACAAATGTAGTAAACTTTTCGTTTTTTTATGGTTAATAACTGCTCTTTTTATTGTTCATTACTTTTTTTTAAAATACATAACTATATTCTTGTTTTATAAAATATTTGTATAGTAAACATCATAATTTACAACTACAAATTTTTTTATCATTTTTTACTCTCTATTTTATTAACAGCTTTTAAACAATAAGTACAGTATTACTAACAGTGCAAACGCTTGCGTAAATAATTATGCAAATTATGCTTAAATTTGATACAATATCCTATAAATCAGTATACTTTTGTAGTGTGATTTTCAAAGTATTTGATTTAAGGTTAATAAAAAGGGATTAATACTAGCAAGGTATTAGTCCCTTTTGTGTTTATACTACCGAGTAAATATTACCTGGTAAACATTTTATTACACCTTTAAATTCCATAGAAAGCAATATGGGCGATAAATCTTTTATGCTTTTGCTTATTTTTATCGCCAACACATCTATATGAACGACTTTATTTTGTTTGATAATTGTAAAAATTTCTTGTTCTGTATCGGATAAATCTACAAACAAAGATTGTTGTTGTTCTATTTTTTGGCTTGTTTGTTCTTTTGTCCAACCCATAATATATTCAATATCAGAAGCACTATTCACTAATGCTGCTTTGTGCTGTTTTATTAGGTTATTGCAACCTACCGACCATTCATCAGTACATTTACCGGGCACAGCAAACACATCTCTGTTATATGAATTAGCTATTTCGGTAGTAATAATAGCACCACCACGCGCAGCACTTTCAACAATAAGTGTAGCGTCTGTTGTACCTGCGATAATGCGATTTCGACGCACAAAATTAGGCTTATCTGCATTTGTTTCGCTCGGAAATTCTGTAAGTAAACCGCCTGATGTAAGTATCTTTTTGGCTATTGTAGCATGTTGAGCAGGGTAAATTCTATCTAAACCATGACCCAATACAGCTACAGTTGGTAAGTGCATGTGTAAGGCTTCTTTGTGAGCACAAATATCTATGCCATAGGCTAATCCACTAATGATGCACAAATCGGGATGATTGCTTGCTAACTCTTTAATAAGTTGAGTACACATTGTTTTGCCATATTCAGTTGCATTGCGTGTGCCTACAATGGCTAAGGTTTTTTGTGTATTTAAATTTGTATTTCCTTTATAATACAACAGAATTGGAGCATCTGGACATTCTTTTAATCGTTCTGGATAATTCTTATCGGTATAGAAAAGAGGTGTAATGCCATGTTTAGTGATAAATTGAATTTCTTTGGTGGCTTTTTCGAGTGCAGCATCTTTTTGTTCAAGAATGCTTTTGCTTAACAGAATCCCAATACCCGGTATTTTTTGTAAAATATGCGATTTTTGATGAAATATTTCTTCAATATCACCCACATAGGCGAGTAAATTTTTACTATTTATACTGCCTAATCCTTTAATTTGAGTAATGGCTATTTGGTATAGAAGTTTGTTATCCATTTCTTTTTTTCTTAACAAACCATGTAATACTACCAAAAGCAAGTAAACAGCCAAGTATATTTGCCAAAAAATCGTACCAACTGCTGGTGCGAGGAGGGAAAAACTGTTGCAATATTTCCATCAAACCTCCATATAGAATGCTAATTAACAATACAAGAAGAAATAATGACGTATTATTTTTTCTTTTTTTTGTGTCAAGTAGGGCTACTGCTGTTAGCGTAGTATACAGAACAATGTGTATCCATTTATCTACAAAAGGAATAGGAGGTAGTTGAATGGTGCTATTTGGTTTGAATAGCGACAAATACGCAATGAAGATTGCTGTTACAATGGTTTTCCAATATGAACGTACAAATTGTAGCATTGCAGAGTTGTTACACATCAATTAATGTTTCTAAAATAGAATCGGATACAAAAATACCTTTTTGAGTAAGACGCACAAAATTATCTTTTTCACAAAGCATGTTGGTATGTACGTATGGTTGGCATTGTTGGATAAAATAACTTCTTGATTTTTCTCCAAATAGCGTAGTAAGTTTTTGCAAATCAACCCCTTTGCTAGTACGAAGGGAGGTGATAATAAAATCGTTGTATTTTTCTTTTTCTGTTAAAAATTCAATTTCGAAAAATGATTTATTTTCTTCAATCTGTTTGCAATAGGTAATTACAGATGCGATGTTCCATTGCCGAGAAGCTATGTTGTAGGAATGAGCCGAAGCACCTAATCCAATATAAGGTATATTTTTCCAGTACGATGAATTGTGTTTAGATTCGTAGTCAGGGAGTGAAAAATTCGAAATTTCGTATTGATTATAACCAGCTTCGGTTAACGACTGTATAAGGATTTCATACAATTGAATACTTTCTTCTTCGTCTTTTTCGGTGATTATTTTATTTGTTTTTTGCTTGTAAAAGAGTGTGCCAGGTTCGTAAGTTAAATGATACGCCGAAATATGTTGCACATTCATCGAAATGGCTAGTTTTAATGTTTCCCTCCACGTTTGTATTGTTTGGTTGGGTAGGGCGTACATCAAGTCGATGCTGATATTCGAAAACCCATGTTGTTGAGCCAAATTAACTGCCTCGATGGCTTGTTGGGCGGTATGCCTGCGTCCTAAAACAGTAAGTTCGTGGTCGAAAAACGATTGAATGCCCATACTCAATCTATTACAACCTATGGATTTGAGTGTATCTAACAACAAATCGTTCACGTCATCTGGATTCACTTCTACTGTTATTTCAACTAAGTTGTGTAGCGAAAAGTGAGTGCTAAGAGCATTGTAAATTTGTTCAAAATCGCTAGTATTGAGCAAGCTCGGTGTTCCACCCCCAAAATACAACGTTTCAATAGTTTCATTGGGAGCAAGATAGTGTTTTCGGAGTTCAATTTCTTTGCATAAGGTATCTACATACCGTTGTTTGAGTTGTAAGTTGGTATGCGAATAAAAATCGCAATACCCACACCGTTGTTTGCAAAATGGTATATGTATATAAATACCTGCCACAGTGTTTTATTTAATGTAAAAACTTTCTGAACCAATTAAGTTACCATCAATAAAAATAGTTACTTCGTATAAGCCAGCTACTAGTTCTTCGTCGGCAATGTTGTAGTAAACGCAAGTAGAAAGATTGTTTCCTGTATATTCAATTTCCTTTTTGCACGAAAAATCAATTTCTTTATCCTCGAAAGCAAATACACTACTTTGGTTATTTTTCATTACGTTTCCTTGTGGGTTGGATATGCGTAAATATGCCGATTTTAGACCAGTGCTAGTCGTTTGGTTTTTTGATAGCGAGAAACATATTTCAAAAGCGGCTATTCTGCTTCTTTTTTTCGTTTCTCTTCCTTTATCATTTAAGGTGTTTAGGCGAATATTGCTTGCTTCTAAAATCGCTGCAAGGGTTATTTTTTTATCCAATTGCGAGGCTCTTTCTTCCAATTCTTTAGCCGTTTGCACTACCTCTTCGTATTGTTGTTGTACTTTTTTGTTTTCGCGTACTAGTTTTTTGTTTACATTGCTTAGCGAATCTACTCGGTTAACGTACACCTGCAATACCGACCTTACGCTACCCAGTTCATTGCGCAATTCTCGTATGCGACGAGCATTGGTAGCTTTTACTGTACGCAACTCTTCGAGCAGTTGGTTAACTTTTTGTTTTTCGTTTTCTATCAAAAACAAGAGCGAGTCATTGCCTGGTTTGAAATGATAGTTTTCGTATTCTAGTGCCAAATTTTCAAATTCGTCAAGCGATTCTTGTTTACTAATTTCTAGTTCTGCAATTATTTGGTTAAGTTCAGCCTCTTTTTCGTTGTTTTTTTTACGTTCATATACAAATAAAAACGTTACTACAACAAATATTGCAATAAAAAGTGCAGAAAAACGTATGATGGTGCTTTTGTTCATGACAAATTATGAAGATTTCTGAAATTGATGCAAAAGTAGCAAAAAAGCATCGTATCAACAACATATTGTGCTACTATTGCTCATAATAAATATGAACGATAGCAAAGAAATGAAAAAAGTTATGTCTTTTTTATTACCTTTGTCATCTCAAAATTTTAACTCAAGTATCATGGCTTTACAATGTGGAATAGTTGGACTACCCAACGTGGGAAAATCGACCCTTTTTAATTGTTTATCAAACGCTAAAGCCCAAGCGGCTAATTTCCCTTTTTGTACAATAGAACCGAATGTGGGTGTTATAACAGTGCCCGACGAAAGGCTAAATAAATTAGCTGAATTGGTTAAACCGCAACGCATAGTGCCAACTACAGTGGAGATTGTAGATATCGCTGGTTTGGTAAAAGGAGCAAGCAAAGGCGAAGGGCTGGGCAATAAATTTTTAGCCAATATTCGCGAAACAGACGCCATTTTGCACGTATTGCGTTGTTTCGAAAACGAAAATATAACCCACGTGGATGGGTCAATTAACCCCGTTAGAGACAAAGAAATTATTGATACAGAATTGCAACTAAAAGATTTAGAAACAGTAGAATCGCGTATTGCAAAAGTGCAAAAACAAGCACAAACTGGTGGCGATAAAACAGCCAAAGCCGTATACGATATTTATGTACAATACAAAGAGGCGTTGTTGCAAGGCAAATCTGCCCGAACTGTACAGTTAGATAAAGAACAAGCTAAATTGGTAAAAGACTTATGTTTGCTTACCAATAAACCTGTGATGTACGTGTGCAACGTTGACGAAGCGTCTGCCGTAAAGGGCAATGCGTACGTAGATGCCGTGCGTGAGGCGGTAAAAGATGAAAATGCTGAAATATTGATTGTTGCTGCGGCTACCGAAGCAGATATTGCCGAATTAGAAACTTACGAGGAGCGTCAGATGTTTTTAGAAGAAGTGGGATTATCGGAGTCGGGTGTAGCACGATTAATTAAATCGGCTTACAAATTGCTAAATTTAGAAACTTATTTTACCGCAGGTGTGCAAGAAGTGAGGGCTTGGACATACGAAAAAGGCTGGAAAGCACCACAATGTGCAGGTGTTATTCATACCGATTTTGAAAAAGGTTTTATTAGAGCCGAAGTAATTAAGTATATTGATTTTACAACCTTGGGATCAGAAGCTGCTTGCAAAGAGGCTGGAAAAATGAGCGTTGAGGGAAAAGAATATGTTGTACAAGATGGAGATATTATGCATTTTAGGTTTAATGTGTAGGTAGATTTTTTTTAAAAATATAAAAAAAGAGCTGTTTTTTAACAGCTCTTTTTTTGGAATGAATTTGCTTGTATATCTTAAATTATTCTTAGCTTTGCAAGAATGGATATTTTAACCCCTCAAGTGTACTATGACAGATAATTTAGAACTCGAAAAAACTCTTTGGCAAGCAGCCGACAAACTACGCAACAACATGGATGCGGCTGAATACAAACACGTTGTATTGGGTTTAATATTTCTCAAATATATTTCCGATGCTTTTGACGAACTTTACCAACAATTAAACGCAGAGAAAGCAGAAACTGGAGCCGATCCCGAAGATAAAGACGAATACACCGCAGAACGTGTTTTTTATGTACCACCCCAAGCTCGTTGGAAATGGTTACAAGGCAGAGCAAAACTTCCGACTATTGGTAAAGATATTGATGATGCAATGGATGCCATTGAGAAAGACAATGCTTCGTTGAAAGGTGTTTTACCAAAAGACTATGCCCGACCTGCATTAGATAAACAGAGATTAGGCGAATTGATTGACTTAATCGGGTCTATCACGTTGAGCAAAGGCGGAAACGGCAAAGGAAAAGACGTTTTAGGATTTGTGTTTGAATACTTTTTGGGACAGTTTGCCGATGCCGAAGGAAAAAAAGGAGGACAATTTTACACACCACAAAGTATTGTAAAAATATTGGTTGATATGCTTGCTCCCGAACCTGAAAAGCGAGTGTATGACGGTTGTTGCGGTAGTGGTGGAATGTTTGTGCAAAGCGAACGTTTTATCGAAATGCATGAACACCGCAAAGGCAAAATTTCTATTTTCGGACAGGAAAGCAACCCAACTACGCACAAACTGGCAAAGATGAATCTCGCCATTCGTGGCATAGATGCAAAAATTGAGTTGGGCGACACCTTGATGAACGACAAATTTCCCGAACTGAAAGTGGATTATGTGATTGCGAATCCTCCATTTAATGTGAGCGATTACAACATAAACAAAGCCGAAACGCACAAATGGAAATACGGAATTCCACCAACAGGAAATGCCAACTACGCTTGGTTACAACATTTCGTAAGCAAACTTGCACCCTATGGAACTGCAGGTATTGTTTTGGCAAATGGTAGTATGAGTTCTGAAATTGCCACTGAAGGCGATATACGTAAAGCGATGATTGAAGCCGATTTAATTGATTGTATGGTGGCGTTACCTTCGCAATTGTTTTACAATACGCAAATTCCAGCTTGTTTGTGGTTTTTAGCTCGAAATAAAACAGAAACAGCCAAATTTAGAAATCGCACAAACGAAATTCTGTTTATTGATGCTCGCGAGTTAGGCACCATGATAAGCCGTAAACAAAAGGAATTGAGCGAAAAGGACATTGCGAAAATTTCGGATACTTACCACAAATGGAGAAGCAAAGAATTTGAAACAGAGTATAAAGATGATGCAGGTTTTTGTAAATCGGCAAATATACAAGATGTTCGCAAAAACAACTATATTTTAACACCTGGGCGATACATTGATTTTAAGGAAGCAGAAGAAGACATCGAAGCATTTGATGACAAAATGAAACACTTAACAAAAACATTGAAAGAACAAATGCAAAAGGCTGTTTCGCTGGACAATGATATAAAAAATAACCTCGAAAAAATAGGATATAAATTATAGACATGGATATACAACGCATAAATCAGTTAAAATCAATTTTTGATACCATTGCTCATTTTATTAATAATGAGAATGATAGCGAGCAAGTTGAGGTGTGGTATGCCCGTGAGCTTCAGGATTTACTTGGATATGCACGCTGGGAAAATTTTATAGTAGCCATCAATCGTGCTGTCGATTCGTGTAAAACACAGAATATCAACGTGGATGATCATTTTCGTGAGGTCACGAAAATGATAGAAATTGGCAAGGGAGGAAAGCGTGAAATCTCTGATTTTATGCTTACCCGATATGCCTGTTATCTCATTGCTCAAAATGGCGACCCGAAAAAGGAAGAAATTGCTTTTGCTCAAAGTTATTTTGCAGTACAAACCCGTAAGGCAGAGTTAATTGAAGAACGACTAAATTTGCTTTCGAGACTCGAAACAAGAGAAAAGCTAAGAGCGTCGGAAAAACAACTTTCGCAAAACATATACGAGCGAGGTGTTGACGATAAAGGATTTGGGCGAATCCGTTCTAAAGGTGATACAGCATTGTTTGGAGGACATACCACAGAAGATATGAAAAACCGTTTGGGGGTTAATTCGAACCGACCACTTGCCGATTTTTTACCTACCCTTACCATTGCTGCCAAGAATCTGGCTACCGAAATGACTAACTACAACGTAGAAACCAAAGATTTATATGGCGAAAATCCCATAACTGCCGAACATGTGCAAAACAATAGCAGTGTACGTGAAATGCTCGCTAACAGGGGAATTAAACCCGAAAACCTACCGGCAGCCGAAGATATAAAAAAACTGGAACGCCGTGTGGATAGCGAACAAAAGAAAATTGAAAAGGCAACAAAAAAATTGCCGAAGAAATAACCAATCCAACTATGATAAAAAGAATCAACAAACTAAAGAAGTTTGGCATATTTGAAAATTATGCCGCCGATACTTCATTAGCTGATTTCAACAAATACAATTTGTTTTATGGATGGAATGGAAGTGGAAAATCAACACTTTCTAACTTGTTTCGATGGATTGAAACAAAACAGCCTATATGTTTTGCAGATGCCGAATGGGAAGTACAGACAGAAATTGGTGCAATCAACCAAGCGAATGTCAAGGATAATGCCCTAAATATTAAAGTTTTCAATAAAGACTTTGTAAAAAAGAACGTCTTTACTGAAAACGGAGTTAAAGGAATAGTTTATTTATCCGAAAAAGCAGGAAAGGACAAAACAGCTCTTGATTCGGAAATTGCACAACTCAAAGAAAATGAGAAGCAACAAAAGAAGGTCGATGTTGAGCTAAATGGAGATAAAGACAATAAGAAATCGAAAGGATTATTGGAATTAAATGACTTATTTCTATCAAATGCTGCAAAAAACATAAAAGCCAGTTTTAAAGTTATTGAGATTAATGACACCAGATTATTGAATTACGACAAAAAGAAACTTGCTGACTTTATCACAGAAAACAAACCTGCTATCCAATCAGGAAAAAGTAAACTTTCAGTTGCTGAAATTGAAAAACTGTCCAAAAGCATCAAACCTCAAGAAAAGAATTTTATTAATCCGGATGAGGTTAGAAAATTTGATACTTCACTGTTTGAAACAATATTCAAGCGTGTCAGTACATTACTATCAACTTCAATTACAGCAAAAACGATTGAAAGATTAAAAGAAAATCCAATCATAGCAA
>Ga0255345_1005800_pt1 | contig 12405 bp, 10 predicted proteins | sample wastewater_treat_6_FD_192415 | JGI IMG/M metagenome (GOLD analysis project Ga0255345, IMG submission 192415) | Wastewater microbial communities from Lulu Island WWTP, Vancouver, Canada - plant20 | ecosystem: Engineered > WWTP > Wastewater > Unclassified | place: Canada: Vancouver, British... | reverse complement strand
GGAGGCGGTTCGTCCAAGCGTCTTTCCGCCGTCCGTTGGGGTATTGCCAGAAGCATGATGGTTGTCTGGCTGTTGACCATTCCCGCCGCCGCCATGGTGGGGGCTTTGGTGTTTCTTGCCCTGGAAATGATATGATCGATTGTTTTCCCTTCACGCCGTGTGGAAAGGAAAAGATTTCCTTTTAACCGTCCGGGAACAAAACACTTCTCCATGGAAAACAACCCTTTTAAATCGTAAAATGGCATATTATAATCAAGTAGGATCGGAAACGGCCGGACCGATGCTGAATCGGGGGCATTTCGGCCGTTTTCGTGACGGCGGGATCAGAGAAAGAAGGAGGATGCGATGGCCACGATAAGAAAAGTTCCCGAATTACCCTGGCGGGCAATGATTGAAAGCGCTTTCTATGCGAATTCCGTGAGAAAGGTCTCCATGGCGGAACTTTACTATCATGCCACCCGGCAGCCGGAAGTGTTCATGACGTCGGAGCCCATGTACAAACCGGAGCACTTCGGTCTTCCCCCCGGAGCGAAGATCCTCGTTTCCAATGACGGCGGCATTTTCGGCCGGACCGCCCGGGCCAGGCGGCTGGTCAGAACCTTCGACAAGGCTGACCGGGACAAGTACATGAGTATCCTGGCCGAAGCGACGTACCAGCTCAACAAACGGTCCTGTCTATGGCTGGAGGGGATTATTGGCCTCCATCCCACTTTCATGGTCAAGGCCCATCTCCTGAGTCCTGAATCGGATGCCAAAAACATGCTTGACTGGGGCTTCAATTTCTTTCCCTTCATGCCCCCCTGGTCGGAGCTTTACGAAACGTCGCGGGTTCTCAACGAACCGGACATCATGATCCTCGTCGATCCGGAGTGGACCCACAAGGAGTTCAAAGACGGCCTCGTCGTCATCGATGAAATCGAGAACTGCATCGCCATTTTAGGGTTGCGTTATTTCGGCGAGAGGAAGAAGGGGACCTTGACCATGGTCTGGAATATCGGGGTCCGGAACAACATGGTCGCCTGCCATGGAGGGATCAAGGAGATCGGGGGGAAACCCCCAGTCGCGGTTTTCGGCCTCTCCGGATCGGGTAAATCCGCGATTACCAACAGCCACGACCATGCCGGGACTCTCCATGAAGGCGAGGAGGTGACGGTCATTCATGACGATGCCTTTCTCATCGACCTGGAGCATAATCTCAGCATCGCTTTGGAGCCCTCGCTTTTCGACAAGACCGATGCCCTGGAATTCGGCGATTCCGTCACCTGTTACTTCTATTCCGCCCAGAATGTCGCCGTGACGCAAGTGTCCGAAGGGGTCAGGAAAATTGTCGGCCGGGATATCCGGAATGAAAACGGGCGTTGTCTGAAATCGAGGGACATGTTCAACCATGCCAACTCCTGTCCCAAGCCCGGCATCGTGATCTGGCTCCAGAAAGATTCGAGCCTGCCCCCCATCTGTAAAATTTCCCATTCGGCATTGGCCGTCGGAATGGGCGCCTCTCTCAGTACGATGCGGGCCAAGGGGGTCGAAAACGTCGACCCGAAAGAACTGGACAAACTGGTCATCGAACCCTTTGCCAATCCTTTCCGGGTCCATCCCCTCGTCGTGGATTGCCAGCAGTTCAAGAAACTGTTCAAATCCGGTTGCGACTGCTATATCATGAACACCCATGCTTTCGGTCTGTCCGATCAGCTGATCGATATTCCCAAGGAGCTTTCCCTGTCCATTGTGACGGAACTTTCCCGGGGAAATATCGAATGGAGGGACTGGAAAATGTTCCAGGGGTTGCAGATACCCAGAAATGGAAACGATTTGTTCGGGACTTCGTATGACAGGAAATACAAGCCGACGAAAAACCGGGATTATCTGGTTTACCTCCGGGACAGGATGCAGGACCGGATTACGTTTCTTTCCAACAAGCGTGATCTGGAAGGTGACATGGAGAATACCTTTATCGATCCCCTGGTGCAGGCGAGAACGGTCATCGACCGGATTCTGAATCCGATCTGACCGCTGTGATGGTTTCGCCCGCACATGGATTGCTGGAAATTTCCTCGGCGGGCGAAATGACGGGAAAGAAAACGCTGAATGATTCAGATGCCGGGATGGGATCGAAAAGAGCTGGTACGGAGATATCGCTGTTAATGAACACGTTTATTTGCCACCCTATTGGGGCCCGGCCCGAAGAAATGGAAAGTCTTCTTAAAAACAGACCTGTCGCCGAAATCGCAATCGGAATGGATCATAAGGTGATCCACTGGAATCGGGCAGCGGAGCTTCTGACCGGCTACATGGCCGCGGATGTGATCGGTACGGATTGCCATTGGCAGCCTTTCTACCGCGAGAAAAAGCCTATTCTGGCGGATCTGATCGTGGACGGTAGAACGGAAGAAATGGCCCTTCTGTATAAGAACCAGGATCTGATGCCTTCAAAAGTTCTGCCTGGGGGATGGGAACTGGCCGGCTTTTTTGTGAACGCGTCGGGCAAACGCCGTCTTTTTTACATCATCGCGGGTCCGATCTATGACGACCGGGAGCAGATGGCGGGGGCGGTGGAAATCATCCAGGATATGACGCAACTGGTGCTGATCAACGACCTTCTGGCCGAATCGGAAAAGCGGTACCGCATCCTCTGCGAATATGTTGCCGATGGGATGTGTCTTTTAAGGGAGGGGCGATTCATCCTGGTCAACCATTCCTTTGTGTCCATGTTCGGATATGAAAGGGAGGAAGAGTTGCTGAACCGTCGCTTCCAGGACATGGTTCATGACTCGCATCAGAGCCGGATTGCCGATGTCATCGCCAATCCATCGGACGAAGCGGACAAGGAAAGCGATTTTCAATGTCTCTGTACCAAGAAAGATACTCTCAGCATTTGGGTGGAAGGGCACTACACGCGTATCCCATGGGAGGGCGACAAGGCGACCCTCGTTACTTTCAGAGATATTACGGGGAATAAGCTGAAGGAAGTTTCCCTGGAACAGGAAAAAGAACGTCTCAGTCTGGAAAATATCAAATTGAAAGCTTCGATCCGGGAGCGCTATCGATTCGGAAGACTGATCGGCAAGAGCGCGGTGATGCAGAAGGTCTACGAACAGATTATCAGTGCCGCCGGGTCCCGGGCAAACGTGATCATCTATGGCGAATCCGGCACGGGAAAGGAACTCGTGGCCAAGGAAATTCACGACATGAGCGAACGCCGGGGGAATGAATTCGTTACCGTCCACTGCGGAGCCATTCCGGAAACTCTCCTGGAAAGTGAATTTTTCGGATATCGAAAGGGTGCCTTTACGGGGGCCTATGTGGATAAACACGGGTATCTGGATCTGGCAAACAGGGGGACCCTGTTTTTGGACGAGGTGGGTGAACTGGGTCTTAACATCCAGGTTAAACTGTTGCGCGCCATTGAAGGCGGAGGCTATACCCCGGTGGGAAGCAGCCGGGTCAGGCAGTCGGATATCCGGATCATTGCGGCGACGAACCGGGATCTCATGGAACAGGTAAACCGGAAGGCGGTTCGCCCGGATTTTTTCTACCGGATCCACGTTTTGCCGATCACCCTTCCTCCGCTGCGGGAGAGGAAAGAAGATCTACCCCTGCTGGTCGAGCATTTCATCAATCTCTACCGGCAGGAGGACGGACCCTTCCGCCTTCCGGAGAACGTCATGGAGTCCCTCTATCGCCATAACTGGCCGGGAAATGTAAGGGAATTGCAGAATGTCATTCAACGATACCTGACGGAAAAGAAACTGGATTTTCTTCCCACTTTCCCCGAAAAATCCATTCCGGCCGAAATGAAGGGCTGCGGAGAAGTCTCCCTGAACTCGGCCCTGGAAGCGTTTGAAAAACAGTTTATCGAGGAAACCCTTGAGCGTCACAAGTGGAAAAAGGGCAAAACGGCGAATCTCCTGGGGGTTTCCAGGAAAACGCTTTTTCGAAAAATGAAGCAATATGGGTTAGAAAGTTAACATAATGTGTCAATAATGACACTTCAAGTTAACTTCCTGGAATGATTGGGCTAATGGAATTTTATTCCTAACATGGGTCAAAAATGACTCAATTATGCGGGCCGATCCAATCGCTGCAAAAAAGACTGTTTCTTATATCATCAATTATTTCAGTTACTTGCTTAATTTTGAATTCATGGCATGTATTTTGATTAGAAATAATTAAGATAATGGAAAAGTTAATTCCGTGTGGCCCGTATATGAAGATTCTGATAGTCGACGACGAGGTACCGTTTCTCAATCTGCTGAAGAGATATCTTGAGCTTTGGGGGCATGAGTGCGTAACGGCGATGACAGGACAGGCGGCCATGGAGTTGCTGCGGGAGGGAGGTTATGACTTGGTTCTTCTGGATATTTTTCTTCCCGACGTCAAGGGGTACGATCTGATCCCTTCCTTCAGGCGGCATCTTCCGGATATAGACGTGATTGCCATGACGGGTTATAATACCCGTGCCTTGGAAAGCGCAGTCCGTCAGCAGGACGTTCTTTTTTATATGATCAAGCCCTTTGAGGCGAGTCAACTGAAGGAAATTCTGGAACATCTGGTAAAGAAGAAGGCCATTGCGGCCTCATAGTCAAACCGGATTCGTTCATGTTCATCTCCCCTGTGCGGGCGGTGCGCCGATGTGCCTCACGTTCCCCCCGGGCGTGGCGCGTTGGTCGCCTGCCGTGTGCGGGGGAGACCTTTTGTTGATTTTGTTCGAGTTCAGGTTTTTCCCTGTGCGTTTTCGGCTCTTTTGCGCCAAGCGTTCCCCCCGGGCGCGGTGCGATGGATAGCTGGTGCGCATAGGGATAAACCGTTCTTTTCAATGATCGAATGAGCTTTGGTTTTTCCCTGTGTGTTTTCGGCTCCTTTGTGCCAAGCGTTCCCCCCGGGCGCGGTGCGATGGATAACCGTAGCGCATGGGGAGAGACCTCCTCATCGGAAACGGATTATTGTAAAATATCCCCTGTCTGTTTGCGGCAATGATGCCCCTCACGTTCCCCCCGGGCGCGGGGCAGCGGTGTCCATATGGATGGGGGATTTTTTTATCGTTTTTATCTTCATAAGCCGGATAGCCGGGATAGGCCAGGTCCTTCAGGGGGCTTTTCTTTTTTTCGGCGGGAAGCGGTTTGTCTGTGGATCGGGGTGATGAGGAAAAGATGTTCAGGCCGTTGCTCGGATAACGTGAACGGCGGTAGCCTTGAACGTAGCGATCACCTGATCGCCTGTTTTTAGGGATAACTCCTCCAGGGATGTGCGGGTAATGTAGGCGACCAGGTAAAATCCGCAATCCAACTGGATTTTGTAAAAAAGACCCATGGGCTGGATGTTTTCGATCTTCCCTGTGAGGGCGTTTCTTGCACTTGATCCGGAATCGGCGGGAAATCGTGCAAGAGTGATGTGTTCCGGCCGAATGCAGCAGGTTACACCGGTTCCTGGACGCAGTTCCCCCAAGGCTTCGAAGGTATGTCCACCGATGTCCACCACGATGATTCCCTCGCGATTTTCCTTGACCGTTCCACTCAGAATGGTTTCGACGCCGACGAAGGAAGCGACGAATTCATCGGCGGGATGGTTCATCACCTGGGTCGGCGTGCCGATCTGGATGATTTTTCCCTCTTTCATGACGGCGATGCGTTCCGAAAGGCGCAGCGCTTCCGATTGGTCATGAGTTGCCATGAGAGCCGTTGTCCTCGTTTCCTTGAGGATCAGGTCGAGGTCGTTGATCAGGCCTTCCCTGGTAGGCGGGTCGAGCGAGGAAAAGGGCTCATCCAGGAAGATGACCTCGGGCTTGGTGGCGAAGGCCCGGGCGAGGCTGGTTCGCTGGGCCTCGCCGCCGGACAGTTTGCGGGCGGATCGCTGGGCGAGATGGCTGATTCCGAATCGCTCCAGGTATTCCTCTACCAGGGGTGTTCTCTCTTTTTTGGAGATGCCCCGGATTTTAAGGCCCGAGGCGACATTATCGAAGACCGTTGTGTCAAACAGAAGGGGTTCCTGAAAGACCATGGCAATGTGCCGGCGGTAGTCGATGACGGCCTGATTGTCCCGAACTTCCCGTCCGTGGAATAAAAGACTTCCCCGGACCGGCTTGAGCAGGCAGGACAAGGCCAGCAGGAGAGTCGATTTCCCCGTTCCGTTGGGGCCGATGAGGCTCAAGAATTCACCGGTTTCGATCGATAAGGCGGGAAGGTCGATGACCAGCATGCCCCCTCTCTTGATCTGGATGTTCCTCAATTCCAGGATGACGGGGTTCATTTTTACCTCGGCCTTTCTCGTTGTTGAATCTGCGTCAGGATCAGATTGATGATGTAGGCGAGCAGGAGAAGGATGACGCTCAAGGCGATCGCGATGTCGAAATTGCCCCGACTCGATTCCATCACCGTGGCGGTCGTCAGGACCCGGGAATAGCCCTTGATATTGCCGCCGACCATAATGGAGGCCCCAACCTCCGAAATGACTCCGCCGAAACCGGCCATTACGGCGGCCAGCAGGGGCAGTCTGGCTTCCCGGATCAGGATCCAGATCATCTGGATGCGGTTCGCTCCCAAGGCGAGGATCTGGAGCCGCAGATTATGGGGAAGCTGCTGCATGGCGGCAAGGGATATTCCCGTAACGATCGGCGTGGCGATGATCGTTTGTGCGACAATGATGGCCGTCGGCGTGTACAGGATTTCCAGGAAACCCAAGGGGCCGTTCCGCCAGAGGAAAATGGTGACGAACAGGCCCACCACCACCGGTGGCAGGCCCATTCCCGTATTGATCAGGCTGACAAGCAGGCGCCTCCCCGGGAACCGTGTCAAGGCGACCACCGTTCCCGTGGAAACCCCGATAAAAAGGCTGATCAGGGTTGCCGTTCCTGAAATTTTCAAGGAAAGCAGGGTAATTCCCAGGACCTCCGGATCAAGGGTCGTAATGAGGAAGAAGGCCTGCCTGATTCCCTCCAGGATCAGATCCATTTATTTCCCCAGGTTTTCTTCATTCTTTCCCGCATCGGGAAAGAACAGGGGCGATCCGTATTTATCGACGCCGAAGGATCCGATGATTTTCTGGGTTTGCCGGGAGACCATGAAATCGGAGAAGGCCTTCGCCCCGGGAGCGTTCACTTTCGGCCATTTGGCGGCGTTTACTTCGATGACATGGTAGACGTTCAGGAGCAGGGCGTCACCGGCCAGGAGAATGTCGAGTCCCAGGTTTTTCTTCAGGGCCAGGTACGTTCCCCGGTCCGCCAGGGTATAGGCCCTTTTTTCGGACGCGACGTTGAGGGTCTGCCCCATACCCAGGCCGGTCTGCTGATACCATCTCTGCCCTTCGGGGTTGATGCCCACGGATTTCCAGATCGCCTTTTCCTTGGCATGAGTTCCCGAATTGTCGCCACGGGAGAGGAAAAGGGCCGAGCCCAGGGAAATCTTCTTGAAACCTTCTTTGACCGATTTGGACATTTTGACGGTGACCGGATCATCCGCCGGCCCGACAATGATGAAGTCATTGTGCATGACGAGGCGGCGATTGATGCCGTTTCCTTCCGCCACGAACTTCAACTCCGCATCCGGCGAGTGCACCAGGAGAACGTCCGCTTCTCCTTTCTGCCCCATGGCCATGGCCTGGCCGGACCCGACGGCGATGGTTTTGACGAAGTACCCTGTTTTCTTTTCAAAAATAGGGATCAGGACATCGAGCAGGCCCGAATCCTGGGTGCTGGTCGTCGTCGCCAGGATGATATTCTTCTGTTTTCCCGAAGCCGCGAAGACCGGTGAAGCCGATGCCGCCAGACTGATCGCGAGAATCATTCCGATCAGATAAACGAAAAAAGTCCGAATTTTCATGATAATCCTCCTGTTCAAGTTTTATTGGGCCGGGTTTTCCCGGACTTTCCGCCATTCGATTGAATCGGGGAAAAACAGCGGTTCCCCGTATACGTCCTTTCCGAAATCCGCAATGATTTTATGGCCTTTTCTCGGTGATGTCAGCCACTTCACGAAAATTTTTTGCATCTGTACCATCCGTCTTTCCTTTCTTGTTTTAATGACCGGTTGTTGTTTTGTGGTTGCCGCCTTTGTAAAAAACATTTTTGTCATTGTAATGAGCGCCCATGATCTAAGGTGCATCCGCGCCGAAAAATCCCGGTGAAAAGAGGTTCTTCACTTTGCTCAGGCTGACCACTGGGATGGAAAGTTGCCTTCAGGATGACAAAAAGATCGGATTCCGATTGGCATGACTGTTTTGTTCCTTGCGCCCTAAACAGCGGAATAGACAATTTTACTGGCATGAGTGAAATCATAGCTGCCCAGTTTTCCGACTCTCCTCTGGAAATCCGACGAATTCAGGACCTCCATGAAGGCCTGCAAGCTTTTCTCGAAAAAAGTTTCCCTTGTCAGGACCATGTCGAAACATTCCCTGGTAATCGGGATAAAGGGCAGCCCCAGGATGTGGGAGACGGCCATGGTGGCGATACCGACGTCGGCTTCCCCTGAAACGATGGCCAGCCCCACTTCGTAGTGGGTGTAGACATGGCGGTCATAACCCAGGATCGCATCTTTGGGGAGGCCTCGCTTTTCCAGGTGGTAATCCAGGAGGACCCGGGTACCGGAACCGGGCTGACGGTTGATCAGCCGGATGGGAGGATTTAACAGATCTTCAAAGCCCTTGATATGGAGCGGATTTCCCGGCGCGGTCAGGAACCCCAGTTCTCGATGAAAGAGGTTCACGACGACGGGTTTTACGTCAGCAAGGTGGGTTGAGACGTAGGGGATGTTGTATTCCCCGCTTGCGGGGTCGAGCAGGTGCGTCCAGGCGAGATCGGTATAACCGGCGAGCAGGGCGGACAGGCCCGCCTGGCTTCCGGTGTTTGCGGAAAAAATGTAGAATTCCGGATGGGTGCTGCGAAGGCAACTCTGAAGCACGTCCAGAACGGGATCGTTGCTGCCGGCCGCGAGCAGGGCACCGACGATCTTCTTCCCCTTTGCCTTGGCCTCCTTGAGCCCCGTCTTCGCATTCGATTCAATCCAGTCGTCGATGATTCTTTTTGGAAACAACCATTTCCCCGTTATTTTCGTGCCGGGGATACGTCCCGCCTTGATCAGGGCGTAAACCTGTTTTTCGTGGATATCGAGGTAACGGGCCACCTCCTGTGTGTTCATCATCTCTTCAGACACGGCCGATTCCTTTCCTGGAAGAATTGATAAAAAAGAAATCTAGTGAAAACGAAAAGATTAATCAAGGTCAAAGAACGACTCAAGAGGACTTTTTATGACCATAATCGACCTTTCATTCCGTGTAACCGGCATAATACGGTCCTGCTTGTAAAGGCAAGTCTTGCAATTGACGGTCTGTTTCTTTACTATTGACCGAATCGCTTGATCCGATAAACCCGTAGACGGAGGTAATCTCATGTCGGTACAGTTATCGGCTGTTTCTCTCGGAGAAACGGCGCCTTCCTGGGAAAGGACGTTGGAAGACATCCGGAACAAGAAGATCGCGGAACGGATCTGGAAGAAGGACTACACGGTCTGGAAGCCCTATCCGGAGGAAATCGTCAATCGCCTCGGCTGGTTGAAATGTTACGAAGATTTCAGGGATCAGTGGCCTGGGGTCGAGGATTTTGTTGCCGGTGTCCGTGGAAACGGGTACGAACAAGCCCTGCTCCTCGGTATGGGCGGGTCCAGCCTGGCTCCGGAAATTTTCCGCCGGATCCTGGGTGTGAGGGAAGGTCATCTCGATCTTTCCGTGTGCGACACCACCGCCCCCCGAACGATCGCCTCCCTGGCCGGCCGCTTGGATGTCGATAAAACCCTCTTCATCGTGTCGACAAAATCAGGGGGTACCGTGGAAACCCTCTCCGCCATGAAATATTTCTTTCAGCAGGCGTGCAGGAAAATGGAGGTGTCCGAGGCGGGGCGCCATTTCCTGGCCATTACGGATCCCGGAAGTAAACTGGCCGAAGTGGCGGAGACCTACCGGTTTCGCCACGTTTTTTACGGCGATCCCGACATCGGCGGCCGTTATTCCGCCCTGTCCGTCTTCGGTCTGGTACCGGCGGCCCTGATCGGCGCCGATATCAAGGCGCTGTTGAAATGGACATCGGACCGCCATCCCGACGCCGTCACGATGGGGATGGAGCTGGGGGCGATGCTGGGTGCGGCGGCTGTAGCGGGGCGTAACAAGGCGACGTTCGTTCTTTCCCGGTCCCTTGCTCCTTTTGGGGAGTGGGTGGAACAGTTGATCGCCGAAAGCACGGGGAAAGAAGGGAAAGGGATTCTTCCCGTGGTCGGCGAATCCGTCGGGGTGCCTGCGGTATACGGAACGGACCGTTTTTTCGTTCGTATCGGTCTCAGAAGTGAAAACGGTGATGAACCGGGCCTTGGATTCCTGAAAGAGGCGGAGCATCCCGTTGCGGAGCTTGTCCTCGATCAGGTCTATGATCTGGCGGAGCTGCTCTATATCTGGGAGATGGCCGTGGCCGTTGCGGGGCATGTTCTTGCCGTCAATCCCTTCGATCAACCCGATGTAGAGGCGTCCAAGCAGTTTACCCGCCAGGTGATCGAGCAGCTCCGGGACAGGGGGGCTGAAACGGAGGAGATTCCCCTGGCTGTGGACCGGAACATGGCGGTTTACGGCCATGGTAAAAGTGCGTCCACTCCGGGGCATGTTTTCGCCGATTTTCTTGATTCGGCCGTTGCGGGGTCTTATCTCGCCCTTCAGGTCTACCTGGCGGAAGAGCCGTCTCTGACCGGGCTTCTGGAGGAATTGCGCCTGATTGTCCGGGATCGCCGGCGCATTGCCACTACCGTTGGCTACGGTCCCCGGTTTCTCCACTCCACAGGTCAACTCCATAAGGGAGATGACGGGGCGGGGCTCTTTGTCCAGTTTACGGCGGCTAACCCGGGGGATATCCCCATCCCCGACGAGATGACGGGTCAAAAGTCGTCCCTGACTTTCGGTTCCCTCCAGATCGCCCAGGCCCGGGGAGATGCCAAGGCCCTGGAAAGCAGAGGACGCCGGGTTCTCCGCTATCATTTTACCCGGGATATGGATGCCGGAATCAGACATTTAATCGAATCCTTGAAAGGGTGACGACACGGAGCATGAAAGAACAGCAAAAGAATCGTTTGAGCGGCGAGAAGAGTCCTTATCTCCTGCAGCACGCCGATAATCCCGTCAACTGGTATCCCTGGGACGAGGAGGCCTTTTCCCTGGCGAAGAGGGAAAACAAGCCGGTTTTTCTGTCCATCGGGTATTCAACCTGTCACTGGTGTCATGTCATGGCCCATGAATCCTTCGAGGACGAGGATGTAGCCGCTCTGCTGAATGACACCTTCGTCTGCATCAAGGTGGACCGGGAGGAACGGCCCGATATCGACAAGGTCTACATGGCCGTCTGCCAGATGCTGACCGGCCAGGGTGGGTGGCCCCTGACGATTTTTCTGACGCCGGAGAAAGAGCCTTTTTTTGCGGCCACGTACATTCCGAAAACGAGCCGTCCCGGCAGTTTCGGCCTGCTGGACCTCCTCTCCCGGATTTCCACGGCCTGGAAAACGAACGACGGTCGTTTCCGCCAATCCGCGTCGGAGATCCGTTCCGCCTTGGAACATATCTGGAGCGAGTCCCCCGCAGGAGAGCTTCCCCATGATATCCAGGACCAGGCCTTCACCCATCTTCTGGGGCAATTCGATGAGCTGTTCGGCGGATTCGGCACGGCGCCCAAGTTTCCCATGCCCCACCAGCTCGTTTTTCTTCTCCGTTACGGCACCGGGAGAGGGAATCCAAAAGGGATCCGGATGGTGGAAAAAACCCTCCTGTCCATGGCTGCAGGCGGCATCCACGACCAGCTCGGAGGCGGCTTCCATCGTTACAGCACGGATCCCCGGTGGCTGGTTCCCCATTTTGAAAAGATGCTTTACGACCAGGCTCTTCTGGCCCTTGCTTACACGGAGGCTTTTCAGGTGACGGGGAACCCTGCATTCCGGCAGGTTTCGGAAAAGATTTTTGCCTACGTTCTACGGGAGATGGCCTCGCCCGGAGGCGGCTTCTATTCCGCCGAAGACGCCGACAGCGAAGGAGAGGAAGGAAAATTCTACCTCTGGAGCCGGCAGGAACTGGAGGAAGTCCTCTCTCCGGGCGAGATGACCCTGATCGACCATTACTATGCCGTCGAACCCCAGGGGAACTACACCGATGAGCAGAAAGGCGGCTATACGGGCCGAAATATTCTCCACCGTCAGCACAGTCTTGCCGACATATCGAAAAAATTGAAAATACCGGAAGAGGAATTGCAGAAGCGGGCCGATGAAGCGGCGGGCATTCTTTCCCGGCGCCGGGAAACACGTATCCGTCCCCGCAAGGACGACAAGGTGACCACGGACTGGAACGGTCTCATGATCGCCGCGCTGGCCAGGGGAAGCCGTGTCTATCGAAACG
>Ga0255345_1005796_pt1 | contig 12412 bp, 10 predicted proteins | sample wastewater_treat_6_FD_192415 | JGI IMG/M metagenome (GOLD analysis project Ga0255345, IMG submission 192415) | Wastewater microbial communities from Lulu Island WWTP, Vancouver, Canada - plant20 | ecosystem: Engineered > WWTP > Wastewater > Unclassified | place: Canada: Vancouver, British... | reverse complement strand
AGGATCTCCAGGTATTCCACACTCCAGAGCCATATAATCTTTGTATCCTTCTTCTTTCAGCACCTTAAAGGGAGCGGAGAAATCGGTGTGTCCCATACCGGGGAGAAGTCTATTGCTATCGGCAAGATGTATATGTGCTATCAGATCCATATTCTCAAATATTGCTCTGGATATATCTGACTCCTCTATGCTCATATGGAAAAAGTCAGCCATAAGCCTTACTCCCTTTTTATGTGTATGATTTATAATCTCTTTTCCAAAATCCAGTGTTTTTACAAAGTGTGTCTCATATCTGTTCAAAGGCTCTACTAACACACATACACCCTTGGAATAGGCATCTTCTCCCAGTTCGTTAAGAAGTTCAACCAGAAGCTTCTTTTCCAGATCTATTACATTCATAAGCGGGGTCAAGTCTGGCAACCTGGGTGGACCAAATACAGGTACAACTATAAGTCCTACCGCCCCTAGCTCCATTGAAAGGGATAATAACTCCTTTATATCCCTTACCGCCCTATCTCTCTCATCTTTATTTGGGTCAAGTAAACAGCCACTATAACCAGAGCATATAGTGCTTATCCTGATCTGTCTTCCTTTAAAAGCAGATTTTACCTCGTCCAGTCTATCCCTTAAATTACTTCCCCATAACTCTACCCCATCAAAACCAAAGGATTCTAACTTCTCAACCTTCTCTTTTAGAGAATCTCCATTCACCAGGTTCTCCTGGCATGATAATTTCATATTTTTTACACCTCCTCCGAAGACAATCATAATTGAAACCTCTTTCATTTTATACTTTTCTTCCCAAGCTTACAAGCAATTGTTATCTTTTTGTGATATTGTCACAGGTAAATGGCTTTGAGATAATGTTACAAGGAATTAGAAGAGTCAGTTCACAATTGAGAAAGTCTTTATTTATCAAGAATCTGCTTATCGATAGATCTATATTTTCAGTTTCTATAGCTACTGATCGGAGGAGGAATTCTCCCCCCTCTCTCAAAGAGAGCCTTACAGGAAAATCTATTGACATCCATAATTGGAGCCCTGCCAAGGAGACCTCCGAGTTCCAACCATTCCCCTGCCCTTTTACCAGGGACGGGGATGATGCGGACTGCAGTGGTCTTATTCGACATAACACCTATCGCCATCTCGTCAAGTATTATTCCCATTAATGTATATGGGGATGTATCTCCCGGTATCGGTATCATATCAAGTCCAACAGAGCATACATTGGTAAGGGATTCCAGTTTTTCCAGATTAATGGCACCTGAACTGACAGCCTCTGCTATCCCCTTATCTTCACTTACCGGGATAAAACTTCCACTTAAACCACCAACGAGAGAGGAAGCCATTAATCCACCCTTTTTTAGGGCATCATTGAGTAGGAATAATAATCCGGTAGTTCCAGGAGCACCAAAGCGTTCCACGCCTATTCGCTCAATAATTCTGGCTATGCTGTCGCCTTCTTCTGGAGTTGGAGCAAGGGATGTATCTACACTTACCAGTTCTATCCCCATTCTATTTGCTATCTCCTTACCTATAAATTCTCCAGCTCTTGTTATCTTAAAGGAGATTCTCTTTATCTCTTCCACCACCGAAAGTATATCAGAATTCTCAGGTAATTTCTCAAGAGCAGACCTTATTGCCCCGGGACCGCTTATACCAACATTCAATACCCTGCTCCCCCTCTTTATACCATGAAATGCCCCAGCCATAAAAGGATTATCAGGGGGAGGATTACAGATAACTATAAACTTTGCGCATACAGCTGGATTATCTCTTAGTCCAGCTGTCTCCAATATTATCGGGGCTACCTCTCTTATCGCATCCAGGTTTATACCCGCCTTAGTTGTGGCTGGAACGATAGAGGAACATAAACGTTCTGTTTCATTCAAAACTGCAGGGATAGATTTCAATAGAGCTCTATCTGACTGAGAGACTTCATATTCCAGAAAACAGGTGTAACCACCGATAAAATCCAAACCTATATCCTTTGCTACACCGTCCAGTTTTTCTGCAAGGTATATATACTCTTCCATATCTGTGCTGGATAATAATAATGAAACAGGAGTTATAGCTACTCTCTTATTAACTATAGGTATCCCATACTCAACCCCAACTTTATTTACAGTATCTAGAAACCCATCAGTAGTTAATTTTAATTTTTCAGAGAGAAGTCTCACCGTTTCCTTTACACTATCCCTCCTGCAGCCCAGAAGGTCAATCCCCAGAGTAATTGTCCTTATATCCAGGTGGTCTAACTGAATCATTCGGACTGTTTCTAAGATTTCCTCGGTAGTGAATATCATATCTTATATCCTATGCATCATCCTAAAGATCTCCTCCCTTTCAAAGGAGACCTTCACCTTAAGGCTATCACCTTCCTCTGAGAGCTTGCTCACCAAAGGAGTTACATCCTCCAGCCCAGAAATATCCACCAGAAGAACCATAACAAAGATATCTCCCATAATTGTTTGTGTTATATCCAGTATATTAACATTAAAATCAGCCAGTACCGAACTTATACCAGCTACTATTCCAGTATGGTCAACCCCTGTTACAGTAATAATAGCTCTCTTCAACTATTCTCTCCCAAACCAAAACCATCATGTAATACCTTAACCGCTCTCTCCACATCCTCCTCATTTATTATACATCCAATTTTTATCTCTGAGGTGGATATCATATCTATATTTATACCCGCTTCTCCCAAAAGTCCAAACATCTTAGCGGCTATTCCAGGGGTGCTCTGTATACCAACCCCAACTATAGAGACCTTACCTACGGCTGGATTGCATAAGACCTCTTTTATATCCAGCTCCTCCTTTACCTTCTCCAGTATCTGTAGAGCCTTGTCTGTATCATCTATAGGAATGGTAAAAGAGATATCAGTGTAACCAAACTCACTCACATTCTGTATTATGTCGTCAACGTTTATACCAGCATCCCCCAGGGGCTTAAATATCCTATGCGCTACACCAGGTCTATCCAAAACACGCTTTAATGTAATCTTTGCTATATCTTTTTTATGAGCTATTCCTCTAACTCTGCTTACCGGTTCCATCTCGCTTACCTCCTGTATAATAGTACCTGGACAATCTTCAAAAGAAGACTTTACCTCTATCTTCATCTTGTATATCCAGCCAAGTTCTACCGCTCTGGTATGCATAACCCTGGCACCCTGACTGGCAAGCTCAAGCATCTCATCATAAGAAATTACATCAAGTTTTCTGGCATTTTTTACCAGTCTGGGGTCAGCTGTATAGACACCCTTTACATCGGTAAAGATCTCTATTTTCTCCACTCCAAGAGCTATACCAAGAGCTACTGCAGTCGTATCAGAACCACCTCTACCAAGCGTTGTTATATCATTCTGGTCACATATCCCCTGGAATCCAGCCACCACAATAACCTTACCCTTCTTCAGTTCTTCCTTTATTCTGGTAGCATCTACAGATTTTATCCTGGCTCTACCGGCATTTTCATCTGTATATATCCCTGCCTGCCAACCGGTAAGAGATATAGCAGGAATACCAAAGTCTTCAAGAGCCATAGCCATCAATGCTCCAGAGATCTGTTCTCCCGTAGACATAAGGGCGTCTAACTCTCTTCTAGAAGGAGAAGAAGAGATGCTCTTTGCAAGTTCTATCAACTCATCAGTAGTATCACCCATAGCTGATACCACTATCACAAGGTCATTTCCCTCTCTTTTTAATCTTGCCAGTTTACCTGCTACATTCTTTATCCTCTCAGGCGTTCCAACTGAGGTACCACCATACTTATGCACAAGAAGCATGTCTAAACCTCCTCGATCAAGCCCAGTTTCACCAGAGATTCCGCTATCTGAACCGCATTAAGTGCTGCTCCCTTTCTTATATTATCAGAAACGACCCACATAACTATCCCATTCTCCACTGATTCATCTTTTCTTATTCTACCGACAAAGACTTCATCCCTACCCTCAGCCATTATTGGCATTGGATACAGTCTCTCTTCAGGATTATCCACTACCACTACCCCTGGGGATTTACTCAGAATCTCCCTGACCTCTTCGGGAGTTATCGGTAGTTCGGTCTCTATATTTACGCTTTCAGAATGTGCTCTGAATACAGGAACTCTAACCGTGGTAGCACACACCTTAATTGATTGGTCATCAAGGATTTTCCTTGTTTCATTAAGCATCTTCATCTCTTCTTTAGAAAATCCATCTGGATAGAATATATCTATATGCGGTAAGAGGTTAAATGCTATCTGATAAGGGTATACCTTGGGGGTTATCTGCTTCCCCTCAATTATACTCCTGGTCTCCTCCCAGAGCTCATCCACCGCTTCTCTGCCGGTACCTGATACAGACTGGTAAGTAGAAACCACTATCCTCTTTATCTTAAACCTCCTGTGTAGCGGAGCTAACGCTACTACCATCTGTATGGTAGAGCAGTTAGGATTTGCAATAATCCCCTTATGCTCTCTTATCTTCTCTTCGTTCACCTCTGGGACAACAAGAGGGACATCCGGTTCCATTCTAAACGCATTACTATTATCTATTGCCACCGCCCCAGCCTTTACCGCATACGGGGCAAGTTCTTTACTTCCCTTCTCTCCAGCAGAAAAAAGTGCAATCTGAATCCCTTCAAAACTATCTGGGGTAGCTTCTTCCACAACTATATCCTGCCCTTTAAACTGAATAATAGCACCCTGAGATCTACTCGTAGCCAAAAGTCTGAGTGATTTAACAGGAAAATTCCTGGTTTCAAGTATTGAGACCATCTCTCTACCCACGAGCCCAGTGGCCCCAACTACTGCCACATTATACATCTAGTTCACCTCCAATACTGCACCTTCATAATCTATATCAAGATTAAGAATCTTAGCTATAATATTATTTTTAGTAAGCACAAAACCTACCGATTCAACTAACTCTTCAACCCTTTCTCTCTCTGTAAGAATGACCATAGATGGACCAGATCCGCTTATCATAACACCTAAAGCCCCCATAGAGAGCAATTCTTTTTTTATTCCATTATAATTTGGTATAAAACGAGCCCTGTACGGCTCATGGAGCTCATCTTCAAGGATAACAGGTAAATCCTTCAAGTTATCAGTTATTAAGGATACCAAAAACATACCTATCCTTGCAAGTCCTTTCACCGTAACATCAAGCGGGACATAATCGGGTAATATCTTTCTGGAAGGTTCAGTAGGCACATCAAAATATGGGACAGCTACTATGATAGATAAATCATCGGGTAAAGGGACCTTTTTCACCATAACCTTTCCATCAGATACCAGGGAGATAGTACATCCACCAAAAAATGCTGGACTCACATTATCAGGATGTCCTTCCAATTTTACTGCATATTTCAGCAGTTCTTCCTTTGAAAGTCCCTTATCGAGGAGACTATTTGCAATCATCAATCCGGCTACTATAGCAGATGCGCTACTTCCGAGACCTTTACTTATAGGGATATTAATAGATATCTTTATACTTAACGACGGCGGAGTAAGATTGTATAACTTATAAAAGAAATCCAGTGCCTTTAGAAATATATTATTCTCTCTGTTATAAAGACATTCCATCCCTTCACCATTAATCTCTAAAAAATCTGGTTCTGAATCACTCACTTCGAAGGTATTATAAAGTTTTAACGCTAATCCCAGGGTATCAAAACCAACGCCTAAATTAGCTGTAGTAGCAGGAACCCTGGCTACTAATCTCATAGATATTGATACAACTCCTCTATACTAGGGGAGATAACTGTGGGAGAAGGAGCAATCTTCACGGCAGTATCTGGGTCTTTCAAGCCATGTCCAGTAAGAACACAAATAATCACGCTATCTTTCTCCAGTCTTCCTTCTCTGGTATATTTAAGTAATCCGGCAATAGATGCAGCTGAAGCCGGTTCAACAAATACTCCCTCCATACTGGCTACGAACTTATAGGCATAGAGAATCTCATCGTCTGAGACCATATCTATAATTCCACCAGACTCTTTAGCAGCCTGGACAGCAGAATTCCAGCTAGCAGGATTTCCTATTCTTATAGCAGTAGCTATTGTCTCTGGATTATCTATAGGATAACCCCTCACTATCGGTGCAGCACCCTCAGATTGAAAACCCATCATCCTCGGTAATTTCTGGCTCTTCCCTATCTGTTTATACTCTTTGAATCCCTTCCAGTAGGCGGTGATATTTCCAGCATTGCCAACTGGTATAAAGAGATAATCAGGAGCATCTCCCAGAGCATCGCAGACCTCAAAAGAAGCTGTCTTCTGTCCCTCGATTCTATAAGGATTTATCGAGTTAACTATGGTAACCGGATAGTTTCTTCCAGCCTCTCTTACCAGGTTGAGGGCAGTATCAAAATTTCCTTTTACCGCTATAACCTGAGCCCCATAAGTAAGAGCCTGGGCAAGTTTTCCCAGGGCTATAGCACCTTCGGGTATAAGGACTACAGACTTCAGGCCGGCTATAGCAGAGTAGGCAGAAGCAGATGCGCTTGTATTTCCAGTAGAGGCACATATAACTGCCCTGGCACCCTCCTCTACAGCCTTAGCTATAGCTACCACCATCCCTCTATCTTTAAATGAACCGGTAGGGTTCATACCCTCATACTTCAGATAAACCTTAAGTCCCAGTTCCTCAGAGATATTTCTAGCATAAATAAGAGGGGTATTGCCTTCATAGAGCGTTATCAGTGGAGTTTTATCAGTTACTGGAAGATAGTCTTTGTATTCCCTAAGAACCCCATTCCATCTCATTCTTCTACAACTCCTTCTATCCTCAGGGTGGATTCAACCTTATTCACAACATCAAGCCTATCCATCTGAGATATAGCCTGACGGAATGGACCTTCCTGAGCGGTATGAGTGATGATAACAAGCTCAGCCTGCCCTTTTGTATCCGGAACCTCCTTCTGAACAACACTCGCTATACTTATACCCAGATTTCCAAATACCATAGCTATACCCGCCAGGACCCCTGGCCTATCAGGAACATTCAATCTTATATAGTACCTTGTCTCAAGTTTCTCTATGGGTCTTATCGGAATATTGTCCAGCGCTGGTACTTCGAGCTGTCCACCTGAGCCGTCCCGCAGAGACCTCACCAGGTCACAGAGATCAGAAACCACTGCACTGGCAGTGGGCAAACTTCCTGCCCCTCTACCATAAAACATCATCGGTCCTACTGCGTCACCAACTATATATATACCATTATAAACACCCCTCACCGCTGCCAGCATAGACGTCCTGGGGATCATAGTGGGATGAACCCTTAATTCTAAACCATCATTATGTTTCCTGGCTATGGCAAGAGATTTTATCTCATAACCAAGTTCATGGGCATACTCTATATCTCTGATACTTACAGTATCTATACCCTCTACATAGATATCGTCAGGAGAGACAGAGGTATTAAAGGCGATGGAGGATAGAATGGTTATCTTATAGGCTGCATCTACCCCTTTTACATCATTGTCTGGATTTGGCTCAGCATATCCCAATCTCTGAGCCATACCCAGAGCTGTTCCAAAGTCCTCTCCATTCTCAGACATTCTCGTTAGGATATAATTACTTGTACCATTCAGTATCGCTCTAATTTCCTGGATACTATTGGCTACCAGATCTTCTCTCAAGACTCTTATTATTGGTATCCCAGCTCCAACACTTGCCTCAAAGTAGATCTTCACCCCTTTACTTCTGGCTAATCTAAATAGTTCTAAGCCGTAAGAGGCTATAACATCTTTGTTGGCAGTAACAACATGTTTCCCTGCATTTATAGCCCTGCTGATAATCTTAAACCCTTCGTCTCTTCCACCTGCTACCTCAACTATTACATCTATATGTGGAGAATTAATAATACTATCAATATCCTGAGTAAGTAGAGATGCTGGAACCTTAACCTGCCTCTCCTTCCTTACATCTCTCACCCCTATCTTTTTTATCTCAAGAACATTCCAGGGGAAGGAGTTTGCCTCTTCCTTCTTTTTTTCTAATACCCTCCAAACTCCACTTCCAACATTACCAAGCCCTATCATCCCAATATTTACACTATTCATCTATGCAACCTCACTAGATCATTATAGTCTTCTCTCTCTACCCAGATATCCTCTTTGCCATCTTTTACACCGATCACTGCAGGTCTGGGTACCATATTATAATTACTTGACATAGAATAGTTATAGGCACCGGTAGCAGAAACTACAAGTATATCTCCACGTTCTAATCGAGGAAGATATGCCTTATCTATAAGTATATCACCAGATTCACAGAACCTTCCGGCTATAGTAAAAACATCTCTGGGATGTTCTCTCATCTTGTTCGCCAAAAATGCAGTATACTGAGCCTGATACAGCATTGGTCTGGGATTATCAGCCATACCTCCATCAACACTTGCATATTTACGTATCCCTGGGATTTCCTTTATAGCTCCCACTGTATAGACAGTGATTCCAGCGTTACCAACAATATATCTCCCTGGTTCGAGTATCAGTAAAGGTAGTTCTATCCCTTCTCTGTTACAGATCTCTCCAACAGGATCAGCAATCGCTACCGCCATCTCCTTGGGTGTGGGAGGATCGTCTTCTGGTTTATAAGCTATTCCTAAACCACCGCCCAGATCCAACTCCTTTACCGGAAGGTCCCATTTCCTGGTAAATTCAACAGTCTGTTTGGCCATTATCTCAGAAGCCATCCGGAAGAACCCAGTATCGAATATCTGAGAGCCTATATGACAATGCAAACCGGTAAAATTCAAAAATGTATCAGACTTAACAATCCCTATAGCCTCTTTAAGATCATCGCTGTCTAACTGGAAGCCAAACTTGGAGTCTACTCTACCAGTATTTATATAACTGTGGGTATGAGGGTCAACCCCTGGGGTAAGCCTGAAAAGAATATTTACCGGTCTTCTCTTTACCAGTGAAGACAAAAATTTCAATTCACTCAGATTATCCACAACTATACTGCCCACACCAGTATTAATCGCAAAACTTAATTCTTCCATGGTCTTGTTGTTACCATGGAAGTATACATTCTCCATAGGGAAACCTGCTTCTTTTGCTGCATATATCTCTCCGCCAGATACCACGTCTAAACCCAGTCCCTCTTCTTCTGTAATCTTTACAATCCTCTTTATCAAAAACGCCTTCCCGGCAAATAACACTTTGGATTTTGAATAAGTCTCTCTTAAACTGGAGACAAATTCTCTCATCCTATTCCTGATAGTCATCTCATCATAGAGATAGATTGGGGTTTTATACCTCTTAGCCAGATCTACCACATCCATACCCCCTATCTCCAGATGGCCCAGACCGTTTATGTTAGCTGTATCTGGTAACAATCTATTATTCGGAATTTCCATATCAATACACAGGATAACCGGAAGTTTTTGTAAGTTCCCTGTACGCAGCCATAATATCTCTGGTAACCTTACCAGGACGTCCGTCTCCAATGACTCTTCCATCAACCTTTACCAGAGGAATGATCTCTGCCGCCGTACCTGTAAGGAAAGATTCTACTGCATTATAAAGGCTATGCCTGGTGAATGGCTCCTCCTTTACAGGTATCCCCTTATCCCTGGCTATAGCTATGACAGCATCTCTGGTTATACCTCTTAACGCACCAAGATAGGTGGGAGGTGTTATAAGTACCCCTTCTTTTGTATATATAAAGAGGTTATCCACCGCTGCCTCTACCACATAACCCTGAGGGTTTAAGAATAAAGCCTCATCTGCCCCTGCTAAATATGCCTCAAACTTTGCCAGAGCACTGTTGAGATAGTTTAAAGATTTTATCTGAGGGTTGCATGCATTAGGGTTATTTCTTATGGTAGATGCGCATACAGCAGAGATACCCTCCTCATACATCTTGGATGAATAGAGGTTAATCTTGTCTGCTATGATGATAACTGTAGGACTCATTGCATCCCATGGATCTATCCCCAAGCCTTTAATTCCTCTTGTCACTATGGGACGTATATAGGAATCCCTTAGCTGATTTCTTCTAATCGTCTCCGCCAAATTCTCTTTAAACTCCTCTTTAGTCAGGGGAATATCTATCAAGATACTGTGGGCTGATTCATAGAGCCTATCAATATGTTCATCAAGTTTAAAAACCCTTCCATTATAAGCCCTGATACCTTCAAAAACCCCATCACCATAGAGGAGTCCCCTATCATAGACAGATACCTTAGCCTCTTCTGTAGATACAAATTCTCCGTTTACATATACTATACCCATATCTAAATAAGCCTCCTAAACCTTTAGATTTCCACTAATTATACATAAAACAATACCTTTAGGCAAGTAAATATGCCTACAGTCTAAAGAGTATCATTTAAAACTTTCTAATAAAAGTCACCCATATAACATTATAGATACAAATACAAAAGATTACCAACGTCAGGGAAAGTTATATGTGACAATATTACAGAACGATAACAAACTCTTGACTTGATATTTTATTTAATGTATACTTCTCTATATACTGACTGGTCGGTATATAAAATAGATAAAAATTTAAAGGTGGAGGGTGAAGAATGAAAAGAACGTTTTGGCCAACATTTACAAGGACGATAGGGTATGAACCACTTGTAAGATGGAGCTGGGATACAGTATTGTTCACAACAGGATAAAAAATGCACCACCCTGGTGGTGGGATAGCTGGAATTATCCTAATCCTGCCCCAATAGGGCTCTATCAGTTATGTATAGAAGAGTAAGGAGGTTTATATGTCTGGAATTTATTTATCACTGGTAGTGATTATAGTCTTAAACCTTGTAATACTTTCAATACCGTCTCCCTGTTATGCAGGCAGTAAAGATATCTCTATCAGAGATGAGAAGTTTGTCGATAAAAATGGTAGGGAGGTGATACTTCACGGGATTAATATGGTCTGCAAGGATAAGAGCAGGAACTACATAGGAAATTGGGATGAGATAGACTTTAATAAATTAAGAGAGTGGGGGATAAACTGTATAAGATTGGGGATTATATGGGACGGTCTGGAACCGTCCCCTGGCTTTATCAATGAAGGATACTTAAAGGGGATAGACAGATTTATAGAGTTGTCATCCTGTAATAACATATTTGTAATCTTAGATATGCATCAGGATTTATATACCCATAAATTTGGAGGAGATGGAGCACCAGAATGGGCTGTCCTAGACGGAGGTAACCCTCATATACATTTTGGAGGTATATGGAGTGATGCCTACTTTACCAGTCCAGCGATAAAAACAGCCTTTGATAATTTTTGGAACAATACCTTAATTTCTGATGGTTCAGGATTACAGGACCACTATGCCCTCTGCTGGAAGAGTATCGCAGAAAGGTATAAAGATAATCCAGTGGTCATAGGATATGACATAATGAACGAGCCTTTTATAGGTTCTGACATAGATAAGGTATGGGAAGCGATGAAGACTAAATTTTTAGAAAAGACCAGATTATATAATTCCCTGGAAGAATTAGAAAAAAGCTGGTTTGATCTAAATAAGAGGTTAGAGATAATGAATGAGCTTACAGATATTGAGGATTATAAAGAGATTATGGATAGCACTGAGGATATATATAAAGCCTTCGAAGGGGATAAACTTATGCCCTTTTATAGAAAGGTAGTTTCTGCTATCAGAGAGATAGATAAAGGGACACTTTTATTCTTAGAGCCAAGTGTTTCAGCCAATATTGGGGTATATAGCGGAATTGAAAAGATAGATGACCTTCAGGTCTACAGTCCCCACGCATACGATCCACTTACAGATTCGCCCTTTATGGAAAATTCAGACTATAATCGTATCTCAGCGATTCTTGGAAGGCATAAGGACACCCAGAACAGGTTGGGAATTCCAATGCTTATTGGAGAATGGGGAGCATTTGGAAGGTCTAAAGATGTAAAGGAGATTGCGCTTTTTATAGTGAAAGCTATGGAAGAACTAAAATGTAGTGAAACGTACTGGGCTTATTCTGGTTATAGAGAACTGGAAGATAGTGAATATATAGATGCTATCAGACGACCATATCCTGTGTATACAGCTGGGGATTTAGTTTATTACAGGTTTGATGCAGAGAGAAGAAGTTTTATCTGTGAATGGAGAGAAGAGACTGATAGTGATACAGTTATATATTTACCAGGGATTTCTAAAGATATTAAATTACAACCATCATACAGATTTTCTACAGAGAGAGTAGATCAATCTGATGCTGAATATGTAATGATTCCAAGTGATTTCAGAAATAAAAGAATAGAGATATCCCTTTAAGATTGGAGAGTCAGGGGATGATAGGAGTAATAGGGGCAACAGGACATTTAGGGAATGTCCTTACAAAAGAGCTCATAAAGAGAGGTTTCAAGGTAAGAGCAATTATACCTCAAGGAGAAAATGTAGCCCATATAAAGGATGACCAGGTTGAGGTATA
>Ga0255345_1005793_pt1 | contig 12419 bp, 10 predicted proteins | sample wastewater_treat_6_FD_192415 | JGI IMG/M metagenome (GOLD analysis project Ga0255345, IMG submission 192415) | Wastewater microbial communities from Lulu Island WWTP, Vancouver, Canada - plant20 | ecosystem: Engineered > WWTP > Wastewater > Unclassified | place: Canada: Vancouver, British... | reverse complement strand
TATATTTGTATTGAATTAAATGCAGCTTACATGAAAATCAGAATTAAAGGAAATAGCGTTCGTATTCGTGTTACTAAATCAGAGGTGACACGATTTACTGAAGAGGGTAGACTAGAGGAGCGAACAGAGTTTGGAGACGCCGTTCTGACTTATGCTTTGCAGTGTTCCGATAAATATGAAAATCCTTCAGCTGACTTTAAATCGAATGTCGTTACTGTTTATGTTCCTACTCGAGTAAAGAAGGAATGGGTTGAAACTGATCAGGTCGGATTTAAACATAAAATGGATCTTGGTAATGACAAAACACTTTCGATTTTGGTCGAGAAGGATTTTGTTTGTCTCGATCATACCGACGAGGATCAGAGTGATAATTTCCCAAATCCAAATCGTACTTGTTAAATTTATTTTCATAAGGTGGTTTCTCTAGATTATGCTCGCAAATTTGCGCTTTCCCTCGATGAAGTAGTCGAAGGTCCTCATCATGATGTTGTTTCTTTTAAAGTAAAGAGTAAAATCTTCATGACTATGAATGCGAAGGAAAATCGTATTTGTATTCGTTTAAGTCCCGTAGATCAAAACGTTTTTTCTGCGTTCGATGCTACTGTGATTTTCCCTGTCCCGAATGGTTGGGGCAAATATGGATGGACTCTCATCAATCTTAAAAAAGTGAAAAAGGAAATGTTGATGGATGCCGTTACAACAGCCTATTGTCACGTGGCTCCGCCAAAATTGGCTGCTAAATATCTCGAGTTATAAGAGAAGAAATAAAAAAAACCTCCCGGTTTAAGGAGGCTATGAAAAATATTAATGCATTTCTAAATCGTCGGCACTCGGACCATATACTCCTGGTATCGCGACATTCAGCAATCTTAAATAAACTCCAAGTTGTGCGCGATGATGGATAAGTTGCGATAGCGCCATTCTAAAAACTTCTGCTTTTGAGTTGGTTGAGTAGATTTGCTCGCCTTTGCGCATCGTCCACATTTCTTCTAAACGCGCTTCGTCCGATTTACTTAATTCTGCTTTACTATTCTCATAAGATGCTTTTATTGCCTTTAATGCTTCTTCTGAACTATGTACAGGATTTGGCTCAAAATGATTGTTGTCGAAATCAAGTTCTGATGTTGTTAAAGCAAAGCCAACCCAACCCGGAATTTCAGCAATATGAGTGGTAAGTTGCTGAATGTTCATGCTCTTCGGATGCGGCCTCCAGTCGAATTTGTCGTTGGGTACAATGGCAAGCATTTTTTCTGAGTTTTCAACCTCTAAGGCTAGTTCTTTTAAGAAAACAGGAATAATATTCATAGTAGTTTTTTATTTGTTGATGCAAAGTAAATACTACCCACTGACAACCCTATGGCAGTCTGTTTGAAAAAAATACTAAAAAATGTAAACACCTAAAATTTTACCGGCAGTTCTTGCATGAAATCGCCGATGTTTTTATGTTCACTAATAACGAATGATTCATTAGTGTTTTTTAGTTTGATAATTCGTTCAACTTTAAAATCCCTGTAAGCATTTCTCTTATGGCACCATGCTATTAAATGCCATCCGAAAGCGTAAAAAATAAGTCCAATTGGTTCTATCTCTCGTTTGCTAATTTCCGATTTATTGTTTTTGTATTCAATAATTACAATATGTTTATTGCTTAATGCACTCTGTAAAACCGATAAATATTCGAATTCTCTATTGATACATTCAGGGAATTGCCATTTGATATTTTTCGATAGCGATTCAATTTGATCGCGTTGTTCGTGACGTAATGCATTTTTTATTTTTGTTAATGCACTTGAGTATTGATCTTTAATCGATTTATCGCCGAAGGCATAAGCTAAATTTTCCATTAGCAGTAAAGCATTGGCCTCCGTTTCTGTAAATGTTACCGGCGGAAGAAAATATCCCGGTAAAACATTATATCCTTTTCCTGTGTCAAATGCAATCGGAATCCCTTGTTCATTGAGCGCTTTTATATCTCTGTAAACTGTTCTAATGCTAATGTCAAATCGCTCAGCAATTTTTTCTGCCGGCGTAAATTTTCGCGACTGCAAATAGGTGAGTATGCCAATCAAACGATCAATGCGGTTCATGTTAATTGTTTTTATTTATTCTTCCCACTTTATAATGCAATTCTCAAAATCAAATTCGGGTTTATGATCTTTTTCAAATATTCCGAATACCGCTGCTCCGCTACCACTCATTGATGCATAAATTGCTCCTCGTTCGTATAGTTGATTTTTTATTGTACGTATTATCGGACGATGTTGCATCACTGGTTCCTCAAAGTCGTTGATCAAATTATTTTTCCATTCATGAATGGGTTTTTCTATGATCGATTTTAATGATGCCGTTGGTTGCTTGGGCGTTATCCAACTATAGGCTTCTGCCGTTCCGACTGTTGTAGGTGGCATCACAATTACGATCGTATAGGGGCTTAAATCAACCGAAATCGGACTTAAAATTTCTCCTCTTCCGGTGGCGATTTTGGGCGTTTCTTCGATGAAAAAGGCGCAATCGCTACCCAATTTGGCGGCCATTTCGGTCAATTTTGAGGTCGAAATCGCTAATTTGAAGTGCTCATTGAGCATTTTTAGCATAAAAGCAGCATCCGACGAGCCCCCGCCTAATCCAGCTCCCATGGGCAAAATCTTATGTAAATGAACGCTAATAGCCGGTAACGGATACTCGGCATTCACTATGGCCCATGCTTTGTATAAGAGATTAGTTTGGAGTTCTCCGTTTATGGGTAATCCGCTGATATTCAAATTAAAAGCGTCTTTTCCGCCTTCTGTTAATTCTAAAATATCGGTCCATTTTACCGGATAAAATATCGTTTCGAGGTTGTGAAAACCGTCGTTTCGGCGCTCCGTAACGTGGAGTCCTAAATTAACTTTACAGTGTGGAAATGAAATCATATGAGTATCAATAACAAGAAACTTTGCTGATGCGAATCTACTTTTTTTTATTTTCGGGTATCTTTGTCACCCTAAACAAATCTCAGCATGAGCAACGCGCTGTTGGATTTCGAGAAACCCCTGGAAGAGTTGCAGGATCAGTTGACGAAAGCTAAACAAATACAGGAGAAAGGTAAAGTGAACGTTGATAGCGTCATTAAAGACCTTGAAATTAAAATTGAAAAAACCAGAAAGGATCTGTACAGTAATCTTTCTGCTTGGCAACGCGTACAGTTATCGCGACACCCCGAACGTCCATATTCACTCGATTATATTAACGCTATTACCGACGGACATTTCACTGAATTATTTGGTGATCGTCAGGTGAAAGATGATAAAGCGATGATAGGCGGATTTGGTGAGGTCAACGGACAAACAGTAATGTTTGTTGGCCAGCAGAAGGGAAACAATACCAAGATGCGTCAATATCGCAACTTTGGTATGCCTAATCCTGAAGGATATCGTAAAGCACTTCGCCTCTTTAAATTGGCGGAGAAGTTTAACAAACCAATCGTTACTTTAATTGATACTCCCGGAGCATATCCCGGATTAGAAGCAGAAGAACGCGGACAAGGTGAAGCTATTGCTCGTAATCTTTATGAGATGTCGATTTTAAAGGTGCCTGTTATCTGCATCATTATAGGTGAAGGTGCATCGGGCGGAGCCTTAGGAATTGGTATCGGCGATAGAGTGTTAATGCTCGAGAATACTTGGTATTCGGTTATTTCTCCTGAGTCATGTTCAAGTATTTTATGGAGAAATTGGGATAATAAAGAGCGTGCTGCAGATGCATTGAAATTAACTGCTGTCGACATGAATAAGTTGAAGTTGATTGATGGTATCGTACAAGAACCTGTTGGTGGTGCACATTCTAATCCCGGTGAAATGTTTGATACAGTGAAAGCTGAAATCATTAAACACTTGGGAGTACTCAACGGATTGTCGCCTGAAGAACGAGTAAAACGCCGCATCGATAAATTCTGTTCGATGGGTGTTTACAAGGAAGGTTAATCGTTTATTACATAAATTATAATACGAAGCCGGTGTTTTTAGGATGCCGGCTTTGTTGTCGATAAAATAAATCATTGAACTTAAACAGCATCCGTTTTTGTTCGAAAATAATTCGTGCACAGCTAAGATCCGTGTCGTAAATTTGAAATATGAGCGCCGAAAAACCGATTACCAGACGTAAAGCCCCCGCCAAGCAATTAGTTCCTCAAGATTTAATGCCCGGAAAATTACCTCCTCAAGCAGTTGATTTGGAGGAGGCTGTATTGGGTGCTTTAATGCTCGATAAAAATGCCGTAGCAGAGGTCATCGATTTGCTGCATGCTGATTGCTTTTATAAAGATTCAAATCAGAAAATTTTCCATGCAATTCATACGCTATTCCATCAAACGCAACCGGTCGATATCTTAACTGTAACACAACAGTTGCGTAAAACTGGTGAGCTGGAAATTGCCGGAGGTGCTTTATATATTACTCAACTTACCAATCGTGTTGCTTCTGCCGCGAATATCGAGTTTCACGCTCGTATTGTATTGCAGAAATATATCCAGCGTGAGCTTATTCGGATATCCAGCGACGTTATTCGTGATGCTTACGAAGAGACTTCAGATGTATTGGAATTACTCGATCGCGCAGAGCGTAATTTGTTTGCTATCGCTGAGTCGAATATCCGACGTAAATATGAGGATATGCATTCCCTCATCTCTAAAGCAATTAAAGAGGTAGAGATTGCTGCGAAGCAAGAGTCGGGTGTTACCGGTGTGCCGAGCGGATTTACGGAGCTCGATCGCGTTACTTCGGGTTGGCAGAAATCAGATTTGATTATTGTAGCTGCTCGTCCAGGTATGGGTAAAACAGCCTTTACTTTGAGTCTTGCGAAAAATGCTGCGGTGAAGTTTAATCGCCCTGTTGCTTTCTTCTCTCTTGAGATGTCGTCGATTCAGTTGGTGAATCGTTTGATCTCTTCTGAAACTGAAATTAGCTCTGAGAAATTACGTAAAGGTGAACTCGCCGATTACGAATGGCAACAGCTAAACATGAAGGTGACGCCGCTTACTAATGCGCCGATTTATATTGATGATACTCCTTCTCTTTCTGTGTTCGAATTACGAGCGAAATGTCGTCGTTTAGCTGCCGAGAAAAAAATATCAATGATTATTATCGACTACCTCCAATTGATGAGTGGTGGCGGTGAAAATAATAAAGGCGGAAATCGTGAACAGGAAATTAGTCATATCTCTCGTTCATTGAAAAGTATCGCCAAAGAATTAAGTATTCCAATTATTGCACTTTCGCAGTTAAGTCGTGCCGTTGAATCTCGAGCAGGTGCTTCTAAACGTCCTCAGCTAAGCGATCTCCGTGAATCTGGTGCTATCGAGCAGGATGCCGATATGGTTATGTTTATTTACCGTCCGGAATATTATGGTTTAACCGAGACTGAAGATGGTACTCCTGCAGCTAACGTGGCCGAAATTATTGTGGCGAAAAATCGTGCGGGAGCATTGAAAACGGTGAATCTTAAATTCATCGGACACTTAACGAAGTTCACCGACTTAAACGAGTTTGATTTTGTTGATGAAACTATGCCAGGTCCTATCATGCCAAATCCGAATGTTAATGAACGTATTGTTCGTACTTCACGAATGAATGATATGGAAGAACCTCCATTTTAATGATATTTTCATTCTTCCTCAGATTGAATTAATTAATTTTACATGACACGGAAATTTGATCAAGCTTCCTGAGTGAAACGCGAGTGTTGTTATTTCATGTCTTTGCTGCGACTTTGCTTGTTTCTAGCAACAAATTCCGGCTTATTTCGTTAAAACGGTATGCTTAAAAAACTTTCAGTTCTCTTTCTTTTGGTTTTCGCAGGATTTACCCCTGTTAGAGCAGCGTATGTGTTGATTCCTATGGATGAATCCCAACAGAATCATTTGAAGGCTTACGGGATTGCTTATTGGGTGCTGTCCAATAATTTGGAGGTCGATTGGCTGTTGAATTATCGCGGTGGCTCATTTATGTTTAAACAAATCCCTGCGCTCGAAAAGGAGTGTCGCGTGAGAGGTGTTACTTTTTCTGTGATTGCCGACGGACAGGCGGCTTCTATTTTAGATGAAATTGCTCAGCCGGAGGTGAATATGGATCTGGTGAAACTGGAAAAAGCTCCTAAAATGGCAGTCTATTCTCCGAAGGATAAACTTCCTTGGGATGATGCTGTTACTTTAGTGTTAACGTATGCCGAAATACCGTATGATGTAATTTATGATGATGAAGTAATAGGAGGGAAGTTGCCTACGTACGATTGGTTGCATATGCATCATGAGGATTTTACCGGACAATATGGAAGGTTTTATGCTGCTTACCATTCTGCTTCATGGTACCAAGAGCAAGTTCGTTCTGAGGAGGCCAAGGCACATAAATTGGGCTTCGAAAAAGTTTCTCAAATGAAGCTTGCAGTGGTGAAAAGAATTGAAGAGTTTTTGTCCGGCGGAGGATTTTTGTTTTCGATGTGTTCGGGAACGGATAGTTATGATATTGCCCTTGCTGCCGACGGACTAGATATTTGTGAAAAGATGTTCGATGGAGATGGTACAACTCCCGAATACAATAAGAAGCTTAATTTTAATAATACGTTAGCGTTTAAAGATTTTAAATTGTCGACTAATCCAATGGAGTATGAATTCTCGGATATCGACATGACGAATCAACGACGTATCCCGCGTAATGAAGATGTTTTTACTTTGTTCGATTTCTCAGCGAAGTGGGATGTTGTTCCTAGTATGTTATGCCAAAATCATGAGCGTGTAATTAAAGGCTTCATGGGACAAACAACTTCTTTCAATAAGAACTTAATCAAGTCGAATGTGCTGATTATGGGTGATAATAAAGCCGCTAATGAAGCACGTTATATTCATGGTGAATTTGGAAAAGGCACATGGACTTTTTACGGCGGACATGATCCTGAAGATTATCAGCATATGGTAGGAGATCCGCCAACCGATTTAGCTTTGCATCCGAATAGTCCGGGATACCGACTTATTCTGAATAATGTTTTGTTCCCAGCTGCAAAGAAGAAAAAGCAGAAAACATAAATTTAAATCGTATTTTTATTTTGTTGAATTATTTTATTCGATTGTTTAAAAAGATCGAGGGAATTACGCATAAACAGTACCGAATGCTTGCTTTTAGTAAGGGATAGAAGTATTTAAGTTTTCATTTCTCATTGTTAATATTTAATTGACCTTATTGCGTTTTAAGGTTGACTTGAATAGCTTTATCGCCTTAATTTTGCCTTTCGGCTGTGAGCTGATTGTTTTAATTATAATTTATACCATGAAAAAAAGTTTATTGATTGCCGCTGCTTGTACTTACCTCTTTTCGGGATGTGTAAGTCAAAAAAAGTATAAAGCCCAAGTAGCTAAGTATGATACCTTGAAAACGAATTACGATAAGGTTGATTTGATGTTGAGTGATTGTGCTTCTGAGAGAGAAAAACAAAGTAAAAAGATAACTTCTCTTGAAGAAGAATTGGCTTACGCAAAGAAAAGTGGTTCTGCAATGCTTCAACAGTTAAGCGATTTGTCAGTTATCAGTGCTACTCAGTCAGAAAGTATTAAAAAATCACTCGAGAATATTAATGCGAAGGAGGGATATATCCGCAATCTTCAGTCAGAACTTTCTCGTAAGGATTCGTTGAATATGGCCCTTGTGCTTAATTTGAAAGGTGCTCTTCAAGATGTGAACGATGATGATGTGAACATCAAAGTAGAAGGTAGCGCTGTGTTTATTTCTATTTCTGATAAGATGTTGTTCAGAAGCGGTAGCTATGATATTACTCCTCGTGCAAAAGATGTCTTAGGAAAGGTTGCTGCAGTTATTAAAGCTCAGCCCGATGTGCAGTTTATGGTGGAAGGTCATACCGATAACAAAGCTATCAGTACTGGTGCCATTCGCGACAACTGGGATCTTTCAGTTCTTCGTTCTGCTTCGGTTGTTCGTGTGCTCCAGAAACAATATGGCGTTGATCCTGCTCGTATGATTGCCGCAGGCCGTAGTGAATATGTTTCTGTGGCCTCTAATGCCACTTCTGAGGGCCGCTCAATGAATCGTCGTACCAGAATCGTAATATTGCCTCAACTTGATCAGTTCTTTAAACTGATGGAGCCTAAACAGGATTAATCCTAATATATTTTCGAATGACCCTGGAGTTTCGTTCAATGTCGTAGCCGACGTCGAATTGCTGACTTCAGGGTCATTTCATTATCTTTGTAGCCTTATCCCCATATTGTGAATCTTAAACCCGGAAAGAAAATATATTTTATCAGTGATTTTCACTTGGGTGTTCCCGATTATGAAAAGAGTCGTGAACGCGAGGATAAAATCGTGCGCTGGTTGAATTTTATCGAGCAGGATGTTCAAATTCTTTACTTGATGGGCGATGTTTTTGATTATTGGTTTGAGTATAAACATGCCGTTCCTAAAGGCTATATTCGTTTGTTGGGGAAATTGGCTCAGCTGGCCGATAACGGTGTGGAGATTCATTACTTTACAGGTAATCATGATATGTGGGTGTTCGATTACTTGCCAATGGAAATCGGGATGGAAATTCATCGTGGACCAATCACGAAGGAGTATAATGGCAAGAAGTTTTACTTAGGGCATGGCGACGGATTAGGTCCCGGCGATCATGGATATAAGTTTATCAAAAAAGTATTTGCAAATCCTTTGGCCCAATGGATGTTCGCGCGAATTCATCCGAATGCAGGAATTGGTATGATGAAGTATTTTTCTAAAACCAGCAGGATCGCTACCGGTAATTCCGATGAAATTTATTTGGGTGATGATAAAGAATGGTTGATCATCTTTTCAAAAGAGGTTTTGCAAAAAGAACATTTCGACTTTTTTATCTTCGGTCATCGTCATCTTCCTCTCGATAAACAACTCGGAAATAATAGCCGTTATATTAACCTTGGCGAATGGTTGAACCACCAAACGTATGCAATGTTTGATGGTTCTAATGTCCAGTTGTTGAGGTATTGATTTTTATCGCTCCGTAAGCATATTTCTAAGTTTCAAAGGATTCATTTTCGCTATGTCGAATTTGAAACGTATCATATCTCCGAATTTTAAATTGTTGGTTTTGTAATATTCTTCTAACGGCTTCGATTTAATGAATGGGAAATATACTTCAACAACATCTTTTGCTAAGTAAAACGAAACTCCCGCTTCGTAAATAAAGGAGGTGTTTTCATTGTATAAGTCTTTTAGTCGTGCATCAAGTCCTTCAGTCGTTCCAATGTCTGCAAAGAAGCGTAATGGCAACGGAATAGGGAAGTCTGCTGTTATATTTAATGAGGCAATCCATTGCTGGTTATTGGCTATCGGTGTGTAGATTTTAAATCCTCCTTGGTCGGTGTAAATTTGACGCGATAGCAAATCACTGCTTCTGTAATTTTCTGTTCGTCCAAAGTATAAATTATCATATGCATAGTCGCTAGTTCCAAAGCCCGCACTTCTATCACTCATGTTAAATCCGTATCCTTCGTATAATGCTTTTTTGTCTAACAAATAGCCTCCGAATATCCTAAAACTTACTCCTTTTTTAGGCATTTCGTATGATATTTTGTATTCTAAATCGAGAGCTATTTTATTGTAGCTTTTGTTGTTTTCAAATTTCAAACTTCCTTTCCAAGGGTCTATCGCGCGTTGATCTTTTATCGAATATGTTATTCTGTTGTATTGAAAATCATCGGAGCCAATATTTAGTTTTTCTGTCGGTGAATTATAACGGAATTTATTTTCTTGATTGATGTTGATCGAACTTATTTTTATATTTTGGTATATGCTACTCGTCGCTTTCTTCTGACGGATATTGAATGTTAAATAGGGTTCGAATTTTAAATAGTGAAATTGATCGGTCTCTTTGTCCTGATTATCGTTTGTGCTGTATTCGAAATCAGCATAGGCAAATCGCTGTCCATTAACTCCCAATGTAATCGAGGTAAATGGACCTTTGGATGTGTAAAATTTATAGTTTAAATTCCCCATTCCGGCAATTTCTCCGTCTTTAAACCCATACATCGGTGTGATTACAAATTCAAAGTTTCGTACCGGTAAAAAGATATTGTGTATTACCATACCTCCCATAAATCCATTGTAGTTATTCCATCCAATTGATGGAGCTAAGAATAACCTGTTTTTTGCAGGATATTGCACTTTAGCTAAGAAGTTTAAACTGATAGGTTCTATTTTCTTAAAAAGTCCTTTGGTCTTAACTGAATTATTGATTCTATTTACGTCGGGCATATTGTAATCGGGATCAATAACAATATGGTCGCAATCTTTGCATTGAATGCTGTCTTTGGTAATCTTTTGTGATGCGTCGATCCAATGTTGACTAACAATTTCTCCGTTTTTAATTCCAGCAATCGAAAATGGCGTTCTTAAATTTCCTCGATCTTTTATCGTTAACGCATAACCGTTAGTAGTCTTTTTGATTGATCTAATTCCGTAGTTTAGTTTTTTATTGCTTTGGATTAAGTCCACGAAAAACCAATCTAAATCTTTTCCTGTCGATTCTTCGAACGATCTATGCATGTCTTCGGGATACGGATGTTTGTAACACCATTTTACGAAGTAATCTTGCATTGCTTTATCGAATATGTTGTCGCCTAAATAGCTTCTTAGGTATTGAAATGCAAATCCTGTTTTGCGATAGACAATTGCTCCATAGTTGAGATCTATGTAATCTGGACCATTTCCTTCAATTGGTTGGTCAAAATGCGCCGATGCAGGAATGTTATATTCGAAGTCGTAGGTTTGTTTATAATCCAGTTTATCTAATCCGGTAAGCTTGCCAATCCATCCAAGTGCAGCTCCTAAGTCGTTTTCGTTTTTTCCTGCCGCAGGGGGATATTTTGTTAACCAGTAGCGCATCTCGTAGAAGGAGTTAATTCCTTCATCCATCCACGGATGTTCTCTTTCGTTTGTTCCAAATAGTCCATAGAACCAATTGTGACCTACTTCGTGTGCAATGGTTACTTCTAACGTTAATGCATCACCGCTAGTTCCTATGATAGTTACATTCGGATATTCCATTCCTCCTCCGGCTGCTATCGTGCCGTCAACTGCCGTACATTGGTTATAGGGATAGTCTCCAATCCATTTTGAATAGTATTCTAATGCGTCTTTTATGTATTCAGGTCCTCGCTTCCATAAGTCAGCTTCTTTATTGGTAAATAGCGACCATGTTGTTACGTGTTTCCCCGTTCTTGGCATGATGGCTTCGCCTTTCAAAACATTAAATCTTTTGTCTGCAAACCATCCAAAATCATGCACGTTTTCTTGATGAAATTTTAGCGTTTTCGTCTCTGATGTGGAAGGAGGAAAGCTCATGTCAGGCTTGAAGTCTTTCGTTCTTTCGGGGAAATTCATCGATGATGATGCTTGCGCTTTTGTATTCATCCATGCCAATTCTTTTTCTCCATCAACTAAATCGCCCGTAGCGCCTACCACATAATTAGAGGGAAGTGTAATGCTTACATCATAACTTCCGTATTCCGAATAAAATTCTCCTTGATCTAAATACGGAATTGCATGCCATCCTTTGTTGTCGTAAACTGCAGGCTTCGGATACCATTGAGTAATCGCATAGGCTTGTCCGATATGTCCTAGTCGTGAAAATTCAGCATTAGGGATTTTTACAAAAAAAGGAGTGGAAATAATTACTCTTTGTCCTGGATATAATGGTTTGCTTAAATCTATTTTGCAAATGTCAATATTATTCTTGTCGATTTGATAACGAAGCACTCTGCCGTCACTCTTGAAGTTTAATGAGTCAATAGACCCTCGTTCTTCCGGTTTGGCAAAAAACATCTTTGTATTTTTATGTTGCAATTGTTGTTTCGCCAAAGCACTTGTTCGGTCTTTATAGGCGTTGGGCCATAAATGAAAATAGAGGTATGTTAATGTATCGTTTGATCGATTTATATATTCTAATTCCATTGTCGCCGACAAGGTGTGACTTTTGTCGTTTAATGCGCAATCAATTTTATAATGTACTTCTTGTTGAAAATAGGGCTTACCTTGTGCGTTTACTATAGTGTTTGATGATAGTAATAGCAGCAATAGAATAATTCGATTTTTCATGCTGTGAAATTACAAAATCATAGCTTGTATGATAGTAGGAAAGCATAAAAAAAGCGGACCAATTTTTATCTCGATCCGCTGTGCAAGGGGCTTTGCAGGGAATTAATGTTTAATTATCGTCTTTTTGCTGAAGATTTTATTGCCTGAACTTATTTTTAACAGGTGCATTCCTTCCAGCCACATACTGCAGTCGATCGTCTTTTGATCGCCTTTTATTCTTTGTGTCAACCTGCCGTTGATGTCATATACATTGATTTCATCGATTTTTTGAGAACATGTAATATGCATGAGTGAATTTGCCGGTGTTGG
>Ga0255345_1005780_pt1 | contig 12458 bp, 9 predicted proteins | sample wastewater_treat_6_FD_192415 | JGI IMG/M metagenome (GOLD analysis project Ga0255345, IMG submission 192415) | Wastewater microbial communities from Lulu Island WWTP, Vancouver, Canada - plant20 | ecosystem: Engineered > WWTP > Wastewater > Unclassified | place: Canada: Vancouver, British... | reverse complement strand
ACCGGTGTTCATCAGGGCATGGGCATCTGCAAGGGTAGTTGTGGCTTTCTTGCCACCAATCTCGCGAAGGGTGGGAATTGGGAGTGGTATCGGTTCAGCACGTGTACTTCTTCTGACATCCCTTAACCTGTACCGCTCACGGGGACTTACAAAACTGATTGCCCGCCCGGTTCTTCCTGCTCTTGCCGTCCGGCCAATCCGGTGTACATAGTACTCATCATCCTGCGGAAAGTCATAGTTGCATACAAGGTCTATCTCTTCAACATCAATTCCACGTGCAGCAACATCGGTTGCGATCAGGATCTCCAGTTGACCTTTCCTGAATGCATTCATCACTTTATCGCGCTGGGCCTGCGCCATACCACCATGAAGTCCATCGGCCATGAACCCTTCTGCCTTTAGAGCACTTGAAACTGCATCCACTGCGATCTGGGTATTACAGAATATGATTGTCCTCTGTGGCTGGTAAAATTCAAGAACCCTGATGAGAGTGTCAGACTTTGCTGGTTCCCTGACTTCGATATAGTACTGCTCAATCTGTGGGACGGTCAGTTCCTGGTGAACCATCTTGATATCAATCGGATCTTTCTGGTACTTGCGTGAGATATCCAGGATTTCTGACGGGAAGGTTGCAGAAAGGATAACTGTCTGGTGGTTTTTTGGGATGTGAGATAATATCTCCTCGATATCATCACGAAAACCCATGTCAAGCATCTGATCAGCTTCGTCCAGGACAACCAGGGAGACTGAGTCAAGGGTCAGGGTCCCGCGGTTTATATGATCAATCACTCTCCCGGGTGTACCAATAACAATGTGAACCCCGCGGGACAGGGCTTTTAGCTGGCGTTCTATCGGCTGGCCTCCGTACACCGGAAGGATGGAGATTCCTTTCCGGTGCATGGCAAGACGGTTCAGTTCGGTTCCAACCTGCACTGCAAGCTCCCTGGTTGGACAGAGGATCATCGTCTGGACTTTCCGGTCTGCAGGCTGGCACATCTCCAGCGCAGGGATACCATATGATGCGGTTTTACCGGTTCCTGTATATGCCTGCCCTGCTACATCGTTACCTGCAAGGATCAGGGGGATAACCTGAGACTGTATTGGGGTTGGTTCTTCATATCCGATATCACGGATGGCTTTAAGAATTCCAGGTGAAAGCTGGAGGTCTGAAAAAGAAGGTATTTCCATCGCATATTCTGCGTGCCAGGGGAATATAAGTATAATGGTTGCTGGTGTTCCCTGCAGAGTATATGATGATGAATCTTGTCTCATCATCTCATCAGGTGTAACAACGCGGAAAAAACATGGGTTGTATACTTTTCAGAGCAAGGTAATCAGCATTGCAACTATCCATGGAATGATGAGATTGTCATCCACCGGGCTTATAAGTTCAACAAGCCCTGCAACCAGAGAGATGAGAACTGCATAGACTGGAGGGGATATCAGCAGGAGCAAGGCTGTTGTGATGATGACTCCGCCAAAAAACCCTTCCAGAGTCTTTTTCTTCCATATGCGATGTTTACCAAACCTGATGCCAATAATGGTTGAAAAGCCGTCAAGCACTGCAAGAACTGCAACAGACACTGCTGCAACCACTGGCGGAAAAAACATCAGGGTTACAAGAGCACTGAACACAAAGAAAAACGCGCCTTTCCCAGGGAATTCTCCGTCCCGTTCCATGTGGTGAATGAGAGTGCTGATGAGCGGGATGCAGTAATCTTTCATGCATAAGTCAATCAGGATAAGACCTGCATACAGGGAAAACCCGATGATCATTGCGGCATGGTAAGCTGGAAAGAAAAGGATTACACCGGCAATAAGAAGCCCAAATAATATGTGGGAAGATTTACGCAAGTACTCGTTCATGTGTACCGGGAGCCTGCAATGCAGATAAGGTGATCCTTTCCGGATCATCTCCGGAAAGAAGCTGGCTGGTGCTAAAAAAATGGAGGATGTTACTCATCCTGGAATATGTTCGTAAAGATGGAGTCAGTTCCGGTTGCATCAAGCCTGGCACGCTCTGCCTTCTCCTCAACAAATGCATGGATGGGCGGAGTCATGTCAATACCCGGTATGTGTTTGAACTGTTTCTCAATCTCAACCTGCTGGGAGTGCATGAAGAGTGCATTGGGGATGTCCATGGAACAGAGTTCCTCACACTGACCGCAGTTGATACAGGAGTCTGAAACATGAGCAAACCTTATCAGGTGGAACATGAACCCTGGTGGTAGTTGTCCTGGCTTGATGTACCATGGCTTTTTGGTTGAGCACTCGATACAGTAACAGATCGGACAGTTGTCAATACAGGCATAGCATTTGATACACCTGGATGTCTCGTCCATCAGAAGCTTTAGCCGGTCCCTGCCTTTTCCAAGTGAGGCAAAGTCTCTTGCACGCCATTCATCACCAAGTTTGAGCATGGCTTTTTCAACCTTGCCACGAATCTCAATGCCCTTTGGATCTGCTGCTGCAACTTCAACGGCACCTTTGGCCTGTGCATCAGAGAGGAGTTTTGCACCTTTCTCTGAGCAGACTTCAACAAAGGTTGCCTTTCCGGCCTTGTCACCAATGACTCCCCAGTTACCACATGCAAGATCTGCCTGGCGTGGGATTTTCATCTTGCAGCGGCGGCAGTTGGACCGGCGCCCAAACCCTTCTTCCTCAAGATCATCAATCTTGATGCCCTTGTGCCCGCCTTCATACTCGATGATGAACTGGCCCTTGTCGATCTCTTCCTTGTGAACTGTGTCTGGATCGACGCCGAACTTTTCAGCTATCATCTTCCTTGCACTGACCGGACTTACAGATCCACCACAGTTGACGCCAACCATGACGATATTGTCAAGGTTGATCTGGTTTCTCTTTGCAAGCTCGTAAAAAGCCATGACATCGCAACCCTTGCAGGTCACAGCGATCTTCATGTTTTTTGCACCGTCAGCGTAGTTCTTTAATATCTTTGGAAGCAGAAGGGTTCCACAGTGCAGTGACCCTGCAGTAGATACAACTTCTGCCGGGTCAGTGATGAATACAGGTACTGCATCATAGATGTCCTGACCTTTTCTGACCGCAAAGACTGCGTCCACGAATTTGCTTTCAAGTGCGTATTTCAGGAGTGCGGTGACAGCTCCTCCACACTCTCCTTTCTCAAGGATCTCTTTGTCTTTTGCCCAGACATAGCTCATATCGCCTTTTGCTGCCATGTTCAGGCCTCCGTAATCTTCTCAACTTTTATTGCACATGCTTTTGACTCAGGAATCTTTGCGATCGGGTCAAGAGCATTGATGGTCAGCACATTTGCAGCACACTCGACAAAGTGGAATGGGATGAACATGACGCCCTTTTTAATTGTGTCGGTGATGCGTGCCTTTATGGTTATCTCTCCACGACGGCTGATTGCCCGAACCATCTCGTCGTTTTTGACGCCAAGGGCTTTTGCATCTTCAGGATGCATCTCAATCCATCCGGTTGGTTCTTCCCGTTCAAGGTTTTCAGATCTCCTTGTCATAGTTCCCGTATGCCAGTGCCAGATACAACGGCCGGTTGTAAGCAGAATCGGATACTCCGCATCTGGTCTTTCCTGCTGGTATTTGAACGGAATAGCGGTCATCAGACCCTTGCCGTCAGGCATTCCAAACTTTTCTCCATGAAGGATGGGGGTTCCCGGATGGTCTTTGGTCGGACATGGCCAGTGAAGTGCTTCAGGCCGGTTTAACCGTGTATAGTCCATTCCTGCATAGGACGGGGTGAGTGCTGCCATCTCATTGAAGATCTCTTCGGCAGAATTCCAGGCAAATTGTTCGCCATACCCCATGGCCTTTGCAATGTCAGCGATAATCTGCCAGTCAAGTTTAGCTTCTCCTGGTGGATCCTGGGCTTTTCTCCACATCTGGACTCGCCGTTCGGTGTTGGTCTGTGTTCCATCCTTTTCTGCATAACAGCAGGACGGGAGGATGACATCTGCAAGTTCGCCGGTCTCATTCATGAAGATATCCTGGACAACGAGGAATTCAAGGTTCTTTAAAGCCTCTTCCACGTGGTTAAGGTCAGGATCTGATATCATCGGGTTTTCACCCATGATGTACATGCACTTGAGCTCACCAGGGTTGTCTGTCAGGACATTCATCATGACGGTGACTTCATACCCGTTCTTTCCTTCTGCAATACCATCAGGGAACTTCCAGGCATCTGCAAACTTTTTGTGGGCAGCTTCATCGATGACTTTCTGGTACCCGGTAAAGACAACCGGAAGGCATCCCATGTCACAGGCGCCCTGAACATTGTTCTGTCCACGAAGGGCATTGACTCCGGTCCCTGGCCTGCCAAGGTTTCCGGTCAGCATCTGGATGTTTCCTACGGATTTGACATTGTCAACCCCGGTTGTGTGCTGGGTGATACCCATGGAGTAAAGGATTGCGGTGGCACCTGATTTTGCAAACCACTCGGCTGCAGTCTTGATATCATCTACCGGGACGCCGGTGACTGATGAGACGTTCTCAAGGCTGTAATCATCCTTCATGACCTCGCTCTTAAGATCTTCAAAACCATTACAGCGTTTTTCGATGAATTCCTTATTTTCCCACCCGTTCCGGATAATCTCCTGCATCATGCCGTTGAGAAGACAGACATCTGTTCCTGAGTAAAATTGTATGAAGAGATCTGCCTGTTTTCCGGTCGGGGTCTTACGTGGGTCAACATAGACGACCTTGGCACCATTTGCTTTTGCCTTCATTATCTGGCGGCCGATAAGCGGATGGTTCTCAAAGGTGTTGGACCCGATAACAAAGACACATTTTGACTCTGCAATGTCAGGAATGGAGTTTGTCATCGCACCTGAACCAAAGATATTTGCAAGACCGGCAACGGTTGATGAGTGACAAAGACGGGCACAATGATCGATATGGCGTGTCTTCAATACACCACGCGCAAATTTCATCATGGCATAATTTTCTTCATTTGAGACACGGGCCGAAGAAAGGACAGCACATTCATCAGGCTTGTAGGATTTAAACTTCTCAGTGATCAGTTTGATTGCCTCTTCCCAGGTAGCTTCGACGAATTTACCATCCTTTTTTATCAGTGGCTTTGTCAGACGGTCAGGGCTGTTGATGAATTCATGGGCATAGGTTCCCTTGGGGCATACCTTACCTTCATTCACAGGAGAACGCTGGTATGGAGCGGTCCCCACAACTTTTCCGTCCTTTACCACGAGGTTAAAAGAACACCCTGTACCACAGTACGGGCATGTAGTCTGGACATACTTGAGATCCATTACGATTCCTCGGTAAGAAAAGGTTCAGGATGAAGGCAGATAAGCCTTATGAAAAAAGTTTCAAAAATGATGATTTGTGGTGGGGAAGATGAGCCGGATTCTTTTCAATCAGATTAACTATATCATAAATATAAATTGTTTTTATTTAATCACTGGCGCACACAACCCTAATAAAAAAAGTAAAAAGGGGATGAAAAAAACCTGTGCGCACCTGGCTGGTCCACTTATTTTTTCCCGCCCCTTGCAGGCGGCGTTGAACTCTTTTCACCGGATCTGATCACCCTGACGTCCACGCCATTGATGATCGGGTCACCATAGAAGATGTATCTCTTCATGACCTGTCCGTATACCTGAACAACATCTCCTTTTTTCACATCAAACCTGGGATTTGTAAACATCTTGACAATGGTAACCCCGGTTCGATCGCCGATGATAAAATGAGGGCGGTTTAAGGATCTGAACCTGACCTCTTCAACAAGCCCTTCGATCCTGATCCGCTTTGAGAGCATAGACCGGTTAATCTCCCTGATATTCACACTTTTTGCATCTGCCTCATATTCCGGGATAAGGCTGGCATACTGGTTTTGAGACAGGTACGCCAGGGCCATCGGGAATGCCAGCAGGCATAAAAGAGTCGGAATACCCCAGATGAGCATGTGATAATCGCCGGAGGTAAAGATGTATATGGCGATTAAAACCAGGAAAAATGCAAAGACAAAGAGATGAAGAATCGATGGTCGTATCTGCTTTAGTAAATTCTGCATAAAAAAGATAGGGTGTTAAATTACTCAAGTGCTTCGATTTCTTTCTTGAAAGCTACCCAGTATATAACACCGACAAAGATCATTCCACCGATGATGTTACCAATGGTGACAGGAATAATGTTGCTGGTCCACATCGAAACCCAGTTTAATGACGCAAGTTTTTCAGCGGTGAATGTTGCAACCTGTTCTGCATTCAGGTAACCTGACGTCAGTATACCTGCGGGTATGAAGTACATGTTGGCAACACTGTGTTCAAATCCGATTGATACGAAAGCCATGATCGGGAACCAGATACCGAAGAATTTTCCAATTGCATCATCTGCACAGATACCAAGCAGAATGGCAAGGTTAACAAGCCAGTTACAACCAAGTCCTTTCAATAGTGCAGAATAGAATCCCATTCCGCCAACATAACTCGTTTTTGCAAGTCCGATAGTAACAGCCCTTAAACCAAATGCATTAACGGTTGCCAGTCCTGCTGCATTAAATGAGACAAACGGACCATTGGCCATGATATATGCAAAGAAGATCGAACCGATCAGGTTTCCTATGTAAACCCAGACCCAGAGATTTAAGACTTTGGCCCAAGTCACCTTGTTATGGAAGGCTGCAAGTGGTGCAAGCATTGCGTCTCCGGTAAAGAGTTCTGCACCAGTAAGGACGGTAATAATAAGACCGACAGGGAACACCGCTCCCAGAATGAGCTGACCAAAACCTGCACCGAGGTTATCTGCAACTGCGGTTGAACAGACTGTTGCCAGGGCCGCTCCCATGGCGATGTATGCCCCTGACATGAACCCACGAACAATCATGTTCCATGCCGGCAGACCGCACTTATACTGCCCCGCTCCTGAACCCTTTGCAACTATTTGTACGGGTGGATGAAATACCATAGTTAATTACACCTTCACAGAGTCTGCCTGTATCAAGGCCACACAACTTGCCTAACAGGCTTAAACATTAAGTATTTTGTGATAGTATTAAACACTTTTGAAAATGCTCCTGAGGCAAATTACAGGGGATTTCAAAAAATAATCACAATTTGGCGCTTTCATTTCTATAGTACTGAAAGTGACACCTTCATCGGTGATTGCCGGAGGGCATTTTTCATCATATTCCGGACAATTCATCACCCATCCGGTCACAACATAATAGTGATGAATATAATCGATATTTTCCCGATTCAAAACCTGACACGGCTTCAAAAGGTTTTATGTGTGCTGTCACTTCTTCTTCCCTGGGCTGGAATCGTAATTTCTCTATCTCTCCATTCTGGTGGTATTATTGAAAATGAAGGCGATTTTATCTGGGGCTGTGTTGCAGGTTCATGTGTGTTAGCTGCTCTTGCGCTTCTTTTTGAAAAAAAGGATATCGTCTCTATTATAACTCCATTTTACACTCTAATCATATTTTTCGGCATAGAAATCCCTTGGAGCATCTTTTTGCAGTTCCTATACTCATGCACATTGACAGTTCTGTTATGGCGACTTCTCACAAGGTTTGCAAGGCCTGGTGAAATGCAGTATGTTTAAACATTGGTCGGGCTGATTGTACTATCCTGCAGATGCGTCGCCAACCGTTTATCTCCCCGATCATCGCTGATCTTGTCTTTCAGGCAATGACCGGAGTTTCGGGAGTCAGGTTCACAAAACCCCTCCCCTGTCCAGACTGCATGGGAATGGTAGTCAGCCATGATATGAAACAACGGCGTTTTTCCACCGTTTACTCTCCGGAGGGAGAGAGACACATCTACGTGTACGTCAAGCGCTTTCACTGCCGGGACTGCGGCCAACTTTGCTATGCCAGGGCGCCTTTTTATGAAAAGAGCAGGTTTGGATCGCCCATTGTAGATCTCTGTCTCTCCCTGTCAGAGGATCATACCTTCTCACATGCGGCAGTTCTCATGAACCGGATGGGAATTGTCATTAACCGGGGGACGGTAAGGAAAACCGTCCAGGCGCATTCCCATGAAGTTCAGTCTACGGACCTTTTTGGTATAAAGCTTCCTGATTCAGTGCTGGCCCTGTCAACTCTTGTTACCACGGCTGACCCTGCGCAGCCGATACAGGGATGTGATGTGCTACGTGCATGCAGGATTGATACGGACTGAGTGCCAGTATACTCCCTTCTTCCAGATCGAATTCACAACCATTATTGGTCTGCCAGATGACTTCTTTCTGAGGAACCGTAATGGAACTGAACGGTGTACCAATTGATAACACATTTGCCGAAGGATTTCCGATATGGGTATCAAGGGTCATTATCACCGGGGTAACCCGTGAATGGGCAATGACTGCTGCGATGGAGGCGACTGGTTTTGCAACCTCCGCGATAGGATGTCCATGCGAGGCAGGTATTGAGGGATATGTCAGTGCTGATGAAACCCCTGACGGGCGCCCAGGCGTGTCCATTCTCATCTGCGCATCAAAAAAGAAGGTCCCTGAACAGGTCATGGAACGCATAGCAGAATGCGTCCTTACCGCGGCAACGACATCGGTCTTCAATGGCATGCCTGATGCAGAGGAGAAGTTTGACATTAAGATACACTTCTTTGGTGACAAGTTTGAATCCAAGGTTGAGGTTGGTGGGCGCCAGTGCTGGAAGATCCCAATCATGGAAGGAGACTATGTCGGTGAAGAGGTCTTTGGGATGGTCAAGGGGGTTGCAGGAGGTAACTTCTTTGTCATGGCTGACAACCAGATGACCGCTCTTATGGGCGCAAAAGCTGCAGCCGATGCTATCTTTGAAGTGAAAGGTACCATCACCAGCTTTGCGGGGGGCATCGTTGCTTCCGGATCAAAGGTCGGTGCAAAGAACTACAAGTTCCCCATCCCGGCAACCACAAATGAACAGTACTGCCCGACCATCAGGGACAAGGTTCCTGATACCAAGGTCCCTGAGGGTGTCAAATCCATCTATGAGATAGTCATAAATGGTGTGGACGAAGCAGCCGTCAAAAAAGCCATGGCTGCCGGAATCAAGGCTGCGGTAAAGGTCCCTGGAGTATCATTTATAAGCGCAGGTAATTACGAAGGAAAGCTTGGACCATTCCAGTTTAAGCTGGCAGAGCTCTTCTGAGTTGACAAAAAGACTGCTTATAACTAAGATGTGCGATAAATAGCAAACCCCGGGATGATCCCAAATCACTTTTTTCCCAGGGAGCTGTCAATGCACCATAATCTTTTTTTACTTACATCATCGTCCCGCGTGCCATTGCATATAATTGGAACATGGTTTTTTGTGGCATCAGAACATATCCGCCTGTCTGACCGGTGATGTAAAGCATAAGTACGTGAAAATTGTACAGGGATTTGGGATGAATGAGAGCTACCAAGGCATCAGTCTGGGACCTGTTTAATGGGGCAAAACAGTACAGGGTCCCGCTTTTTCAGCGCCCATATGTCTGGTCACGACAACAGTGGGAGCAGCTGTGGGCTGACATACAGGAACAATATGCCCTGTCAGGCGACAAGGAAAGAAAACCTGCTGCAAGATTCCTGGGTTCTATCGTGGTCGTCAGGGAGTATGAGAAAAACCTTGATAAATATATAATCATCGACGGTCAGCAGCGGATCACAACCATCAGTATCATCCTTGCCGTTATCAGGGCATTTGCACGTGAAAAAGGACTAAGCGAGCTATACGACCAGATAACAGATTTTTTAAAGAATGCTCCAAGGAGCGGTGAGGGGCGATATGTGGTCATCCCCACAAGAGTGGATAAAAACGCCCTCTTCCATATATTTGACGAGGATTATGTCTTTGACCAGGATTCAGGTATAGTCGAATGTTTCGATTATTTATGGTGGCAGCTGGACCGGTTTTCAGGCATGGATCTGGCCACCCTTCAGCAGGTGATAACAGAAGATCTCTGCGTGGTATATATTGAGCTTGAAGAAGGTGAAAACCCAAACCAGGTCTTTGAGGCGTTAAATTACCGTGGAGTTCCGCTTGAAGAGTCTGATCTTATAAGGAACTTTTTCTTTGCCCACCTGGACAACCAGGAAGATGCTGATTCACATTATGACCAGTTCTGGAAACCCATGGAGGAGAGGCTGAACAATGACCAGGCCCTTATTTCATCCTTTATCAGGCATTATTGCATGAAGGACGGCAGGATAATCAGGCATGGAGAGATCTTTGAAAAGATCCGGAGACGGTACCAGCAGGCACCTGCCGATGAAATCCGCAGCCTGCTCCAGGATATCAGCCGTTCTTCTGTTTATTACCGGTTTATTCTCTTTCCAGAACAGGATGAAGGAGGAAACCTGATCAGGAAGGAGATACAAAAGTCCCTTGCAAGAATAAAAAATATCGGCCATAGCTCACCCGCGCCATTCCTCCTTATCCTTCTTGCGGCAAATGACCGGCAGACAAACCCTGACGCCCCCCTTTCAGATGAGGAGCTGCTGGAGATAATCAATTGTATTGAGAGTTACCTGATCAGAAGGATGGTCTGCCTGCGATCAGACTCCGTATATGAAGAAGTATTTGAGATCCTCTGCAGGGGCGCAGCAGATGGAAACGGGTACCTGACCGCAGAAGAGACAAGGTCATTTATCGCATCACTTCAGTCTCCCTTCGATATTCCTGATGATGACGAGTTTACTGATCATCTCAGGTACAGCGATCTCTATAGAGAAGATTCTGACAATGAGCTTGCATTTGTTATACTGGAAAGGCTGGAGGAGTACTTTGCCAGCCAGCCAAGGGGCGCTGATCCCGCAGCTTCATATGCATTGTTTGAGGATGAATCTGAAACCAGGATGATCGATCATATCATGCCTGAATCGCTCTCTGATAACTGGAAAGAGCATCTTGGTTCAGACTGGCAGGCTGTTCATGCTGACTTTTTACACCGGCTTGGAAACCTTACAATCACCCAGGAGAATGCATCAATTAAAAATGCTGACTTTGAGGTCAAGAAAGCCTGGTATGCTCTTGATAACCTGTTAATAAATGCAAATATGAAAAACATCCGGTTCTGGAGACGGTACCAGATCGATCAGCGCTCTGGTGTTCTGGCTGCATTCTGTGTGAAAATATGGGCACGTTGCGAGGTCTCTGATACCGAAGAAGACAGACCTTCCATGACACCAGCGACCTGCATGAGACAGGGTGAGATACCAAAGATAGCAAGGCCATCGGTGCTGACTATTGCAGGCTCAACCTGTGAAGTCAGGTTCTGGTACCAGGTCCTGGAACAAACGATAAAAGTAATTTTTGAAAAAGAGCCACAGAAGCTGGACAGGATTGTCAGGGAGTACCCGGGTTATTTCTCTGATGATCTGTCAAAGTTCAAATCAAGGGTTGGCCCTTACTCTTATAAATCAAGGTTTGGAAGGTACCAGATAAGGGACATGTGCCTTAATATTTTACGGCTGGTTGGATGGAACGAAGAGGTATGGTGTCTTACCTGTGAATAAACCTGGCAGAGATCTCTGTCAGACCCTTAATTACCTTCAAAACCACCCTTGCTACGACTGCTTCCCGGCATGAGATATCTTCCGGCAGATGTCTTTGCAATCTCTGCGATCGGGTAAAAACCGTTTGTACGAGATTTTTATTAGGCTAAAAAGAACCTGACTTCAGGGACTCTCTGATCCAAAGATACACTTATACCCTCTGGTGCACCATGTTTGTTGACGAAATTTTCGCCAACAAGAAAACCCAAGGTAAGAAAATTTTCGGGAGTCCGGAATGTCTGTAATTTCAGAGCCGTATATAATCCATTACCCCTGGATTTGCGCAATTAGTGATGATGCAGGGGACCGGGTTGAGCTCATCGAATGCTTTGACTGCATCGGCGGTGCCATGTGGGTTAAAAAACACTATGCCCAGTCACCGCTCGTAACTGGCGTCAGAACTACCGGATCTTTGAACAGGTTCCTTCTTCGGACCGGAGAGGTCAATCTTGCCCTTGAAGGTTCGAAGTTTCCGGCAGGTATCTCAAAAGTCAGTGTTGAAGGGGATGAGATCATCATCTCTTATATAGGGATGGGTGGCGGAGGGGTTGGCGCAACAATCTGCCGGGCAAGTGCTGAAGGGGTCATCAGGTCTGAATATGAAGAGTCAGGTGGCGGAAAGGTGGCAGGGTCTACCATTGTCCTTCCAAGAAAGAGCCGTGTGCTGATAGGAGTGGACGACACCGATACGCCCAATCAGGGTGCAACCTGGACCCTTGTCCACAATATTGCAAAAGCAGTTGCAGATGAGCAGCACAGGTATCTCACCCATACAATTGTTCAGCTCTTCCCTGTACCTTTCAGGACAAAAAACTGTGTCGGGGTGGTTGCAGAGTTTGCAAGCAACAATCCTGGCGACCTGGCCAGAAGATTTTCAGAGCTCCTGGAAAAATATACCCTCTCCAAAGAGACAGGCATGGCTGTATTTACCGGTTTTTCACCCGACCGGCTTATGGAGTT
>Ga0255345_1005776_pt1 | contig 12462 bp, 8 predicted proteins | sample wastewater_treat_6_FD_192415 | JGI IMG/M metagenome (GOLD analysis project Ga0255345, IMG submission 192415) | Wastewater microbial communities from Lulu Island WWTP, Vancouver, Canada - plant20 | ecosystem: Engineered > WWTP > Wastewater > Unclassified | place: Canada: Vancouver, British... | reverse complement strand
AGAAAAGAATGAAGTTTGAAGTGTTATGTTAACAATGAATTTTAATGGGTCGAACAGTGGCTTCGGTCACTGATTTAATACAATATTAATTGTACAAGGGGGTGTAATCAGCCAAATGCTTATTAATAATTTAATGAGAAACAGAATTAATGATAAAAAATTAAATGGTAACAAAGAAACAAAAATATTGAAGAAAGGAGGAAAAATCATGGACAAAAATCTATTTAGGAAGGTAATCTGTTTTGTAATTGCTATGCTGTTGATCATGCCAAGCATGCTGAGCATGGTGAGAGCTGATGGTGATGAAGGGCTAAACGGTAGTCAAGAGCCAGGTATAGAATCTGTAGATGAATTGAATAATGATACGGTAATACCACCTGATGAAGAGGAAGATTTACCTGAAGAACTACCGGAAGGTTTGCCGGATGAGGATGAAGACAAATCAGATGAATTGCAAAATGATTCGGAAATACCTCCTGATATAGAGGAGGATTTACCGGAGGATTTACCGAAAGAACTACCGGAAGAACTGCCAGAAGATTTGCCGGATGAGGATAAAGACAATATAGATGGATTGAATGAAGCAAATGGTTATTTTTTAGAAAGCTTAATAACGCCAATGGCAATACCTGCCGACTTTACATTTGAATCAAGTACAGAGGTATATGATTTAATAGGAGTATCATCCAATCAGAAGAACAGTATTCAATTAGCATGGCTTAATGAAGATGGTGAGCTGATTATTGCTGCTATCACCCAAACAAATAAGCCGATTATTACACTAACATACAATGATACGCAAACATTTGATTCAGATGATATAATTGGGGTAGGTGATCCGGAATTAGATAACTCTAACAATGGTAGTGGGCTTATCATCAACACTCCGGATGGCCCAAAAGGACCATTCTATGTTTATGAATTTTTAGGTGATAGAGTCGGAAATGAAACATATTATTGGGTTATTTATAATTTAGGAGTGCAGACCGTTAAAGGTACATTTAAGCTGGAGATAAATGCAGGAGCCGGTGGATATAATGTTACAGGAAATAACGCTATTTGGAAGATTGATGGCTCACTGGAAATTCATAAGGTTGCATTAGATGAAGATGGGCATACTGTTACTCCTGCTGAAGTATTTGAAATTACAGTAACGGGGCCGGGTGGATATTCGAAAACTGTTAATGTAACTAGTGGCTCATATGAACTCTTAACTGGTTTAGAATATGGAACCTACACAGCTACCGAAAATGTGACTGGTTATACATATGTAACTTCAGGACCAGTAACTCTGAAAGAAGGAAATGAAGCGGGTATAATCACAGTTACAAATACAAAAATACCAAAGATTCCAATAACAGTAACCGCAAACAGTGAGTCCAAAGTATATGATGGAACAGCTTTAACGAACAGCGGGTATACTTATACCGGCACATTGTTAACCGGAGACCAGTTGTATGTAACAATAGTAGGAAGCATAACAAATGTAGGATCTGTAGTTAATGAAATCACAGAAGTAAAAGTAATGAATGGGTCCGAAGATGTAACATCTAAATACAAAATTACTACTGTAAATGGAACCTTGACGATTAAGCCGAAGGAAGTAGTAGTAAGTGCAGACGACAAGGAGAAAGTATACGGAGATACTGACCCGGCATTTACAGCAACGGTAATGGGTCTTGTAGGAGACGATACAATAAGCTACAGCATAAGCAGAGAACCGGGTGAAAACGTAGGAAGCTATACTATTACACCTGCAGGCGATGAGGTTCAGGGCAACTATAAAGTGACATATGAAACGGGAACCTTGAAGATCACACCGAAGGCTGTAGTGGTAAAGGCAGAAAACAAGACGAAAGTATTCGGAGATACTGACCCGATATTAACAGCAACTGTAACAGGTCTTGTGGGAGAAGATACAGTAAGCTACAGCATAAGCAGAGCACCGGGTGAAGATATAGGAGAATACACAATCACACCCGCAGGCGATGCAGTACAAGGAAACTATACAGTAACATATGAAACTGGAACATTGAAGATCACACCGAAGGCTGTAGTGGTAAAGGCAGAAAACAAGACGAAAGTATTCGGAGATCCTGACCCGGCATTTACAGCAACAGTAACAGGTTTTGTAGGAGAAGATACAATAAGCTACAGCATAAGCAGAGAACCGGGTGAAGATATAGGAGACTATACAATCACACCTTCAGGCGATGCAGTACAAGGAAACTATACAGTGACATATGAAACGGGAACCTTGACAATTAAGCCGAAGTCTGTAGTAGTAAAGGCAGATAACAAGACGAAAGTATTCGGAGATACTGACCCGGCATTTACAGCAACAGTAACAGGTCTTGTAGGAGAAGATACAATAAGCTACAGCATAAGCAGAGAACCGGGTGAAGATATAGGAGACTATACAATCACACCTGCAGGCGATGCAGTACAAGGGAACTATAAAGTGACATATGAAACTGGAACCTTGACGATTACTCCGAAATCTGTAGTAGTAAAAGCAGACGACAAGGAGAAAGTATACGGAGATACTGACCCGGCATTAACAGCAACGGTAACAGGTCTTGTAGGAGAAGATACAATAAACTACAGCATAAGCAGGGAACCAGGTGAAAGCGTAGGAAGCTATACTATCACACCTGCAGGCGATGAAGTTCAGGGCAACTATAAAGTGACATATGAAACGGGAACCTTGACGATTACTCCGAAGGAAGTAGTAGTAACAGCAGACGACAAGGAGAAAGTATACGGAGATACTGACCCGGCATTAACAGCAACGGTAACAGGTCTTGTGGGAGACGATACAATAAGCTACAGCATAAGCAGAGCACCGGGTGAAAACGTAGGAAGCTATACTATCACACCTGCAGGCGATGAAGTTCAGGGTAACTATACAGTAACATATGAAACTGGAACCTTTACAATCACACCGAAGTCTGTAGTAGTAAAAGCAGACGACAAGGAGAAAGTATTCGGAGATACTGACCCGGCATTAACAGCAACGGTAACGGGTCTTGTATGAGAAGATACAATAAGCTACAGCATAAGCAGAGAACCGGGTGAAAACGTAGGAAGCTATACTATCACACCTGCAGGCGATGTAGTACAAGGGAACTATAAAGTGACATATGAAACTGGAACCTTGACGATTACTCCGAAGTCTGTAGCAGTAAAAGCAGACGACAAGGAGAAAGTATACGGAGATACTGATCCGATATTAACAGCAACGGTAACGGGCCTTGTGGGAGAAGATACAATAAGCTACAGTATAAGCAGGGAACCAGGTGAAAGCGTAGGAAGCTATACTATCACACCTGCAGGCGATGAAGTTCAGGGTAACTATACAGTGACATATGAAACTGGAACCTTTACAATCACACCGAAGTCTGTAGTAGTAAAAGCAGACGACAAGGAGAAAGTATTCGGAGATCCTGACCCGGCATTAACAGCAACGGTAACGGGTCTTGTAGGAGAAGATACGGTAGTATATACATTCAGCCGCGAAGCAGGTGAAGATATAGGAGTATACACAATCACACCTGCAGGCGATGAAGTACAAGGAAACTATACAGTAACATATGAAACGGGAACCTTGACAATTAAGCCGAAGTCTGTAGTAGTAAAGGCAGATAACAAGACGAAAGTATACGGAGATACTGACCCGGCATTAACAGCAACGGTAACAGGTCTTGTAGGAGAAGATACAATAAACTACAGCATAAGCAGGGAACCAGGTGAAAGCGTAGGAAGCTATACTATCACACCTGCAGGCGATGAAGTTCAGGGCAACTATAAAGTGATATATGAAACTGGAACCTTGACGATTACTCCGAAGGAAGTAGTAGTAAAAGCTGATAACAAGACAAAGGTATACGGAAATGCTGATCCAAAATTAACAGCAACAGTAACAGGTCTTGTGGGAGAAGATACAATAAACTATAGCATAAGCAGAGAACCGGGTGAAAGTGTAGGAAGCTATACAATTACTCCTACAGGCGAAACTGTTCAAGGGAACTATTTAGTAATATTTGTTAATGGAACATTAACAATTATTAGGAGATCTAGTCCACCAAATCCACCGATAGTAATTCCTGATCCCGAACCACCGTTGGCAGAGTTGGAGAAATTTGATCACTTCGCATATATCATAGGTTATCCGGAAGGCGATATAAGACCTCTGAATAACATAACAAGAGAAGAAGTGGCCATGATATTCTACAGACTCTTGACGGATGAAAGCAGAAATGCATTCCTGTCTGATGTGAATCCGTTTACGGATGTCGCTGCCGACAGATGGTCAAACCGTGCAATATCAACCCTGTACAATGCAGGTATATTAAGCGGTTATCCGGACGGAACATTCAAGCCGTCAGCACCTATTACAAGGGCAGAATTTGCAACTATTGCGGCTAAATTTGACAAGTTGGATTTAGGAATGCCAACCCAATTTACAGACATAGTTGGCCATTGGGCAGAAGAGTATATTACTTCAGCAGAGAACAAGGGATGGGTTAAAGGATATCCGGATATGACATTTAAACCTGACCAGGATATCACAAGAGCCGAATCAATGACCCTTATAAACAATGTCCTTGAAAGAGCTGTTTCTAAAGAGAATATACATCCCGATGCAATATTCTGGCCCGACATTAATGAAGGTGACTGGTACTACGAAATAGTAATGGAAGCAACAAACAGCCATGACTATACTATCGAAGAAGACGGCAGTGAGCTTTGGACGGATATAAAACCGAACAAGGTATGGCCGTAAAAGTAAACTAAATGACCACAATAGTTGGCGGAGCGAAAGCTCCGCCAATTTTTTATGCCGTTCTGAGGGTTTTAGCTTTTGTGTCATTCTGAACGCAGTGAAGAATCCCAAGTACCTCATGAAATCCTTCGCTCCGCTCAGGATGACATACAATGTGTCATTGTGAGGTCGCAGCCCGAAGAATCCCATGAGATCCTTCGCTCCGCTCAGGATGACACGGTCTGAGATCCTTCGCTCCGCTCAGGATGACAGCGCTAACGCTCAGAGGACACAACTCGGTATTTTTATTTGATTTACAATAATTAGAAAACATGTTAAAATTATGACATGATATTTTATTGCTAAGTTTGTAAATTATAACATTATTGCAAAGGAGGAGACAGTAATCATGAAGAAGTGGCAATGCGTTGTTTGCGGTGAAATTGTGGAAGGCGAAACACCGCCGGATAAGTGTCCCGTATGCGGGGTTGGCCCTGAAATGTTTAAGGAAGTAATTGAGGAAAAGAAAGTATATAAATGGAAATGTACCGTTTGCGGAGAAATAGTTGAAGGGGAGGAAGCTCCGGAAAAGTGTCCTGTATGTGGAGTCGGTGCCAAATTTTTTGTAAAGGTGGAAGATGCCAAAAAGGGTGAGGTTTCCGATGACAAGGAAAACATAGTAATAATCGGGGCAAGCGGGGCCGGAATGGGGGCTGCGGTTGAAATAAGAAAGAGAAACAAGGCAGCCGATATCACCATCTTGTCAAAAGAAGAAGTCAAGGGTTATTTCAGGCCTCAGCTCACAAAGATTCTGAGCCGTGATGATGTTACCCCTGATGAAATTGCTATAAAAAATGATGACTGGTTCAAGGAAAACAATGTAAAACTCCTTCTGAACAAAGTAGTAGAAAGAATCGATGCGAAAAATTCCAGAGTTATCCTTCAGGATAAGGAAGAAATCCCCTATACCAAGCTTATTATTGCTTCCGGAGCCGAAGTTTTTGTTCCTCCTTTTCCGGGAAGAGATAAGAAGGGTGTATTTACTTTAAGATACATAAAGGACAGCATAGAAATAAAATCCTATGCCAAGGACAAAAGAACGGCTGCTGTTATAGGGGGTGGGGTTTTAGGCTTGGAAACGGCAAACGAGCTTAACAAGATGGGGCTTAAGGTTTCGGTTATTGAAGTGGCCGACAGGATCCTTCCCAGGCAGCTTGATAAGGATGCATCTATTATATTGGAGCAAATTGTTGAAGGTGCTGGTATTAATTTCTTAAAGGGAGTAGGCACCAAGGAAATCTTAGGCGACGAAGCCGTAAAAGGCATATTGCTTGATAGCGGTGAAAGGGTTGATGCCGAAGTGGTAATTATTTCAACCGGGGTAAAAGCAAATACGGAAATTGCCAAGGATACCGGAATTGAAATAAAGAGGGCGATTGTGGTAAACGAAAGGATGGAAACATCCGTGCCGGGCATTTATGCCTGCGGTGACTGCGCCGAATTCCAGGGAATAAATTACGCCCTGTGGAGCGAAGCAATCGAGCAGGGCAAGGCTGCAGGGATTAATGCTGCCAAGGGGGATTACACATATACTACAATAATTCCTTCCACAACTTTGAATGCCTTCGGGACCGGTGTGTTCTCAATAGGAGATATTGGGTCCGATCCAAATGCAGAGTATAAAACATTCGAAAGAAAAGACGATAAAAACTACACTAAGCTTTATTTCAAGAACAATGTTTTGGCAGGAGGGATTTTAATAGGCGACATATCAGGGACCGTTGAATTGATGGAAGGTTTTGAAAAAAGTAAAACCATGGAAGAAATGGTAGAAATTTTTAAAGCATAATTTTTGGGATTGACTATACAAAATACGTGACTATATGCATGGGTCGCGTATTTTTTTTATTTTTGGCTACATGTTATGACAAAATATTTTGGCACTGTCACTTATAATGTTTGATAGATTGCTTGGCTGTCTATATGTCATCTTGAGCTGTTTGTCATCCTGAGCTGTTTGTCATCCTGAGCGAAGCGAAGGATCTATGAGATTCTTCTGGCTGAGCCCTCAGAATGACACAATAACTGTCATCCTAAGCATTAACAAAGGCCCTGTGGGAGTTGGAAGGATTGGTTTATTATGTTGAATATGTATTCATTGAGAACTTCATCCTGGATTTCATCCTGCTCTATATTACCGGAAAGCTCATAAAGAGGGAAATAATTATAAAACGGATTCTTGCTGCATCTTTAATCGGGGCTCTGTATGTCATTGCGGCCTATTGGGTGGGCAGGGTCTTTATGACCTACTTCATTGTTAAATTCAGTGTTTCCCTATTGATGATAATGGTAGCCTATGATTCAAAAGGCATATTGACAAACATCAGGGTAATAATCTGTTTTTACATTACTTCACTGCTTATGGCCGGAATCATTTCCGCTTTATATTATTTTACATATGATAAATTGACCGTTAATGCAATTATCATGTCCATGTTTACAGGGTATGCAGCATTGCATTTCTTTTTTAAGGAGATTAAGGACAGAATCATAAAGCATAATTACATAAGAAGGGTGATGGTAACCATAGGCAATAAATCCAAAACATTAAGGGGCTATATCGATACGGGCAATGAGCTTAGCGACCCGGTGACGGGAAAACCCGTAATGGTTGTAAACATTGACTGCATAAGGGATATGATAGGGGATGACTTATACCATAAAATAACGGATTTTTACGATAAAAAAAGCTATGAAAGCTTAATTTGCGAAAACAAGGCTGTTAATTTGAGAATCATCAAATACAACACCATAAGCAAGTTAAGCGAAACAATGGTTTGTATAGTGCCGGATGAAATTGAAATAATAAATGATAATAAAAAAATTCTTATCGATGCAATAATGGGTATTCATCCGAAAAAAATCAGCATGAATGATTATGATGCGCTTTTATTCAAAAAATTACTTGATTGGGAGATGGAGACGGAGAATGGCTATGTTAAATCCTATTAAAGCTTTATGTAATAGAATATTTAACTTCTTAATAGATAAATTAAATCTGGTCAAGGATATTTTCTATATCGGAGGAAGCGACACATTGCCGCCTCCATTGACGCAGGAGGAAGAAAGGGAAGCCATAAGCAGGCTTAAAGATTCCGAAGAGGCAAAAACAATTCTAATCGAGCACAATTTGAGGCTTGTTGTCTACCTGGCCAAAAAATTCGAGTCAACCGGCATAAATGTGGAAGATTTGATTTCCATTGGGACTATAGGATTAATTAAAGCAGTTAATACCTATAAGGCAGAAAAAAACATCAAGCTTGCCACCTATGCTTCCAAGTGCATCGAAAATGAAATCTTGATGCATTTAAGGCGGGTGGGAAAAACCAAGACGGAAATATCCTTTGATGAACCTTTGAATATTGACTGGGACGGAAATGAACTCTTGCTGTCCGATATTTTGGGGACAGAAGAGGACGTGGTCTTCCGCAACATGGAAAATGAGGTGGATTTGTGCCTTTTGAATGATTCAATACGAAAATTAAATAAAAGAGAATATATGATCATGAAATTAAGGTTTGGCCTTGATAACAGCAAGAGCTTCACACAGAAGGAAGTGGCCGATATACTTGGAATTTCCCAATCTTACATATCAAGACTGGAAAAAAAGATACTAAACAGGCTTAAAAAGGATATTAGCAAGGCTGTATAAAAAGATAGTGTCGGGGGGATAATTTTAAAGGGGGATAATTTTCTTTAAAGGGGAATCGACGATGATAAACAAAGTAGTTATATGTGGTGTCAACACTTCTCAACTGCCCACAATAAAGACATCGGAAATGAGGGATATGTTAAAGAAAATCCAGGAGGGTGATACGGAACTAAGGGAGCAATTCATCAAAGGCAATTTAAGACTTGTTCTCAGTGTGATTCAAAGGTTTAATACAAGAAATGAGCCTGTTGACGATTTGTTTCAAATCGGTTGTGTAGGTTTGATAAAAGCCATTGATAATTTTGACTTATCCTTGGATGTAAAGTTCTCTACATATGCGGTTCCCATGATAATAGGGGAAATCAGGAGATATTTGAGAGACAATAATTCCATCAGGGTATCAAGGTCTATGAAGGATACTGCCTATAAGGCCCTGCAGGTAAGGGAAAGATTAACCGCTCAAAATTCACAGGAGCCTACGATTGCTGAAATCGCCGAAGAAGTCGGTGTAGACAAGGAAGAAATCATATTCGCTTTAGAGTCTATACAGGAGCCGGTATCCTTGTTTGAACCCATTTACAATGACGGGGGAGATGCCCTGTATGTTTTGGACCAGGTAAGGGATGAAAAAAATAATGATGAGAAATGGATTGAGAAAATTACCTTGGAAGATAGTATAAAAAATTTATCGGAAAGGGAAAAGCAGATTGTGGATATGCGGTTTTACAAAGGAAAAACTCAAATGGAAGTGGCTGAGGAAATCGGCATTTCACAAGCCCAGGTTTCCCGCCTTGAAAAATCAGCCTTAAACCAGCTGAAGAAGGGATTCAAAACATCGTAAAAGTATGACACGAAGATAGGCATCAATTGCTCAAAATTTCAATTAATGTGTGGATTTTGTATAGGATAATCCGGATATTTCACACAAAAATTGAAATTTTGAGCATATTTTATATAGAAAGGTAACAATTTTCACACAAAAATTGAAATTTTGAGCATATTGAACCGAAAAAGCATTAGGGGGCATTAACTAACAGTCAATTTACATCATATTTCGCATTTAAATATACCAAAAAATAACTTTCCAACCAAAGATAACAAGTGCTACTTGATGTTTTATTAAACTCAAATTATACTTTAAATATGAAAGAGTATTTGAGTTATTATTCCGCTGCCTTATTTTGGAATATTCCATTTATTGAAACCGTGCTTGATTCAATAATTGATAATACAAGCAAGGTTAATTATACTGTTACCAATAAAAGCGAAAGATTTCTGAAAAAGGATAAAATACGGGAAAACCTTCTGAGGCAATAACGACAAAACAAAAACTCAAAACTTTTATTGCAAAAACACCAGGTCATCGGGGGCACCGTAATGCTTCACGTGCAGTTAAGTACATAGAAGATGGGTCTGCATCCATTATGGAGTCAATTGCCTATATGATACTGACATTACCACATGCTTTGGGCGGTTATGGTCTTGACGGCGCAGTTTTCAATTATGAGTTCATGCTTAAAGATGAAGCTGCTAAACGTCTCGGACAGAAACGTTGTTTTGTGGATTTATATTATAAGAAAGAAAGGTTAGCTGTTGAATATGATAGTTTCGCTTTTCATAACAGGCCTATGAATCAAGGAAAAGATGCAATACGGTCTGCAATATTAGAAAGACATAAAATTGATGTAATGCATTTGAGCACCATACAGTTATACGATAAGGATGCCTGCAAGGTTTTTGCCTTCAACTTAGCTTCTCACCTTGGAAAGCGAATGCAAATCAGGGCAAAGAAGTTTGACCGGATGCATGCACTCCTACGTACATTACTTCCTGTCGAAAAACAGGTAAATGAATCTGATTATGGAGGATTTTGAAATGTGGTCATGATATTGAGGTGCCCATGACTACTTATTAATATCAAAATGCTCAAAATTTCAATTAATGTGTGAATATAATGGCTATTCCATATGAAATATGCTCAAATTTTCAACTTTTGTGTGAAATATCCCGCTTATCACATAAAAAATCCACACATTAATTGAAAATTTGAGCAAGTGTTACTTAAAAAGTATCTTTACATAAAAAAAATCACACATTAATTGAGAAATTGAGCATAGTTCATACAAAAGGAGAGAAAAAATGATAATAAAAAAGATATTCTGATGCTGATGAATCCCGTTTGTTTGATATGCTGATGGAAGAGGGGGAGGACTGGAAGGACTACCATGGAGAAAAAGGAAGGAGTATGTATATAAAAGCATTGAAATCAAGCATAACTTATGTGGTTTATGACGATGCTGTCCTGTGCGGCTATGTGCGCTGCCGTGAGGATGACGGCTTTGGTGTTTATATATATGATTTGCTTGTGAGAAAATCATATCGTGGAAGGCAGCTTGGGAAAATGCTCATGGATCAAGTATGCAGGGATTTTGCAGACCAAACCGTTTATGTGATGAGCGATGAGGACCCCTATTATGAAAAACTTGGCTATATAAGGGAAGGGTCAATTTTTATAGTCAGAGTATGAGCAAGATATCCTGTATCCTTAATGATGTTATTTGCTACAATGTTTGTCATATTTGATAATCGTTGTACATATTTTATATTAACTAAGGGTAAGGTGGTGGTCTTTTGACTAATTATTGGGATTTAGCCGAAAAGGATGTTATCAATATTAAAAACGGTGAAATAATGGGCAGGTTTGACGACATGGATATTGACACAAGGAAGGGCAAAATCACATCATTTTATATAGAAGAAGGAAGCAAGTTCATGGGTGTGCTTGGCAAATCAAAACCAAGGAGAATCAGATGGGAAGAGATACTGAAAATCGGTACTGATGTAATAATCGTCAATGTTGATGATGACGTACACAACAAGGCTATAAAAGATATGCTTGAGTAAATGTAATGTATTTGACTGGTTGTATAAGAACTGTCATCCTGAGCGTAAGCGAAGGATCTCATGAGATTCTTCGGGCTAAAGCCCTCAGAACGACATTTATGGGTTAATTAACAGAAATAACAACCGGGTACCTTTGAGAATGCCTACATAATTATATAAACTTCCTAATAGTCTGTTTTGTCCATTCTTCTGCTTCCAAAATTCTTTCAAGGGAATCAATTTCTTTGGGAGAGTGGCTATGCATGACTTTTTCGTTTATGTTTCCTATATCAAGGAAACTTATTTTTTTATCCAGAAATAATTTGACGCAGGCTTCGTTGGATGCATTGAGCACGGCAGGCATGGTGCCTCCTGCTTTAAGAGCTTCAAAAGCCAGGGCCAGGCACTTAAAGGTCTTCAAATCAGGCTTCTCAAATGTCAAGGTGCCGACATCGGTTAAAGACAGGCTTTTATAGCCGTTTTCCATGCGGTTGGGGTAAAAGAGGGCAAACTGTATGGGAATCCGCATATCGGGAAGTCCAAGCTGGGCAAGGGTTGAATGGTCGATAAACTCTACTCCCGAATGCATTATGCTTTGGGGATGTACGACCACTTCTATCCGGTCCGGTTCAAGGTCAAACAAAAACTTGGCTTCTATAACTTCCAAGCCCTTATTCATCAATGTAGCTGAATCAATGGTTATTTTTTTACCCATGGACCAATTTGGGTGCTTGAGGGCATCCTCTACCGAAACGGTTTTTAGAAATTCTTGGTTTTTTCCCCTGAAGGGACCACCTGATGCAGTCAGGATAATTTTATTGACTGCTTTGGTCTCGTTGGCCATGAGGCACTGGAATATAGCGCTGTGCTCACTGTCAACGGGAATTATGGGTGCCTTGTATTTTTTGGCCGTGTTCATTATGTAAGCTCCGCCGGTTACCAGTGTTTCCTTATTGGCAAGGGCTATGGTCTTTCCCTTCTTAATGGCAGCAAGCGTGGGTTTTAAGCCAATCATACCTGATATTGCCGTTACTATAATTTCACTCTTGTTATATTCTGCAAGGGCAATTAAGCCTTCCATGCCTGAAACAATTTCTGTTTT
>Ga0255345_1005769_pt1 | contig 12468 bp, 9 predicted proteins | sample wastewater_treat_6_FD_192415 | JGI IMG/M metagenome (GOLD analysis project Ga0255345, IMG submission 192415) | Wastewater microbial communities from Lulu Island WWTP, Vancouver, Canada - plant20 | ecosystem: Engineered > WWTP > Wastewater > Unclassified | place: Canada: Vancouver, British... | reverse complement strand
GATATTCTCCATGATACCCCTGCCCTGTCTCAGACGTCTTCGCTCCAGGTGGAGGACGACCAGACGTTCGAGAAACACCGCGAGGGTGATGATGGAGATGCCCGCAAGTATCAAACCCACGATACCGCTTTTGGCCAGCAGTTCCATGATAGTCCGCACCTTTCGGGTAAGGGAATATCATGAATCGCACATGATCCGCAATTCATGATATTCCCTATGGATTCGGATTGGGCTCGGAGCCTCGCCGCGAGCCCGGGCCCGTACATTCTCCCGGCTTGGGGCCGCTGTCTTCCAGGCAGCTCTTGTCCGAGAGGTTCGGTCCTTCGGAGGAGAGGATCGTCTGAACTGTGTCTGTAATCGAGATATTTTGCGCTGGACCTGCTCCCGGCAGATGGAGACTGAGTTGCGGCTGCTGAACCGGTGCACGGCCCCGGCCTCAGAAAAGCCTCGATGCTGAAAGATGAGATGAGCGTTTTCTGCGGGAATGGTGTATATGAGTGGAATGCTTTAGAGTCCCTTCGAAGTTCGCGTTTCCGGGCCACGAAGGATGAGAAAGGAGATGTCTTGGAAGAAAGGAACGCCGTCCATGCGGAGCATATCGCTCTGGCAAAGGTGTTCAGCTCGGTGTGGCTCCTCGGCCCACCTCTCGGGGATGAGCTCCTCGATCTGGTATCGCACCTCTTCAGCCCTCAGGAGGCGAAGCTGGCCCGCTGTCTGCCCTACTACCTTCCGCGCCCACTGAAAACGATCGCACGCAGGGCCAAGATGTCCCCCGATCATGTGCTGCCGCTTCTCGAGGCTATGGCGGAGAGGAAAGTCATCTTCAGATCGACGCGGGGATATGCACTCCTTCCCCTCATTCCGGGCATGTTCGAGTATCTGCTCGCCGACGGCCGAGACACGGCCTGGCACCGCAGGTACGCCCGGCTCATCAACGCCCTGTTCGCCACCGGGTACACGAGCCGTTACAGCACGAGGAGAGCCCCCATGATCCGCAATATCCCCCTGCAGAGCGTCATTGAGCAGAAGAGCCGTGTAGTTGATGCGGACCTCATGTCGAAAATGATCGCCGCCCACGAGCACATGGCGGTGCTGAACGTCTGCCAGTGCAGACAGTCGCGCCGTTTTTCCGGCGACTCCTGCAAGAGGTCTTCCCCTGAGGACGGGTGTCTGGTGTTCGGGTCCTTTGCCCTGTCCTCGGTCAATGGGGGAACCGGGCGCATGGTGAGCAGGGAGGAAATGCACTCGATCGTAAAAGAACGGTGGGAAAAAAATCTCGTGTTCATGGCCGCCAATCTCGAGCCGTCGAATCCAAACGCGATCTGCACCTGCTGCGACTGTTGCTGTCACTATGTGGAATCCATCAACCGTTTTGGAGCAGGAGTTTCCCTGGCGCATCCTCACTTCCTCGCCCGGGTGAGCGGGGATGTCTGCACCGGCTGCGGCCTATGCGCCGAGGTGTGCAACACCCACGCCCATGGCATTTTCAATGGCTCCCACAGCTATGACAGCGGGAAATGCATCGGCTGCGGCCTGTGCGTGGAAGCCTGCCCCGTGCAGGCCATAATCATGGAGGAGAACCCGGTACACGAGTCTCCCTCGAAAAGCTGGGGCTCCCTCTGGATGAGAATACTCCCCGCAACCGTACTCTCGATGCTCAGGGCGAAATTCGGGAGGGCTGATGCACACCGGATCTGAAATATGCGCAGGACCGGTCACCATTCATACCCATGCGTCCGGTGTGCAGGAATATGAGTACACACCGCCGGATGAAAACCTGTCCTGCTCGGCTTCAGCGAAGAGGGCTCATGGACCACGGTGAGCCATTGAGAATTCTCGTCCGCGGCGGGAGTATCGCGGCCGGCCATGGAGCGGCAAGAGGTTATATGGACATCGTCCGCGAGCGTTTCGCCGGGCGGCCCCTGGAAATCGTCAACCGGTCCCGCTGCGGGGAAAACTCGTTTCATGGAATCCGGTCGTTCCACGAGGACATCAAGCCGTATCGTCCCCACATCCTCCTGATCCATTTCGGGGTGGACGACGCCTTCTTCCCGGTATATCGCTCCGAGTTCAAAGAAAACATCGTTCACATGGTCAGGCGTGCGCGTGAGGGCTTTTCTCCCCGGATCTGTCTGCTCACCTCGCATCCGTTCGAGAATCCGCACGATATGGATGCGGTGGAAATCTACTACCGGGCGCTCAGAGAGGCGGCGTTCGATCTCGAGTGCATGCTCATCCCCGTTCATCTGCTCTGGGCGGGTTTCATCCACGAAACCGGAACCGAGCACCGAGAGCTGGTGCTCGACGATGTGCGGCTCCCCAATGAACGAGGACATGAAATATTCGCCGATGCGGTCATGCACCGCATCGAGCGGATAATCCGGCATTCGGGGCTCTCGCCTGCTGATCCCGCGCTTCAGGCAGCAGTGCGTCAAGGCCCGCTCTTTCCCCGATATTGATCCCATAACATCACATATTCTCCTCTTTTATCGATAATTCCATCTTGATAATCGCTTGCCCTTTCTATATGTGTTCCTTACCATTATTGTTATGTTTATAGGACTGGCTCAATGATCAATTATCTCTACAAGCTCATAATCGACGACGTGACGCACATGTGTTATCAGAACTGTCTCGAGTACTTCCCCGCAGGGTCCAGGATACTCGATGTAGGCATCGGCAACGGAATCATGATCCGGCGATACCACGATCTGATCCGCTCCAAGAACCTCCAGATCACCGGCATCGACATCAACAGGCGCTACCTCAGGCACTGCAGGAACCTCATCAGGCAATGGAACCTCGACGATCATATCCGGGTGCAGCACTCACCCGTTGAGTCGTATGTTCCCCCTCAGGATCAGTACTTCGATTACATTCTCTTCAGCATGAGCTTCATGCTCTTCCAGGATCAGCGGCTCGTGCTGGAGCGCATAAAGCCCTGGCTCATGCCCGAGGGGAAGGTGGTGTTTTTCCAGACCATGTTCAAAAACCGATCGCCTCTTCTCGACTTCATCAAGCCCCGTCTGAAGTACGTGACGACCATTGATTTCGGCAGGGTGACGTATGAGCAGGATTTCTTCGATCTCCTGAACCAGAAAGAAATCTCCATAACCGAGGACAGAACACTCAAGAAGGAGTGGTTCAGAGGAGAGTACCGCCTCATTATCTCATCTCTGGGTAACGGCAACGGGCGAAGGCCGTACGCGTCTCCATCCTGAGATTTCTTTTCCTGCGATGAAACGGGATACGGCGGGCGATCCCGGTTCTCCCGCACGTCTCTGCGCTGCACTTTGAGCGGCGGCGTTATTCAGACCCGTTGCCGCAGGGGTAGAAAACCTCTTTTTCAGTGATCACCGCCGTAATCAGCTCGTGACCTGTCACGTCGAAGGCCGGGTTGAACACCTCGACCTCGGGCGCACATCGGCACCCGTTGAACGAAAGAACCTCCACGGCATGGCGCTCTTCGATGGGAATGTCCGCTCCGGTGGCGCTTCCGGGATCGAACGTCGAAAGGGGCGCTGCGATGTAGAAAGGGATACCATGCGACCGGGCAAGAACGGCGAGCGAGTAGGTGCCGATCTTGTTGGCTGCGTCGAAGTTTCTCGCGATGCGGTCGGCGCCCACGATCACGGCGTCGATTCTACCCAGCTTCATGAGCCAGCCTGCCATGTTGTCGGTGATGAGCGCGGCGGGTATCCCGGCCCGGCACATCTCGTAGGCCGTGATCCTTGCCCCCTGCAGAAGCGGCCGCGTTTCGTCCATGTAGACCTTTGAAAGCCTTCCCTGCTCGTGAAGCTTCCGGACGATCCCGAGGGCCGTGCCGATCCCTCCCGTGGCGAGCGAGCCCGCGTTGCAGTGCGTGAGCAGCGAGTATGTCCTTCCTTCCGGGAACAGCGACGCGCCGAGAAGCGACATGGACTCGTTGGCCCGCTTCTCCTCCTCCCAGATTTCGTGAGCCTCTTTCAAGGCCCTCGAATACAGCGTGGAATCCGGAACGTCCTTCACCGATTCGACCACCCTCCCGACCGCCCAGGCGAGATTGACCGCCGTGGGCCTCGCCCGAACAAGAAGCCGTGAGGCCTTCTCCAGCTCGCCGCGGCCCGAACGTGCGGCCAAGGCGCATCCGAAGGCGGCCGCGATGCCGATCGCGGGAGCGCCCCGAACCGCGAGGGTCCTGATTGCCTCGGCCACCTCGCCGGCATTTTTGCAGGGGATCCAGACCTCTTTTCCCGGGAGCCTCCTCTGGTCGAGAATGGAAAGCGTGTCGTGATCGAAAAGAAACGGGCTGATCATAGGCCGAGGAACTCCTTTATCGCAGAGTCCTTGCGAAGAGCGCCGAGCTCTTCGAGGCATCGGGCCCGTATCCGCCGGGCGTCGGGGAGATCGCAGACGATTGAGCCGGACTCAATAACATCAGCCAGACGGGAAACGGGCTCGCCGGGGCAGCCGCAGGCTTTCGTTTTGCCGTACGGAACGACATAGTCCTTCATGCACGCAGGGCATCGGAGAACAGATTTTCGGCCGGAGAGCTTCCCGCGCTTGGCCAGGGGTTTGCCCTCGACCTCGACAATATCCATGGAATAGTCGAGGGCCGCGGCGCTCGAGATGTGGGTGCCCACACCGAATGCGTCCGCGGCATCCTTGAGATCGAGGATGTCCGGGATGTCGAGCCCGCCCGAGACGAATAGCTTCACGTGGCGGAAGCCCCTGTAGTCGAGCTCCCAGCGGACCTCGGAGAGAATGTTCCTGAAATCGCCCCTGCGGGAGGACGGAGTGTCGAGCCGGACGGCGAAGAGCCGTTCGCCCATGCTTTCGGCAACGCGGATGGCCTCGAACTTTTCGTCGTTGAAGGTGTCGATGAGCGAGACCCTCGGAACGCTTTCGTCGATTATCTCGTCGAACGCCTTCGTGGCCTCGATTGTATCGCCCACGATGAGAATGAGGGCGTGGGGGATGGTGCCGGAAGGCTTTTCTCCGATGAGCCGCGCGCTCGCCACGGCAGCTACCCCGTAGCACCCCCCGATGAATGCGGACCTCTCCACCATGGGAGCGATTGCTGGGTGCATCCGCCGCGCACCGAAGCTGATCAGCGGCTTTTCCTCTGCGGCGATGCGAAAGCGCGAGGCCTTGGTGGCAATGCCCGAGGCCTGGCACAGGCAGCCCAGAATGGCGGTCTCCAGCTCGCCGAAATCCAGATACCGGCCCTCTATCGTCATCACCGGGGTCTGCGGAAAGAACACGCTTCCTTCAGGAAGAGCCCGTACGGTGACCGGCCTGCCCTCGAGAAGGATGCATACTTCCTCAAGGCCAGCAAAGACCCCCCAGCGGTACTGCTTCTCCGGCAGCGCCTTCAGGTAGATCTCCATGCAGACATGCTTGTCCAGCCGCTTCTCCTTGAGGATCTTCTCGGTCCGGACAAAGTACACGTCCGTAACGTCACCTGAGCGTATCTGCTCGGTATCGGCTATGTGCAGCTTTTTCATTCCTCCAGCAGCTCCTTCACGATTCTGCTTGCGAGCTTCGGGTTCGCCTCGCCCTGTGTCGCCTTCATGACCTGACCGACAAAGAACCCCAGAAGCCCTGTCTTGCCCGACCTGTATTTCCTCGCCTCGGCCGGGTTGGCATCGATGATCCGGCCGGCCACGGCTTTCAGCGTTTCTTCGTCGCTGATCTGCCCCACGCCCCGGCTCGATACGATCTCTTCCGCGCTGTGCCCGGTGGAGGCCATCTCGGCAAAGACCTCCTTTGCCATAGACCCGGAAATCCTGCCCCGGCCTATCAGGGCGATCAGGCCGGTCAGCATCTCGGGGCTCACCCTGAAATCCGTGATCGAAATCCCCTGTTCGTTGAGAGCCCGCATCACCTCCGTCATGATCCAGTTGCTGATCTCCTTGGGCGCGTCCAGCATCCCGACGCACGCTTCGTAATAGTCCGCCAGCTCCCGTGACTGGGTGAGCACGCCGGTGTCGTAGGCGGGAAGCCCGTACCGCTTGCGAAATCGCGCCCTTCTTTCTGCTGGAAGCTCGGGCAGGGTGGACCGCACATCCTCGATCCAGGCGTCGTCTATCCGCACCGGTACGAGATCCGGCTCGGGGAAGTAGCGGTAGTCATGGCTTTCCTCCTTCGAGCGCATGGGAACGGTAACGCCCTTCGAAGGGTTCCAGAGCATGGTCTCCTGCTCCACCCGGCCCCCTGACTCAAGAATCTGGATATGACGTTCGATCTCAAATTCAAGGGCCTTCTGAACGTTCCGGAAAGAGTTCATGTTCTTGAGCTCGGTGCGGGTGCCGTAACGAGACGATCCCGCCTTCTTTACCGAAACATTCGCATCACAGCGCAGCGACCCCTCTTCCATGCTGCCGTCGCAGATCCCCAGGTACATGAGGATCTGCCTGAGCTCGCGGAGATAGGCCACGGCCTGTTTGGTATCCGTCATGCCGGGCTCGGAGACGATCTCGAGCAGAGGAACGCCCGCACGGTTGTAGTCCACATAGCTGTAGGGCGCTGTTTCGTCGTGGATCGTCTTTCCGGCGTCCTCCTCCATGTGGATCCGGGTGATCCCGATTTTTTTGATGCCCTCTTTTGTCTCGACATCGATCGAACCGCCCTCGCACAGGGGACTCTCGTACTGGGTTATCTGATAACCCTTCGGAAGGTCCGGGTAAAAATAGTTTTTCCGGGCGAAGACACATGTCCGCGCGATACGGCTGCCGACGGCGAGTCCGAGCCTGATGCCGTAATCAACCACCTTACGGTTCAGCACCGGCAGGGCGCCGGGCATTCCCATGCATACCGGACAGGTGCTGGTGTTGGGCGCAAGCCCGGATGTGGTCGAGCATCCGCAGAAAACCTTCGACTCTGTCAGGAGCTGGGCGTGCACCTCGAGCCCGATGACAACGTCATAGCCGTTCATGGCCTCACCTTGTGATGGCCGGTCCGGTCCTGGAACGCGATACCGGCCCCCAGCAGGAGATCCTCCCGGAAGTGGGGGGCCATGAGCTGCATTCCGACCGGAAGCCCTCGCGAGTCGAAACCACAGGGTATGCTCAAGGCGGGCAGCCCGGCGAGGTTTGCGGGAATGGTGTAGATATCCAGAAGATAGATGCTCAAGGGGTCGTCGACCATTTCATCGAGCCCGAAGGCCGTGACCGGCGTCGTGGGGCCCGCGATGATGTCGCAGAGGGAAAAGGCCGCCCGGAAATCGTCCGCGATAAGGGTCCTCACCTGCGACGCCTTGCGGTAATAGGCATCGTAGTAACCGGCGGACAGGGCGTAGGTGCCCAGCATGATCCTTCGCTTGACCTCGGCACCGAACCCCTTCGACCGGGTCTGCAGATACATGTTCCTCAGGCCTCCGCTTTCTCCGGCTCTCATCCCGTACCGCACCCCGTCGTAGCGGGCCAGGTTCGAGCTCGCCTCCGCCGTGGCCACGATGTAGTAGACCGCCACCCCATACCTGACATGCGGGAGCCTGATATCGACCACCTGCGCGCCCATGTCTGCGAGCTCGGCGATCCCGGACAGCACCGCCGATTCGACCTCGGGGTTCAGTCCGGGCCCGAAAAAGTCTTCCGGCACGCCGATTCTGACGCCCCTCAGATCGATGCCCTCCAGGTCCGTAGGGGCATAGTCGTGAAGAGCGCTGGTGGAATCCAGGGGATCGTGTCCCTTGATCGCATCGAACAGCACAGCCGCGTCACGGGCAGTTGCCGCCATGGGGCCGATCTGATCGAGAGATGACGCGAACGCCACGAGGCCGTAGCGCGACACCGAGCCGTAGGTGGGCTTCAGCCCGGTAATTCCGCAGAAGCTTGCCGGCATGCGGATAGACCCGCCCGTGTCGGAGCCCAAAGCGCCGGCGCACAGCATGGCCGCCACCGCCGCCGCCGAGCCTCCGCTGGATCCTCCCGGGGTCCGGGAAGGATCCCACGGGTTTCGGGTGGGGCCGAAGCAGCTCGTGGTTGTTGTCGAGCCCATGGCGAACTCGTCCAAATTGGTCTTGCCCAGGATCACGGCGCCCTGGTCTTTGAGCTTCTTCACCACGGTGGCGTCGTAGGCGGGAACAAAATCGGCCAGGATCTCCGATGCGCAGGTGGTGCGCACGCCGCAGGTGCAGATGTTGTCCTTGACTGCCACGGGAATCCCTGCCAAGACTCCCGCGTCCTCCCGGTCAAGGAGATCTTCGGCGGACCGGGCGCTCAGAAGCGCCCCCTGCTCATCGATTGTGATGAAGGAGTTGAGGGTATCTCTCTTGATCGCGTCCAGGAGTCTGCGGGTTTCCTCCACCGGCGATTCTTTTCGTTTTCTGTACCGGCGTGCAGTTTCCAGCATGAGATCCCTCTATTCGATCACTTTCGGCACCACGACGCAGCCGTCCTTGTGCCGGGGTGCGTTGCGTACGGCATCTTCCAGGTCCAAACTCTGCCTCGCCACGTCATCACGCATGGCGTTGACCGCAGGCAGCGGATGATGGGTGGGGCTCACCCCTGAGGTGTCGACTTCCGAGAGCAGATCCATGTAGTCGAGAACCGCATCGAGCTCTCCGGACAGCTTCCGGAGTTCGTCCCCGTCGAGGCTTATTCTTGCGAGAGCGGCTGCATGCAGGACATCGGCATCGGTTATCTTCACGTTTTTATTGACTCCCTGATACTTCCGGATCAGTGCTGCTATATATACCAAAACGCTCGAGCGCTCAAGGTGAAGCTGTATTTAGAAATATCTTTAAAAAAGAATTGATTAATTTCTATATATTCATGTAAGATACTCTACAAATAAATGCACGTATCATCCAATAGTTGAACGTATCTATCATGAATAAGGAGGGTATCATGGCAAAGTTTGCGGAAACTTCGATCCCGGCGTGCTTCCAGAACCGGGTGGAGCAGTTCGGGGATAGAGCCATCGTCGCGTACAAGAAAGATGGCGTCTACACGGACATCTCGTGGAAAGAGATGAACGAAATGGTCAGAAACCTGGGCTATTTCCTCATCAGCAAGGGCGTCAAGCCCGGCGACAAGGTGTCTCTGTTCTCCCCCAACCGCTACGAGTGGTGGGTCACCGACCTGGCGATTCTCTCTATCGGCGCGGTCAACGTACCCATCTACGCAACGAACTCGGCGGAAGAATCCAGATACATCATCGACAATTCGGACTCCATCATGTGCTTCACCGCGACCAAGACGCATACCGACAAGATCATCTCGGTCAAATCCAAGCTTCCCAACCTGAGGGACATCATCAGTTTCGATCCTCTCGAGAAGCCCATTGACGGCGTGATCGAGCTGAGCACGGCGCTGAAGGAAGGGGCCAAGAACCCTCAGGTCGAAGAGTTCGACAAAAGGATCCGGGAAATCAAGAGCGAGGATATGGCCACGATCATCTACACCTCCGGCACAACCGGCGCTCCCAAAGGCGTCATGCTCTCCCACAACAACTTCTTCGCCAACACCCAGCAGATATACAACGTCGACCCGGATCTGTTCAAGCGGGCCGACGAGCTCACGTTCCTCTCTTTCCTGCCGCTGGCCCACTCCTTCGAGCGAACCGTAGGCTACTACACCCCCATGCTTCACGGGATGAAGGTCTACTTTGCCGAAGACTTCTCCAAGATCGTTGAGAATTTCCAGGAGGTCCATCCCACCTGCATCGTGAGCGTTCCCAGACTCTTCGAGAAGATCCATGCCGGCATCCTCGCCAAGGTGGCAGGCGCTCCGCCCATCAAGAAGGCCATGTTCAACTGGGCCATGGGCCTGGCGTCCAAGAATCTTCCCTATATCTGCAACGACAGGAAGCCGAGCGGCCTCTTCGGGTTTCAGTACCGGCTTGCCGACAAGCTCATCTTCTCCAAGCTGAAGGCGGCCCTGGGCATGGACAAGCTGGAGTTCGGCTTCTCGGGCGGCGGGCCGCTGTCGGTGTCCGACGCCGAGTTCTTCCTGGGCATGGGCATCAAGATCGTCGAGGGCTACGGCCTGACAGAGACCTCGCCGGTGACAAATACCAACAAGCCCAAGAAGATCAAGCCCGGTTACATCGGTGTTGCCGTCAAAGACACAACCGTGAAGATCGGCGAAGGCGGCGAGCTTCTCATCAAAGGTCCCCAGGTCATGATGGGCTATTACAAGAATGAGGAAGCGACCAAGGAGGCCTTCACCGAAGACGGTTTCTTCCGCACCGGTGACATCGCCGAGATCGACGAAGAGGGCTTTGCGAAGATCACGGGCCGCATCAAGGATATCATCGTGACCTCGGGCGGCAAGAACATCTCGCCCCAGAACATCGAGAACAGCCTCAAGGCTTCGCCCTACATCGAGCAGGTGGCCGTCATCGGCGACAACCGCAAATACCTCTCCGCTCTGGTGGTTCCCGCCTTCTCCGAGCTCGAGAGCTGGGCCAAGGAAAACGGCGTGAACTTCTCCTCCCGGGCCGAGCTGATCAAAGATCCCAAGGTCAACGAGCTGTATGCAAAGGAGATCGAGGACAACATGAAGGACTACGCCCGGGTCGAGCAGATACGCAAGTTCACCCTCTTGGACAAGGAATGGTCACAGGAAACCGACGAGCTCACTCCTACGCTCAAGCTCAAACGGCGGATCATCAATCAGAAGTACAAGGATGTCATTGAAAAGATGTATCCAGCTTCCGCCGATTAAAACTTTCCCCGGACAGGGAAAAAGGGAGGGTTTTCACCCTCCCTTTTTTTATCCCCTCACGCCTCTTGCCCGACCCCCGCTCGTCTCTTCCCGCTCCGGCCGAAGAATATCCATATTCATAGACAACTATATAAGGTTTTTATAGACTATCATCTTGATTATCCCTCATCATCCGTTTATTATTATAGACATTGCCGGTCTCATATTATTTTTTTCAGGAGGTACTCATGGCTACATTCAAGGAAACCTCGATGGGGGCGATCTTCCAGAACCGGGTTCAGCAGCACGGGGACAAGGCGCTGGTGTCCTTTAAGAACAAAGAGGGCGTCTGGGTAGACCTTTCCTGGAACCAGATGAACGAAAAAGTGAGAAACCTCGGGTGCTATCTCCTCTCCAAAGGGGTCAAGCCGGGGGAAAAGATCGCCCTGTTCTCGCCCAACAGGTATGAGTGGTGGGTGGCGGATCTCGCCATTCTCTCCATAGGGGCGGTCAACGTGCCCATCTATGCGACCAACTCCGCGCAGGAATGCCGCTACATTATCGACAACTCGGACTCCATCATATGCTTTGCGGGAACAATTGATCACATGCAGAAGGTGCTGTCCGTCAAGGACGATCTTCCCAACCTCAGGGAGGTGATTATCTTCGACGACCTCACTGACGGGAGGCCGGGCGTCACGGACCTGAACGCGGCAATGAAAGAAGGGAGCGGATACCCGAACAAGAATGAGTTCGACGAGAGGCTCAAGCCCATCAACATCGACGACATAGCCACCATCATCTACACCTCCGGCACCACCGGCAATCCCAAGGGCGTCATGCTCTCCCACAAGAACTTCGTTTCCAACGTCAACCAGCTCCATGCCGTCGATCCCGATTTTCTCTCCGGCGACCACGTGTTCCTCTCTTTCCTGCCGCTCGCCCACTCTCTGGAAAGGACCGTGGGCTATTACACCCCCATTTTCCTCGGGCACAAGGTGGCCTTTGCGGAAGATGTGACCAAGCTCCTGGAAAATTTCCAGGAGGTGAGGCCCACCTTTATCGTGAGCGTGCCCAGGATCTACGAAAAAGTCCACAACGGCATTCTCGCCAAGGTGGCAGGCGCCCCGCCGGTCAAGAAGGCCCTGTTCAACTGGGCCATGGGAGTGGCCAGGGACAATCTCCCGTACTTCTGCAACAATACTCCCCGGACAGGCTTTTTTGCCTTCAAATACAATCTGGCGGACAAGATCATCTTCTCCAAACTGAAGGCCGCCCTCGGCATGGACCGCCTCCACGGCGCCATTTCCGGCGGCGGGCCTCTTTCGGTATCCGACGCCGAGTTCTTCCTGGGCATGGGCATCAGGATCCTGGAAGGGTTCGGGCTCACCGAGACGACACCGGTCACCAACGGCAACAAGCCCAAGAAAATCAAACCCGGCACCGTAGGCCCAGCCGTCAAGGACACCATCATCAAGATCGGCGAAGGCGGCGAGATCCTCGTCAAGGGCCCGCAGGTCATGAAGGGCTATTACAAGAACGAGGAAGCGACCAGGGAGGTCTTCACCGAGGACGGCTTCTTCCGCACCGGCGACACCGGCGAGATCGACGACGAGGGATATCTGAAGATCACGGGCCGCATCAAGGACATCATCGTGACCTCGGGCGGCAAGAACATCTCGCCCCAGAATATCGAGAACAGCCTCCAGGCTTCGCCCTACATCGAGCAGGTGGCCGTGATCGGCGACAACCGCAAATATCTCTCCGCCCTCATCGTGCCCTCATTCGAAAACCTCGAGAAATGGGCCAATGAACAGGGGATATCGTTCAGCAGCCA
>Ga0255345_1005762_pt1 | contig 12490 bp, 12 predicted proteins | sample wastewater_treat_6_FD_192415 | JGI IMG/M metagenome (GOLD analysis project Ga0255345, IMG submission 192415) | Wastewater microbial communities from Lulu Island WWTP, Vancouver, Canada - plant20 | ecosystem: Engineered > WWTP > Wastewater > Unclassified | place: Canada: Vancouver, British... | reverse complement strand
AGCGATTTAGCGCTCCGGTAGCACTGGAAGGTAACACAATAATTTTCGTTGCCACGGTCGGCATCATTATCAATGCCTTTACAGCTATGTTGTTTATGAAAGACCAAAAGAAAGATTTAAACATTCGCGGCGCTTATCTGCATATGGTTGCAGATGCGGCTGTATCAGCCGGTGTTGTGGTTTCGGGCTTCATTATAAAATATAGCGGCATCAGCATAATTGACCCTATAGTGAGTATTATCATAGCCATTGTAATATTTATGGGCACTTGGAATCTGTTGAAGGAATCATTAAATCTGGCTCTTCATGCTGTTCCCGAGAGCGTCGACCCGGACAAAGTTAACGATTTTTTAAAATCATTGCCCGGCGTTGAAGAAACTCATGACCTGCACATATGGGGCATGAGCACCACAGAGATAGCTTTAACCGTTCATTTGGTTAAACCCTCTTCAGAAAACGACGACGAAGTGATAAAGGCAGCGAACGAAGGCTTAAAAGGGTTAGGCATTTCCCATTCAACAATACAATTAGAGCGCACCTGCGAAAATTGCCCGACCGAAAACGTGTGTGAAAACGGGCTTTGCTCTAAATAAGAATCTCTTAACCGATTAATCAGTTTTAAAACCTATCAGCTTGTAAACCGGCATAGGCAGGCTTTTGCCTTTAATCTGCACGGGGTCAGATTTTTCTAATATGAGAGTTTTTGCGAACTCTTTGTCGATTTTTTCTGCCGTTGATTCGCTCAATATGATATCGTGCTCAAGAGCTTTTGAAAGAGATTCCATGCGGGAAGCGACATTAACCGTGTCTCCGATGACCGTGTATTCGAATCGCTTTTGTGTTCCGATGTTGCCGGCAATAAGAGGGCCTGTATTGAGACCTATGCCGAACTTTATCTCTGATTTGAGCTCTTTTGAATTGTTTAGATTAGCGAGTCTTTCGCGCATTTCTTTTGCTGCTTTTATGGCGTCTTCGACATGGTTTTCTGAGCCTAAGTGCGGGGTGAAAACAGCCATTACCGCGTCACCGATAAACTTGTTAATTACGCCGTTATTAGCCATTATCGGTTCGGTAATATAAGCAAAATATGTATTTAACATAGTTACAACTTCTTCGGGTGACATTTTTTCGCTCATAGAAGTGAAATTTCTGATATCAGAAAATAATACCGTTGCGATAATATTTTCGCCGCCCAAATCAACCTTATGATTTTTGATCAGATGCTTTGCTATTTCGATAGAAACATATTTGCCGAAAATATCTTTCATTTCTTCTCGCTCTTTAAGCTGTTCGACCATACTGTTGAAGTTTGCCTTCAAACGCCCGATTTCGTCGTTAAAAAGAACTGAAGTGCTGACACTGTAGTCCCCTTCGGCCAGTTTTTGCATTTTTTCGGCCAGAACATCAATAGGCTCTTGAACCGACTTATACAACAATTGCATGTTTCCCACCAAAAAAACAATAGAGGTAGTCAGCAAAAGCAGTGCGTTATATTTAAAATCGTAAAGCAAAAAATAATCCTTATAAATATAAGCGGCCAAAATACCCATAGGAACCAACACCAAAAAAATCAGCATAGTTAAAAGTCTGCCATATATGCTTAAACTTGAGCGGTTTGGAGCAATTACCCCGGGCTGCAAAAACGCTCCGCTCACGAACATAAACAAAGAAGGCTCTAAAAACGAATAGAATAAATAGCATTCACACAACCACCAAACTGAGTGATAAACGATTGCACGCCAAAAATCACCGGGCAAATAAGTTTTTAAGGTAGCTGTAAAAAACCAAATAACATGCACAGCCAATAAATATGAAAAAATTCCTCTGTAAAAATTATTATATCTGTTTAAAGCCTGAATTTTGTGTTTTTCATTTCGCTTTTTTAAATATGCAAAAAAAGGACGCAGCCAAAAATAAAGCACAATAATTGAAAAAAGCCTCAAGCCGGCAGACCAAAACTCTCCGGTCACGGTTATATCGGCTTTACCGTTCGTTTGAGTGACAGAAATATTGCCTTGCACTTTTTCATTATACTTTTCCACATTTTGCAGAATCAACGACACTTCTCGTGAGTCGCTTATTTTGTTAGTTCTCGCAAGTTCCACTGCTTTTGAGTTATCGACTAAAAAGGCATTCAAAAAGGCAATAGAATAAGACTGCGCAAAAATAGATATAACAAAAAACGGAATCACAATGAATTTAAAAAAAGATGCCTTCCCGGCAACAACATCATTACTCATAACAACCTCACTTCATCAAGTAACACCTCAATCCGGTCTGCCCAAGTAGGCAAATCGAGAGGCTGCTCAAAACAAGACCTGTTTAAATCCTGCAATCCATCTCCTTTGCCCACAAAATGGGTTATATAGGGGTTTTCACGCAATGACGACACATCGGGCGCCCAAACCTGCAAACCGCAAGCGACGTATTCATACACTTTTATCGGGTCAACTCCTCTGATTAGCTCTGTATCGGCGAATGGCACCAATCCCACATCGCAAGTTCTCAATAATTCAAACAGTTTTTCATGAGAAAGTTTTTTATGGAAAATTACATTCGGAGCATTTATCAAACGTTCAAAGTCTCTGCCCCTACCTGCCCCCGCGATATGCAGGCGAATCGGCCGGCAAGAATTTTCGCTATTTATAAGCCATTCAAGCCAGCTAAAATCAGTCCATTCAAAATGAGCGCCCGCAGAAACCAGTTCAAGCGGCCTTAAAATGTTATCTTGCACGCTGACAGGCTTACAATTTTGCTTTACGCGCTTTAGATATTTATCGGAAACAGCATTTTTTACAATAAGGGTTTTACCCAAAATAGGCGGAACATCTTTTAACAAATAAGGGTGCGAAACACTCACAAAATCAGCCTTTTCATATAATTCGGCCTCGTAATTGCGCCACGCAGACGTTCTTTGTCCCGGAAAAAACCCGTGCCGATCGCATCTATCGTAAAGTATTTGTTTCCAGCGTGTTGCGGTAAATTCGGCCATAGATGGCTCGGCCACCCACAACAAACACTCATCGGTTTTAACATTTTTTAAAACCTGCATCATTGCAAATTTTACTGCAATTTTCTGCAACGCCGGAAAAGAAGAAGCTTTAAAAGGCACTTTCACCGTTATAACCTTTAAATTGCCCAAAAACTCTTTTGGCTCTGCAATATTTAGTCCAAGCCCCCCGGTCAAAAAGGGCTCTATAAAGAACACAAGATAACCACGTTTTGCCAACTCTGCCGCAAACGCCTGATGACGCTGCCAAAGCCCGTTAAAACGAACGGGCGAAAGCATAAAAACATTCGTTTTATTTGAACTTTTTAAGCAGGTTTTCAAAATTATTTACCATTTTTTCGTAATCATTCAATCTTTTAAAAGACTCGATACACGAATCAGAATACTTTTTATAAACGCTCGGTTCGGAAATTTTTATAATTGCCTCAACAAGTTCCTTTTCATCTTTATATGGTATCAGAATTCCGTTTTCGCCGCTTGTTACTATTTCGGGAATACCCCCTCTGTCGGTGGCCACACAAGGGATTCCGAACCTCATTGTTTCAAGCAGGCTCAGTGGAATACCCTCACCGGCAGACGGAAGCAGCGCCAAATCTATTTCAGAAGCGTATTTATCGGTATCTTCAACGTAACCGTGAAAAACAACAAGCTCATTTAAGGGTGAATCCTCGCAAAGCTTGTGCAATCGTTCTTTTTCCGGCCCGTCTCCCAATATATGTATCTTACTTACCGGCAATATATCAATGTTTTTGGCTATAGACTTTAAAGCCCATTCATGGCCTTTATTCGCGTGCAATTTTGCCGTGATGCCTATTCTGATTTTATCTTTGATTTCTCTTGGCTCATTTAAGACAGGCTTGTCTACGCAGTTTGGTATAACACACAATGTGTCGGGGTTTGCCCCCTGATCGAGCAAATGCTTTTCAACGGCTTTTGAAACGGCTATAAGACAATCGCTTCCCTTGTAATAACTTAGCCTGTTAAGCCCATGAATATGAGATAAAGTGTAAATACCAAATAATTTGCCCGCTTTTCCCGAAATTAACCCCGCCTTATTAAGATGAGAGCTTATATAAGCAGGTCTGATTTTTAACAGATCAAAAACTGTTTTAAACGCAAAAATCAAACCTTCAAAAGCCATCGAAACAAAACCTGAATTTATTTTTAAGTCTTTTAAAACCCCGGCCAACGGCTGCCCTGCACAGGTTACAGAAACGCTGTAACCTCTTTGCTCAAGCCGTTTTATTAAACCTAATGCCAACCGCTCTCCCCCGCCCATCTCGCCTGACGAGATTACAAAATGTATTTTCCGCCTTTTTTCGAAAACCTGCTTTTTATAAACATCAAAATGTGCTTTGAGCAAATTTTCTCTGACAAAAAGCTCTTCAACTCTTCTGCGCCCTCTTTTCCCCATGGACTCGGCTTCAATTCTGCCGCCGGCAATTTGTTTTATTTGCTCTGCAAGCATTTTGTGATCGTCGGGTTCAAAAAATAATCCGGTTTCATTTTGTATCACAATTTCGGGAATTCCACCCACTTTCGCAGCAATAACCGGCAACGAGCGTTCCATTGCCTCGCAAATATGTATTCCGAAAGCTTCAGACCTTGAAGGCGCCACAAACACATCAAGCCTCTCTAAAAACGCGTTTTTCTCAACTATTGTTCCCACAAACTCACATTTATCGGCAATATTCAAAGCATTTGCCAATTGTGTCAATTCGACCTTTTGCTTGCCTCCACCGCCAATATACAATTTAAAGTTAACGCCCTGTTTATCTAACAGCGCGCACGCTTTTAAAAGGCAATCAATTCCCTTAATTCTATGTAAGCGGGAAAGGGTTCCGATGGTCAGTATTGCATCGCTGTTTTTTTTTGCATCGCTTTTTTCAGCTTGAACAGAAACCCCCGGATAAATGCAAACGCTGTTTTTATCAAGTTTAACGATATTTTTGTCATACCAATTGCTCAAGAATCGGCTGCTGAATATAATCTTGTCCGAGCAACCGCTCATAAACCGCTCTAGCACGGTGTAAAAGTCTGTTTCAGTGCCATGAATCGTAGATATCAAAACAGAATTCAGAAAAAACAAATGAGCGGCACGGGCCCAAAAAGTGGCTCTAAAAAGATGTGAATGAACAACATCGGGTTTAAAAGACCGCATGATTTTTATGAGTTTAATAAAACCGAAAATATCAAAAAATGACTCATTTAACAAATGCACCTTTACGCCCAATTGCGCAAACGAATCTTCGAAGTAGCCCCCTTTAAAGCAGGCAACCTCTACCGAGCAGTCATCTGCCACAGCCTTTTTGACCAAATCACCCAATACAGACTGTGCGCCACCGACAGTGAGAGCATTGATAACAAAGAGTATTTTCATAAATTTTACTCAATAATCTTCTCTGTGTATTCTGTCCAGATTTTCAAACTTTGCGAAATTTTCGTTAAAAGCAAGTTCTACAGAGCCTAAGCCGCCATTTCTTTGTTTTGCAATAATAACTTCGCCTTTTCCTCTGTTTTCTTCACGTTGTTTATTATAATAATAATCTCTGTATAAAAACATAACCACGTCGGCGTCTTGTTCGATTGCCCCTGATTCACGCAAATCAGAAAGCTGAGGCCTTTTGTCTGTTCTTTTCTCGACTTCACGGGAAAGCTGAGAAAGGCATATCACAGGAATATCCAATTCTCTCGCAAGCCCCTTTAAGCTTCTTGAAATGGCGCTAACCTCCTGCTGCCGGCTTTCCGCTTTGTCGGTGCCGGAATAAGTGATAAGCTGCAAATAATCTATTATAATCATCCCGATTTTATGCTGAGCGTAGGCTTTTCTTGCCTTACTTCTAATTTCAAGCAAAGAAGCGTTTGCCGTATCTTCAAGTATCCCGGCAGCGTAAATAATTTTACCCCAATCTTCTTCGTCTACCATACCTGTTCTGAGCTTGTTCCCGTTAACACGCGCTTCAGAACACAAAAGCCTTGTTACAAGCTGAGTGTGGGACATTTCGAGAGAAAAAAACATAATAGGGGTCTTAGTTTTATAAGCGGCATTTTGCGCTAAATTCAAACAAAATGCAGTTTTGCCCATAGAAGGTCTGGCCGCCAAAATTACTAAGTCCGATTTTTGAAAGCCTGCGGTGTAAGCGTCTAAGTCGATAAAACCACTGGGAATACCTGTTACCGGTTGTTTATTTTCATAAAGCTGTTCAAGATGAGCAAAAGTTTCTTTTACTAAATCTTTTAATTCGTGAAATGATTTTGTGGATTTAAATTGGCTTAATTTTAAAACCTTTTGCTCTGTCTCATCTAAAATCAATTCGGTTTTTGTTGACGGGTCGTAGGCTTTGTCGGAAATCTCTCCCGTAAGGCTTATAAGCTGTCTGAGCATTGCCTTATCCTTCACAATTTTAGCATAATGCTCGGCATTCTTTGATGTCGGAACCACATTCAACATCTGAGAAATATAGCTTACTCCGCCGACTTCGGCCAGTTTACCCTGAGACCTTAATTGTTCCTGCAAAGTTACCAAATCGCACGGTTTATGCTCTGAATACAAAGAAAAAATACCTTCATAAATAGTTCTGTGGGCGCTTTGATAAAAGTCAGAAGAAGAAACCAATTCCATTGCCGCAACTATTGCATCTTCACTTAACATCATAGAACCGATTAAACTCTGTTCTGCTTCAATACTGTGCGGAGGGACTTTCTGAAAAATATCTGACATTTTGAAGGCTCCTTATTTATAATTCAAAAACATATAATTAAAATAAATTCGGGGGTTTTAATCAACCCCCGAATTAAATTATCAATAACTGCTAAAAATATTAGTCTTTTTTTACTTCTGCAACAACAACTATTTTCAAAGCAGCTTTAACTTCGCCGGTGAATCTTATAGTAACATCGTGTTCGCCAACTTCTTTGATATGGTCGGCAACAACGAGTTTCTTGTCAATTTCAACGCCGCTGGCTTTTTTGATTTCTTCGGCTAATTCGGCGCTTGTTACAGAACCAAACAATCTGCCTTTATCTCCGGCTCTTCTTGTGATGGTAACAGTAGTACCTTCAATTTTTTGAGCCAATTCGGCAAACATTTGTTTTTCGCGCAAAATTTGTTTTTCCCATGAATCTTTCATAAGATTGAAATGCTTTTTAGCACCTTCTGTAGCGGGAATAGCAAAATTTCTCGGGAACAGGTAATTGCGGGCAAAACCTTCTGCAACAGTTTTGAATTCACCTTTTCTGCCAACCCGGGGAACAGTATTGATCATCAGAACTTCCATTATATTTCTCCTAGGTGTTTCAATTAAATATATCGGAATCAGAATCATCGGAGTCCGATTGTAAAGACACTGATCTTGGCTTTCTGAAGTCGGCCCAAACATCTATTATGCCGAACCAGACAATAGCTTGTGTAAAAATCAGTGCAAGAAGTGACATTAAGAACCTTGTAAACATTCCCGCTTTATATTTATCAAACATAAAGAACAACACAGATAACCCGGCGATGTAATAAATCATACTGCTTATGGCCAACAAATTTGCCCCTAATGCTCTTATCAACCAAGGAACCGATATTTGTTCCAAACCTGATAAAAAGTGATACAAAAGCAAACCTGTCATATAAAACCAGATTATTCGCCAATCAAATTGCCATTCTGTAAAGGCCGGAAATTCAGAAAGCTTGTAATCCAATTTTGCCGAGAGTTTATAAGCTCCCATGTAAAAGACAGAAAGAGTCAATACGTGCCAGACGAATAAAAACGTTGCAGGAACCAAAAGCTGTGAAAATTCATACAAATCAAGAACATTTTTTCTCGCCGCATGAACAGCCTCATAGCTATCCGGATTCTTCGCTTCTATTTCATCCAGTTGTTTTTCAACAAGCTGAACTTGCTGAGCCAAATGTTCTTTTATGGGTATCGAACCTTTGTCACCGGCAAAAGAGCCGTTAACTATTGTCCACATTCCCGTCGAAAACAGCGTTGCCGACAGCAATGCCACACAAACAGCCTGTAATGGCTTTAACCCCAATTTCAACGCCGAGGACATAAATACCGCGGGCATAAAAACAAGAGGTATCAGCATCAAAGCTGCCGGTAAAGACACCAAGTTCCAAGAGGTTATAAAAGTTAAAGCCGCATAAGGCAAAAACAGTTTACCTCGGGAAACCAAAAGAACAAATGCGGGAACACCGCCTAACGAAAGAGTAAACATGCCGATAAGAGGAAACTTTACTGTTAGATAGTGGCCGGTAACGGTTATTAAAACCATAAAAGCCAATTCAAGCCATCTTATGGCAAACTTATTCATTTGTTATACGTTTGCAAAGGGAAGCAGAGCCATATTTCTTGCGCGTTTAATCGCAGTGGTCAAATGTTTCTGGTGAGCTGTGCAGGTGCCGGTAGATCTGCGGCTGGTGATTTTGCCGCGATCATTGATATATCTTCTTAAGCGAGATACGTCTTTATAGTCGATGAAAGATACTTTATCTTTGCAGAAATGACACACTTTTCTGTGTCTATGTCTTTTAAATTCAGCCATTTTATTCCTCCGAATAACTTGTAAACAATATTTCCGATTTAGAACGGAACAGAATCATCATCACTGCCAACGGGACTAAAATCTGCACTAAAGCCGGTATCAGAGGATTCATCTTGCATTCCGCCGCGTTCATTCGCGCCGGACAAGAATTGAATATTATCTCCGATTATTTCGGTTACAGTGCGCTTTTGGCCGTCTTGAGTCTCATAAGATCTGTTTTGTAAACGACCTTCAACCAAAACGGGGCGTCCCTTTGTCAGGTATTTTGCACAATTTTCGCCGGCTTTACCCCAGACCACAATATTAAAAAAGTTTGTTTCTTTTTTCCATTCTCCGTCATTGCCTTTGAAATTACGATTAACCGCAACAGCAAAATTGGCAATAGAAGTGCCCTGGGCTGTGTGTCTTAATTCGGGATCTCTTGTGAGATTGCCGAGCAAAAAAACCTTGTTTAAATTTCCGGCCATAACTTATTGACCGCGCGCAGTAGTCATGAAGCGAAGAATAGTCTGATTGATCAGATAAGTTCTTTCGAGTTCCTTCAAAGCTTCTCCGGTTGCCTGAAAATTAACAAGAACATAATTTCCTTCAATGTTTTTGTCTACGGGATAAGCCAAGGGGCGGCGGCCCCATTTATCGATTTTTTCGATCTGACCACCATTTTTGGTGATAGCAGTTTCGACTTTACCGATAAGCGTGTCAAGAGCATCGGTTTCAATGCCCGGTTCGGTGAAGAACAAAGTTTCGTAAGGTTTCACTATAGAAAACCTCCCTTCGGATAATTTCAAGCCTCTGCTATTTCACAAGCAGAAGCAGGGATGTACCCTTCAGCGTATCACAAGATTCTTTGTTTTTCAAGTAAATTTAGAGTATTTAATGATTTATCCGAAATATAAAAAGACCGTCTCGAAACTATTCGAAACGGTCTTTTTATCGTGTTTTTTAAGCCTTACGATTGATAAGAGAACGAGATTGAGGCAATTGCGAAGAAGACTTTCCGCCCGGCCCATAAGTAACCGGCTTCGGAGCGCGGGTTATCAGTTTTATAGAATATTGAGTTAACTCTAATGCCTGTTCGACTAATCGTTGGTTTGTATCATTAACCTTCTTTATTTCTTCGATTACAGACAACAGGTTATCTGATATGATCCATAGATCTGACTTCCCGTCTGATTCTGCAACTTGATCAGTTACCGAATCAAGCTTTGCTTCGGGGTCTCCGGTCAGTATTCCGACACAATCTTTTCTTCGAGGTTCTAAGTCAACTAACTGTTGAACAAGCTGCTCTTCCAAAGAAACTATATTCTGTAGTTCAGAAGAAAACTTTTCGACCAGCAGCTTACCCTTAGATTTTCCTAATTCAAGAATCCTGCGATAAATCGCCAGTTCTTCATTTAAAATGTTTTTAAGTTCCTCGACAACTTGCCGCAAAATAAGAATTCCTTACCAAACGTGTCTTACAACGCCCGAAGACCAAAGTTTTTCAGCGACCGCTTCAGGTGAAACGTTGTATTGCCCCGCATCAACAAGAGCTTTGATATGATTAACCTTCTCATATCTGATTTCAGCTTCCATCGCAACGGCTTTTGCTGCGAACACAAGCTTTTCTTCCTGGGTTTTCTCGGGTATTTCGACTCTTTCGAGACTGACCAAGTCAACCTTGTCCGTTTTGTTACTTTTCAAACCGGACAGCCCTTTTGAATCTGCTCCCGCAACGCTTTCGTCAGATGAAGCACCGTGCAGCATCTTGTCAAAGTCGCCGGATTTGGCTTCTTGAAGCTTTTTGAGCTGATTCTGATAAATAGTAGTTACATTAATGTTACTGGAAACCTTCATGGTTCCTCCTGACTCCCTAAAACGTCTTCCCCCATATATCTATTTTAATAAGCGGAGGACGCCTCCAAAATTCGTATCGACCAAAAAACTCAGTTCGTTTAGTTTTATTCAAAACAAAGTTTAACTTAATTTAATCATTAAAGTCAATGGGGCTAAAACGGAAGTTTGACAGTTGCTAAGTGATTTTTGTATTTCAAAGTCGCTCAGGCGGCTATTTTTTTGTCAAATTCTCTTTGTTTTTCTTGCGTTATGTCTCGTTATGTGTTATAATTAGAGAGATTAGGAGTTATCAAAATGAGACTGCAAGTTATTAAATCAAAGAACGCTGCTTCTTTTTATGTAATAAAGACTGCCTACAAAGATGGCAAACAAAAGACAATCATCGTAGATAAATTAGGAACTTATGCTAATCTCTTAGAGAAGCTGAACGGCGAAGACCCTTATGAATGGGCAAAGAAGCGCGTAGAAGAATTAAACAGACAAGAACAGGAATCCAAACTTGCCGACATTCAGTTTTCGCTTTCTCCAAACAAAAAGATGAAATCTAATGAAAAACGTCTTTTCAATGGCGGCTTTTTATTCCTAAGCCATATTTATAAACAGCTTGGTTTAAGCCAATTATGCAAAAAAATTAGCAAGAACCACAAATTTAAGTATAATCTAGACAGTATTCTTTCAAGGCTAATATACAGCAGAATAATATATCCAGATTCCAAACTTGCCACATATGACCTGTCAAAAAACTTTATAGAACAGCCTGATTTCGACTTACACCAGATTTACAGGGCTCTTGATGTTCTTGCCAAAGAGTCAGATTCTATTCAAGCAACAGTATATGAAAACAGTCTTAAAATAACTCCCAGAGACACCAGAGTTCTATTCTATGACTGTACAAACTTTTATTTTGAAATGGAACGTGAAGCAGGCATTAAACAATATGGTTATTCCAAGGAACACAGACCAAATCCGATCGTTCAGATGGGTTTATTTATGGACGGGAATGGGATTCCTCTTTCATTCTGTATAAATCCTGGCAACACTAATGAACAGGTCACACTCCGACCTCTTGAAAAGAAAATCATAGACGATTTCGGGCTTTCAAAATTCATAGTATGCACAGATACTGGCTTAGCTTCTGAAGAAAATCGTAGATTCAATACAAGAGGCGACAGATCTTTCATAACAACCCAGCCTATAAAGAAGTTAAAAAGCTTTCTTCAGGAATGGTGTCTGGATGGCGAAGGCTGGCTTCTACATGGAAGTTCAAAGACTTACAGCCTGACAGACATAGATGAAAAAAAATTCAAAGATTTAACACTCTACAAAGAACGATGGATTAATGAAAACGGCTTCGAGCAAAAGCTTATAGTAACTTATTCCATTAAATACAGAAACTATATGGAAACTCTGAGAGAACGTCAGATAAATAGAGCAGAAAAGCTTATTAATACAAGCTCAGATAAGCTAAAAAAAGCATCTCCTTCAGACTGTAAAAGATTCATAAAGGAGATTAGCTGCACAAACAACGGTGAGATAGCTGAAAAGTCAGCATATTCTCTTAATCACGAAGCCATACAAAATGAATCAAAATATGATGGATTCTATGCTGTATGCACCAATATAGAGGACGAAACCAATGAAATTATCAAGATAAACAAAAAGCGATGGGAAATAGAAGAATGCTTTAGAATAATGAAGACAGAATTCAAATCAAGACCAGTTTATCTATCAGATGATGAACGTATCAGAGCGCATTTTCTGACATGTTATCTTGCCTTAATTATATTCAGGTTACTGGAAAAGAAACTTAACAATGAGTTTACCTGCGAACAGATTATAGACGCTATTAGAAATTATAATTTCCTTGAAATCAATAAAAAGGGTTATATCCCGGCATATCAAGGTTCTGCTATTTATGACAGATTACATGAACAGTTCGGCTTCTATAATGACGCTGAAATAGTAACTTATGAGCAAATACATAAAATTATAAAAAATAATAAATAATACAAAACATTACGTAAAACTCTAAAAAGTTAAAACGGCGCAAGTCTGCTTACAATAAGCACTTGCGCCGCTTTTTTAGCTTCAAAGTGTCAAACTTGG
>Ga0255345_1005751_pt1 | contig 12501 bp, 10 predicted proteins | sample wastewater_treat_6_FD_192415 | JGI IMG/M metagenome (GOLD analysis project Ga0255345, IMG submission 192415) | Wastewater microbial communities from Lulu Island WWTP, Vancouver, Canada - plant20 | ecosystem: Engineered > WWTP > Wastewater > Unclassified | place: Canada: Vancouver, British... | reverse complement strand
CAGAATGTGGCATTAACCGATTTTATAATGGAATTCGCAGTTCTGACAACGAGAGATGTTTCAAGATAGTTGTTGTTCTGAATGAACTTGAACTTTCCGTATCCGACATAGATATCAGTGGGTTTTTTCCGGCCAGGCCTGATTACAAAATTGAAAATAATATCAGACCTTTCGTATATTATAATTCCTGTTCCGTCGTTAAGCATTACCTGAGCCTTTGAGTCGCGGCCTGTGCGGATCCTGTCACCCCTGCGGATAACCATGGTATGGCATTCACTGCCCTGGCAGTTAAGGCTGGATTTTTCTGTTATGCCCTCTTTAAGTACTATTTTTCCGATGGCATCATCTGAAGCTGCTGCCCGGGCTGAATGGAGCAGAGTTAAAGAGATAATCAAAGAGATAATCAAAGAGGGCAGAATTTTCACAACTTCACCACCGGTATATCGCGTTATACTGTACAATAAATTTTTTGGTCCGGAAAATATAGTCCCGTGTTTCATTAAAAGGAATAAATTCCGAAAAGAGATCCATGTCCGGGTAATTTCCGGACTTGATCCAGTTATTCACGTTCCCGGCGCCGGCATTGTAGCCCGCCACCATGTATTCGATTCTGTTGTTGTAATAGCGTCCAAGCCAGGCCAGATAATGTGTGCCGAATTTTATTGAAGTGCATGGATCTTTCAGTTCATAACGGCTGATTTTGAGTTCATTTGCTATGCCCGCTGCGGTTGCGGGCATAAGCTGCATAAGTCCAAGTGCGCCTGCCGGTGATTCCGCGATGTGGTTAAAATTGGATTCAGCCTTGATTAGTGAATAGATTGCCGCTGGGCTGATTTTATACTTTTTGGCTTCATCAAGAACACAGTCTGAGAATGGAGCGGGGTAAAGCATTCTTGCGTAATTTTCGGGCAGCAGTGAAAGGTGTTCACGCGCGCCTGCGATATTGAAAAGTCTGAATGAATAGAATGTTCTGATGTTGTAGAAACTGTACTTTGATGAAAAAAGGCTAAAGGCAATGCTGATATCCTTCATGGCTTCTTCATCATTATCCGGTATTGATTTAATCTCTCTGTTAATCGCCCCGAGGTCACCGGCCGCGAAATATTTTTCAAGGCCTTCAATTTTTTTTGAAAAGCTGCTATTGTATGACGGTGAGTCGATCATTTTTTGCAGTGTTTTATAGGGGGCTAAAAAGTCTGCCGGGAAGTCGCTTAATCTGGATTCTGTTTCACGGGTATAACCCTCTTTTAAAAAAAGGAGAGTGTGATAAAGAATCATGGCCGGGGTATTTTTACTTTTTTTTGCCGACGAGTATTTGACCACTAATGAACCGGTTTCCGAGGAGTGGGATTCATGGGAAAGCAGCATTATTGTAAGCGGCGATCCAGGATGGTGAAAACACATCTCTTCGAGGAAACGGTTTCTGTCAGTTGGTGTTTTGCTGCTGTTTATTCTGTATTCCCAGAATCTGCAGTATGCCGTATAGTCCGCGTCGGGGAATCTCTTTATTGCCCGGGAAAAATAGGGTGATGCCTTGTCATAATTTTTATTTTTCAGGTGAAAACGCCCGCAAAGCCACAGGAACCGGGCGCTTTCATTTTCTTCAGGGAATGATGATGCGTATTTTTCAGCAAACGGAATAAATTCCTCTCTGTCGCGCCCCTCCATGTAGAAAATAATCCTGGTCAATACTCGCCTGCGGATTCCGGGGTCAGAGCTGTCGGAAAGTTTGATGTAATTATTAATTGCTTCATGCCTGCGCCCTTTGTCCCAGAGCAGGGCGCTGTGTGAAAGAAGCATCTCGTTATACGCGGGGTCGTTTTTCATCGACTCAAGCATTCGGACTGACAGAGCGTAATCCGTAACTGTTAAAATTTTAAGTTTAAGAAGGTTTGCCTCAGCATTTTTTTCGTTGATCATCTGTTCCGAGTATTCGGCAGATTTTTTCAGATCACCGGTTTCAAAGAGGGCGTCGGCAAGAAGCAGGAGTTCGCCGCTGCTGAACCTGACCTTTTTCTGTTCTTTCAGAAAGACCAGCCTTCTAACAGCTATGTCAATGTGCCATTTTTCGCCGCCCGAGGTTATAACCCGCATATAAGACGCAGCGGCCCGGGAATTCTCCTCCATGTTTTCGTGTACCGAACCGAGGCGTATGCATGTGAGAGCCGTGGATTCCCTGTCATTGTATCGCTTCAGGATGCCGTTCAGAATTTCGACCGCTTCAATGCCGCGGTTAAGCTTCTGCAAAGACTTTGTTTTAAGAATGAGAGCGTCCCTGTATAGCATGGAATCATCCCTGTTCATCAGGTCGACAAACTTAGCTACGTATTCATGTTCGCCATAGTCGAAAAACAAAGATGCTATATAAAAAACTGAATCATTGTAATAGGGGCTCTTTATGGAAAAGGATTTTACGAACGCATATACAGGCTGCGGAAAAAGCCTCAGGTTGAAGTTGAATTTTGATTTAAAACAGCTGTTTGCAAAATAGAGGATTGACTTTTTGGAATCCTTTTTGTCCATATACGCCCTGGCAAGAATATAATTCGAAAGGCAGTCTTCGCTGTTGCCGGACAGCGTTTCAATAATTTTATCAGGCGCGTTGTACAGCGGTAGCCCTGACATATCCATGCCGCGGCTGTTTTTTCCGCAGGATAATATAATCAGAGCGGAAAGAAAAAATGGAAGAAAAATTTTCCGGGGCATTATTTATCCTTCATATAAGCGCTGTATTCAGGTATATTTTCAAGGCCCGGCTCGTCCATGATTTTTTCATACAGGGATTGCCCGGGTTCAATCATATAATAGTTGTCCCTGTGCATCAACAGGTATTTATCTTTTTCGTCGTGGATGTATTTATTTATCAGTTCCTTTACCTGGTCGGAGTTGTTATAGTTTATCTCTTTTCGTTTTTCGGGGGGTATGCGTTTTTCCAGAAGGGCGACAATTGCATAACGCCGCGCAGTTTTGACGTTTTTGATTGCCTTGACATATTCGTAAAGCCGGACTGAATAGTTTGTTTCAGGGAGGTTGTCCGCCATTAACATGGTACTGCCAGCCCATTTGACTGATCTGTAACCAAGGGAGAGATATTTTTTCGGCATGTATTCATCGCCCTGGAGCACCTCCGCTGCGGAATCGCCAAGTATGATCTCTGTCTCTTTTATCTCCTGTATCAGCACATTCCTGTAAAGTTCTATCATGAGTATCTGCGAGTGTTTAACCTCGGCAAATGAATCGTCAAAAGAGAATTTCATGTAGAGTATCCGGGCTATAAGATCACGTCTGAGCGCCTCTGTAAAAATTTCGACATGCCTGTCGTCGGCGTAATTGGATACGGTTGAATTTATGAAAAAGAAAAAATATTTATTATCTTTAAGCCCTTTTTCGGAATGTCTCTGGTTGCCCGAGGAAAGACTCGATTTTGTTCTCTGGGCTTGTGCCGGTTCTTCCGGGGTGAACAGCGCAATGAGAATGAGGAGCAGTGCTGCGGATTTTTTAAAGGTCAAAAATCATTCCCTCCTTTGCGAGCAGGATCTCTGTGTGTACGTCTGTCATCAGCCTGGCATGTTCAAGCGCGAGCAGGTAGTGTTCCTGGAGAATGTCATCGGAATAGGCGGGTTCATGATGGGTCATGACAAGTTTTTTTACGTTCCAGTTAATTGCGCAGTTTACGGCCATTGTGTGACTTGTGTGGCCCCAGTCAACCTTGAGGAAAGCCTCGTCAAGAGTATACTGTGAATCAAGCACAAGTATATCAGCGTTTTTAAAAAACTCATTTGTACCCTTAAACTGTTCAATTGCTTCGCCGGTAAATTCAGTGTCCGTGGCAAATATGAATTCTTTGCCGTTCTGCCTGAATTTGTATGCAAAGCATCCCTGGGGATGTTTAAGGGGGAAAATACTGATCTCAAGGTCATCTTCAAGTTTTAAAGGGGTTTGCAGCGCGCTTCTAATATTAAAATAATTTTTGGTCGTAGCTGTACCGCTGAATGTGGCCGGAAAAAATGGTGATGACATCTGCTTTTCAAGGTTAGCCTGAAGGTCCTTATAAGGTGAATAGAAATTAAGAACATTACCCGGAACATAAAGAGGCCTGAAAAAAGGCAGTCCCTGTATGTGGTCCCAGTGGTTATGGGTAAACATTATGTTCAGCACGCCTTTGCCCTTCGCGCAGTCGCCCTCCATGAGCACATCACCTAATCTGCGCACGCCGGTTCCGCAGTCGAGTATATATATTTTACCTGAATCGGATGTTACAGTTACACAGGTGGTGTCTCCGCCGAAAACATACCGCAGTTCATCGGGCAGTGAAGATATAAATCCATCAATATCCTCTTCTCTTTTCAGTCCTTTCTGAATAGCAGAATACAGGATCCTTTTGATTTTCGAGGTATATTCCTCAGTATTAAGCGGAGAGGGGAGCGAGCCGCGTACACCCCATAATTGTATTCTCATTCTGAGTGGAACTCCATTAGTTTTTTCAGGCCTTAAAAAAAATCATGGATAGCTTAAATTCTTCCAGAGCCTCTGTACCCGCCGTTGTTTTAGAATGATCAGGCAGGATTTGATAATATTTAAAAAGTTTATAAAATAACAGGAAATTTTGTCAAATATAATCGGTATTTTCGTTAATTACTAATCGGCATAAAAATAATTTAATAGCATCATTTTAGTCAACTCCTCTTGAACTGTTCCATGGAGTTGCCGCAAATTCAGGGTACGGATGAATGTGATCCCCCATAAAAAGAAACATGGTGAAATACTACTCTGTGTATAATGCCTCCAGCCTGTCTACAAGAGAGGAGAAGTGTTTTATGGCTGACTCAACCGGACCGGGAGTGCTCATGTCCACTCCGGCAAGTTTAAGTTCGTCAAGAGGGAACATGCTCCCCCCTAATTTAAGGAAATTCAGGTAGGCGTTGCGCGCAGTTTCACCATTATTGAGCACTCTGTCTGTTAGCGCTATTGCCGCGGATATGCCCGTGGAGTATTTATAAACATAAAATGCCGAGTAGAAGTGGGGGATCCTGAGGCATTCGAGTGTGAGCGCATCGTCAATTACAAGAGCGTCACCGAAATATGCCTGTAGAAGTTTAAAGTATTCCACGCGGATTACGTCAAGGGTAAGGGGCTCGTTTCGTTCAACAATCTCGTGAGTCTTTTTTTCAAATTCAGCGAACATTGTCTGCCGGTATAATGTTGCCCGTATATTGTCTATCTCCCTGTTAAGAATATAAATTGTCATTTTTGGGTCGTCCCTGTATTTATCAAGCAGGTATCTGCTCAGCAGGGTTTCATTGAATGTTGAAGCTACCTCCGCGACAAAGATTGTGTAGTCGGCGTTAATGTACGGCTGGTTCTTTTTTGAATAGTATGAGTGCATTGAATGGCCGGCTTCATGTATGAGCGTGTAGAGGCTGTTTATGTTTGTCTCTTCGTAGTTGAGCAAAATGTAAGGGGGGGAATCGTAGCAGCCGGATGAATACGCTCCGCTTCTCTTGCCTCGGTTTTCATAGCGGTCCACCCAGCCGCCGGTGAGTCCTTCTTTAAGTATGGCCGTATATTCAGTTCCAAGCGGGGCAAGGGCAGCTATGCATGTTTCAACCGCTTCGTTATACGTCATCGAAAACTTTACGTCGCCGGCAATGGGAACGCAGGTGTCATAAAAGTGAAGTTCATCAAGACCGAGCGCCCGCTTTCTGAACTCAAGGTATTTAAAAAGCGGCGCCGTGTTTTTACGAACAGTATCAACAAGGTTGTCATAAACTGAAAGCGGTATGTTGTCCGGGAAGAGAGATGACTCCCTGCTGCTGTTGAAATTGCGCACGCGGGAATAGAACATATCCTTTTTGTTCGAGTGCGAGAGCGTTTCGGCGATTGTGTATTTCAGTTGCTCATAGGATTTGTAATACTGGAAGAACGCGTTTTTACGCACTTCACGGTCATTGCTCTGGAGGAGCGTGCTGAAGTTCCCATGGCTCAGTTCGACCTCGTTACCTTCGGCATCCCTGACTCTTCCGAACTTCATGTCCGCATTGTCAAGCTGGCTGAATATCTGAGAAGGCGCATGGCCCATTTCGCCTGACATGGCAAGAATCTGTTCGATCTCATGTGTGCGGGTGTGAGGCCTGTATCGCAGAAGTTTTTCGAGGTAGAATGTATAGTCCTTCATTGAAGGATCTTTCATAAAGGTTCTCACCAGGGACTCATCCATGGACTGGATCTCGGGTGTTATGAAACTTGAAGCCTCGGATATGCGGGTGTACAGGTTGATGCTTTTCTGGTACATCGCAAGGTAGAACTGGTTGGACTTCTCTTCGTCGCTTTTGAGGTGAGCGTACGTATATAGCCTTTCAAGGTCCCTTGATATTGATATGTCAAACTCAATGGTGTCCCTGAACTGCTTCAGCGATTGGGACATCCTGCCCGCGAAGCCAGCATAGCTGCTTATCCTGTTCTCAAGGCTGCCGTAGAGTTTCTCCCACGCGCTGTCGTCACTGAACAGCGGTGAAAGATCCCACTTGTCAGTTGATTTTATATCTTTTCTCTCGGGAATTTCTTTAAGGGCCATGATCTTCTCCGTATGACTTAATTATTGGCTGCGGTGCGCAACTGATCTTTTCAGTGTTTTATACAGAGCTCACGTTGGCATGGTCAACAATAAATTTATTATCCCGGCCGTGACAGGGCCGGGGCAGAAGAGCGCATGAAAAAAACCGGGAAGATTATCGCGCGGAAATTTAAAGGCTTAACCGGCTAAATCCCGGCAAGCGCCAGTTCCTGATAGGCATGGAAGAAATTTTTACTGAATTCATCCAGCCTGCTGCATATTTCAACGGTTTTTTCATCCATAACAAAGAGGTTCGGGTGTGCTGTAATTGATTCAAGCTCTTCGGTGAACTGCTTTATTAATGAACTCTCCGCCCCGTCCAGAATGTCGGCAACAAATTCCGCCGGAGGGTACCAGTCCCTGACTCTCTGTATATCCCTGTGTATCTGCGTGAGGAGAACATTTCGCGGCCCCTCCCATAATTCATTAATGGCTGAGTCACGGTAAAGCCTGGGAAGCGAGGAAAAGTCCTCCATGATGCCGTGGCCGCCGAATATAGACATCGCCTTGCGTATAACATCTGTTGAATCCATTGACGCGGTAATCTTCTGCAGCATAATAAGTTCGCGTACCCTGAACCTTTTTCTTTTCATTGCCATGGATTCATCAGTGGAAATCCCGCCTTTTGCGCCGCCTTCAAGCTCAAGGAAATCCCGGTAGAGTCTGAAAGCGCCGGCAGTGGTCGTCTGCGCGGCGGTTACAAGTTCATCAACCTGTTTCTTCACCATGGGGAAGTTTCCTATGGTCATGCCGAATGCTTTTCTGAATTCGCTGTATTTTTTTGCCTCACGCGCTGAACGTGTCATAAAAGCGGCCGCCGAGAGCCCCACGGTCAGTCTTGAATAGGTCAGAACAATTCCTACGACATTTGCAACGCCCCTGTTCAGAGGTCCGACAGGGTATGCCACGGTTCCGTTAAATGTCAGTTCACCGGTTGTAAGTTCACTTGTACCCATTTTCCACTTGATCCGGTCAATGGTGTAGTTGTTACGGATCTCTTTCTCTTTGTTGCCGGGCAGCCATGAGGGCATAACAAAGAGTCCCACATCTTCAGAGCCCGTTGGTTTGGCGGTTATTACGGCATAATCTGCGTGCGTGGCCGAACAGAAGAATTTACTGCCGTAAAGCCGCCACGTACCGTTTTCATTCACTGCTTCAAGCACGTTAGAGGGTACGTCCGATCCTCCCTGTATCTCTGAAAGGTACTGCGCCCCGATTGCCACGTCCCCGTCAATACCTTCGCGGCAGTGTTGCAGTATGCGTTTTGTTTCCGGTGTGTCAGCGTATTTTTCCAGGAGCATTACCAGTCCCTCGGTGCATGTAATGGGGCATGCAACACAGGCCTCTCCGTTCTGGTAGATAATAAACATTTTTATAAGTTTGACCCAGTCCGATTTGTTTTTATCAAAAAGCAGTTCGCCGAATATCTCTTTTTCGAGAATTTCTGTTTCGTGTGGGCGCACTATGCGGTCAATGCGGTTATGGTGGCCGTCGTAGTGCTGCATGAACGGGCGTTTTTCAGGCACTGCTGCGGCTTCGGACAGGTCTCTCCACCTGTATGATGCCTTTAGTGAAACTTCGCGGGCCTCCCTGTCTACGGCCTGCCACTGGCTGCCGGTGAAATGCTTAACAACCTTTTGTATAAATGGATCATCGTTATAATAGTTTACTTTATTTCTCCAATCGAGATACTCATTAAAATTGTATGGATTGTTGCGGTCGGGTAGTGACATGGTTGCCTCCTGGAATTTGCAATTGTTCTTTTATGATATAAATAGAGTTACCAGCGGTAACTGGATGTCAATAATTGTTTATTCCTGCCGGATCTGCCCCAGCCTGTTGTTAAGCATCTTCTTAAGCGCGAGCAGATCCTTTTCAAAAAGTTTAATCTCTTTTTTATGTTCTTGTATCTCGGTGTATTTTTTTTCAATGTAGTAGAGGCTTTTCTCTATCTGTTGTATTTCATTGTATTCCGCATCTGCCAGGCCCACCATTTCGGCGATTTCATCAAGGGTTGCACCGAACCTTTTGCCGCGCAGAATCAATTTAAGCCTGCCCCGTTCCCTGTGGGTATAGAATCGCTGGTTGCCCCCGGTGCGTGCGGGCGAGATCAGTCCTTTCTCTTCGTAAAACCTTATGGTTGAAGGGCTGATCTCAAGCTCCGCGGCAAGCTCGGAAATTGTAAATGTTTCTTTCTCCATGTTCATGCTCCATAGGGATTAATTTGTTTCAAAAACTCTTGACATGTCAATAATTAAAGTTAACTTTAACTTAAATATTTTGCTGGAACTTAAACCTTCTGATAGTCGGGGTGCCGCGATATCCGGCAGTAATTCCCGCGCTTTGCAGTATATTTGATATCATAACTATGAAGGAGAAAACAGATGTTTGATTTCGCAATGACCGATGAACAGATAAAACTGAGAGACGAGGCGAGGGCCTTTACTAAATGGGTTCCGCGTGAGATGATTCTTGCTATGGATGCCGAAGAGATACAGTTTCCCCGTGAATACCTTGTCGAATGCGGCAGGCGCAACCTGCTCGGTATAAGGCTGCCCAAGGAGTACGGCGGCCGCGGACTCGGGTGGGCTGAGGATGTAATGGTTGCCGAAGAGATAGGTGTGGCAAGTTATTCACTGGCATGTATATGGGGTGTGGGAGCGGACATTGTGTGCGAAGCGGTTGTAAAGTATGGATCGGAGGAACTGAAGCAGGCAATTGTTGTGCCGCTGCTTAAAGGAGATACTTTCGCAGCAGAATGCCTTACTGAACCTCGCGGCGGTTCTGATTTTTTTGGAGCTACAACAAAGGCCCGCAAAGACGGAAGTGACTGGATAATAAGCGGCCAGAAAAGGTTTATTGTCGGCGCCGAGGGAGCGGACTGGTTTATGGTATACGCGGTAACAGACCCATCCGCGCCGCCGCATAAGCGGATGACATGTTTTATGGTTCCGCGGACTAAGGGTGTTGAATCAAAATATATATACGGCCTGATGGGTGTGCGCGGCGGCGGGGCTGGCCGGCTTATTCTGGATGAGGTACGGGTTCCTGAAAGATACGCCCTGAACGGTATAAATAACGGTTTTGATGTATTCATGACTAACATGATTCCCGAAAGACTGGGTACTGCCGCAATGACCATAGGCTCTGTGAGGCCGGCGCTTGAGATTGCGACCGGGTACACTTCGCGCAGAAAAGCCTTTGGACAGAGGATAATGGATTTCCAGGCGGTGGGCTTCAAGATTGCGGACTGCGCGATGATGATGGACGCGATGAGATCCATGGCATACACCACTGCTCTGGCCATAGACTCCGGGAAAACCAGCGCCGGAAGGATAAGAAGAATGGTATCTCAGACAAAAAAGTATATTACAGAGGGTTCATGGCAGGTGGTCAACAACTGCATGCAGGTAATGGGCGGTATCGGTTATACAAATGTCTTCCCCATAGAGCGCATACTTCGCGATATACGGCTTTCAATGATCTGGGTGGGTACTAACGAAATAATGCAGTACATTATCAAGACAGAGTGGTACAAGGAATACGCAAAGAGTAAACAGGATACTTCGGTGCGCGATGTTGAACTGGATGCTGTCGCGGCCTATGAAACCGACGAAAAGGTCTACGAATAGACAATGCCTGACCTGAGGTTTGGTCTTTTTATATAGTGTTAAGTTGATTGACAATCGGTCAGTCCGGAGTTATTTTATTTGCAGGAAAATGAAGATTTGTTTAAAGGAATATCTGATGAAAAGAATATCAATACTGATATTAACTCTTCTTGTTTATACGCCTGCTGCAGTTTTTCCGCAGGGGCAGGGGCCTATTGAAAACGGGTGCAGAAACTGGATAAACCTTTTCGGAATGCATTATCAGTCAGGCGGGTCCTCGTCTTCAGATTCGCAGGGGATTGTTGCTGACTCAAACATCGATTTTGCCATCAAGGGAAACATTCTTTACTTAAACGGCAATAAAATTGCTTCACCCTGGACTCTCCGGGAGGTAATGAGCATAATGGGACGCTATGACAGGGTGTCAAACCTGTTGAACAATATATATACATACGACAGCAGGGGTGTACTGATATACGAGGCCCCCGGATCAGCAATGGTTACAGAAATCAATGTGTCATTTATTGTTGATAAATATGACTTTTCTGCCAGGGCAGGATTTACGGGCGCGTTCAGTATAAATAATTTCAGGTATACAGGAAACACATCCATAGATGAGGTTAAGAAAAATTTTGCGGCGTATAAAATTGAAGAGGGATTCGGCAACAGTTACAGGGTAAGCCTCGGGAGAATTTACGTGTACTTTAATTATGATCCTGCCGCGGGGAACCTGACCTGTGTTTCGTTCGGCCAGGAAAGATAGGTAAAGGTATTAATTTTTTTAAAGCAGGTTATTTAGTTCTTCCCGTATGATTTTGGCGGCCTCGCGCGGCTTCTCCAGCGGGAAGAGGTGCCCGCCTGGAGCTGTTTTTAAGGTGAATCCGTGGCGCTTTGTAAATTGTTTAAGTGATCTCATGTGGACTGCGTGGCTGTTTTCACCGTAGATAATTGAACCCGGTATTCCGCGTATTTTATCATGGATGCTAATATTGTCCGGCATGGTCTGGAAAATTCTTACTTCGGTTTCAACATCATAGGCCAGCGAAACTCCATTCGGGCCTTTAACAGTCCCGCACTCTATGTAATCATCAAGGCACTGCGGGTCAAAGGCGCGGAACAGGGACTTGCTGTAAAAATATCTCCGGGCTGCTTCCATGTCGGGCCAGTAACGTTTTCTTCCCGAAGACTGGTTTGCCGGAGTAAACCTGTCTGCTATGCCTGTAAATTTCATCAGCCTGAAAAGGAGTCCTGCACCTCCCCAGAAAAAAGGCGGGTCCAGCATTATCACTGCGCGGAAAAGATCGGGCCGTTTATGCGCTGCCATGAATGTGACAATGCTGCCCAGAGAGTGGCCCGCGCCTATTACCGGCTTTCCGGCCTTTTGTTCAACATGGGCTATAATTTCATCCGCGAGATTTGACCAGTTGTTGTTAACAGGATAATCCGCGTTGTGCCCTAATTTGTCCACTGCTATGACCCCGTAATCATCACACAGCGAATTGAGCAGAACAGAGTATGTTTTGCCGGGAAAGCCGTTTGCATGGGCAAAGTGAATTATTTCTCTGTTTGCGGACATTATTCTTCGGGATCTGAGGTTTTTTTGATATAGTATAGTACGGTAAAGGTAATGTAAAACGAAAGGTTCAGAATCATCAGAATTACATGCACAATTTCCGTGGATTTATCGCTGCCGTAAAAATGGTCAATCGCGACTATGATAGAAGAGTAGAGGATGCTTATAAAAAACGCAATAAAACTGGCGTTAATCAAAATTTTTAATGATTGGGCCGAAACCGGTTTGCGTATTATGGCTTTGAAGAGTACAAAAGAGACAAGCATAAATGTAATTACAGCAATGTATTCAAGAATGAAAATGAAATAGAATATCATGACCTCCCCCTGATCTGTGGCGTGACATTTTTTTTAACATATTTATTTATTAAGTCAAGTTTTTATTGGCACATTGTTTCTGACAGCCTGCCTCAGGCAGTCCTTGTTTCGGTGTATCAGTACCTGAGCGTAAGGCTCAGGCCATATACGGCCGAGCCCGAGCTGTCAAAAGTAAAGAACGGAGAGGGTATAATATACCGGTCAACTGTTTCGCCGCATTCAAGGTTAGTCGCTGAGAGGACAGTATGGGTGATTTCAATTATCTTTGAAAGGGCAAGCGCTCCGCCGTAGATAAGGGCGCGGTCACTGTTCCGTTTACCTTTACTGTAAGAACCGGATGTTTCGTCGTAGTATTCCGGAACCGAAATTTCGCGCAGTGTCATATAG
>Ga0255345_1005746_pt1 | contig 12517 bp, 9 predicted proteins | sample wastewater_treat_6_FD_192415 | JGI IMG/M metagenome (GOLD analysis project Ga0255345, IMG submission 192415) | Wastewater microbial communities from Lulu Island WWTP, Vancouver, Canada - plant20 | ecosystem: Engineered > WWTP > Wastewater > Unclassified | place: Canada: Vancouver, British... | reverse complement strand
TAATTTCACTTATTGTGGCATCATTTATCTGCAAGACAAAGCTAAAAGACTCGCTTACGAAAAAGTTTTAACAGACGATTAAATAATATCGTCGTACTTTGCATCCGGGTTCGACAGATTTTGATAAACCCCGCAATTGTTTTTGAGATCATTGTGAGTGCCTTCTGAAACAATTGTTCCGTCTTTTAATACGATAATTCTGTCAGCCATGGCGGCCGTCGATATACGGTGAGTTATTACAACACATGTTAAGTGCGGGTATTCCCGGTTTAGGTCGTTCCATAACTTTTGTTCGTTTTCCGAGTCCAGACTTGCGGTTATGTCGTCCGTCAAAAGCAACTCGGGAGAGCCAGCCAAGGCCCTGGCAATCGATAAACGCTGCCGCTGACCTCCCGAAATATTTACACCCCTTTGCCCAATCTCTTCGTCAAAACCGTGCTCAAACAGCTTGATCTCTTTATCTAGCTGCGCTATAGATGCGCATAAATAGACCTTTTCGTCGGGTATGTCGCGCCAAAAACTAATGTTATTTTTTACCGTTTCAGAAAAAATCAGCGGCTCTTGCTGTATATACCCGATTTTATCCCTTATTGAAGAAAGCGCTATTCTATTTGCATTTATACCGTTCACAAAAATTTCGCCATTCTTTGGCAAAAGCATTTGCGCTATAAGATTCAGTAAAGTGGTCTTGCCGGAGCCAATTTGCCCCACTATAGCCACTTTTTCGCCCCTTTTTATAGTTAAATTAATGTTCTTGAGCGAAAAAGGTGCTTTTGCCTCTTTTTCATCGCCCTCTTTAAGAGCATCTGACGGTTTTAGAAACTCAAAACTCACGTTTTTAAAAACAATGCTGTCGATAGTGTTAATTCTTTCGCGGTCTGTGCCCTCGCTTATCGATTCGTGTGAAGGGTCTTCGTTAATCGCTTCAAGCCTGTCTATAGAAATGCTGCTTTCGTTGAGGCTGACAAACATACTCGGAATATCCATCAAAGGAAAAATAATCATCCCTAAATAACTAAAAAAGGCGTAATAAGTGCCAATGCTCATTTCGCCCTTAATTACCATTATGCCACCAAACAAAAGTATAAAAATCTCGCCCACATAGTTTAAAAACTCAAACAATGTCATAAAGTTACCAAACAAACTTTCAGCTCTAGTTTCGTACTCGATTCTGCGGCTGAGTATTTTGCCGTATTCGGCCGATTGCGCATTTTGTGAGTTAAAAGATTTTATGATTTTTATGCCTGAATAAGCCGCTTCTAAAAAATCATTGCCCTCAGATACACCATCGTGAACCTTTTTGAAACTTTCTGAAATGTTTTTGTCTAATAACATAAAAATTCCTAAAGTTATGGGAAGTGGTATACAGGCTATCAGCGTAAGTTTAAGGTTGAGCATTGACATCGCCGCTAAGCAAAATATAATCAAAATCGTTGAATTGAACGCGCGGAATATGCCCGAACAGCAAAGCCAGGGCAGCCCTTGAAATTGCGAACTTAAGTCATGAATAAGCCTTGCAGACAAATCGCCCGTTCTGAATTTTAAAAAGAAATTACTGTTCTTTTTGAGTATGCTCGCAAAAAAACTGTCTCTCAGAAAGGTCTCGAAAGTTACGTTGCCTTTATGGCGAAGCCACGGGTATATGCCGTTAAAAATAGGGCCTAACCCCATAAATAACAAGATAAGCAGCTGTTTGTTCCGCTCTGATTCTGCTTCGGGCACCGTGATTTTGCCGCTCTCAAATAATGACAGGTTATTGGTAATACTGTCGATTATATGTTTGAGCAATATAGGAAAAACCACCGTTAAAACCGCAGTTATTACAGTTAAAGCAACAAGCAGCAAAACAAACTTCCAATGCATTTTGTATTGCTTGGCTATCCACTTTACGTAATAAATTTTAGGGTGCTTTGTTGCCATTTTGAACGTTTACCAATTCGTAGTATTTTTTGCCTAACTTAATTAATTCTTCGTGGGTGCCGCTTTCGATTATTTCACCTTTTTCTAAGACGATAATTTTATCTGCATTCTTTATAGTCGAAAGTCGATGGGCTATAACTAATGAGGTTCTGTTTTGCATTAACTTACTCATACTTGTTTGCAGTTGCATTTCGGTAATGGCATCGACCGAAGATGTGGCTTCGTCCAAAATCAATAGTTTTGGATCTTTTACCAACGCTCTGGTATAAGAAAGTAACTGCCTTTCTCCGTATGAAACGTTGGAACCCCTTTCGGAAAGAACTGTTTCGTAGCCTTTCGACAATTTTTGGATAAAATTGTGGGCGCCTATCTCACGCGATGCCTTTATAACAGATTCGTCATCTATGTCGTTGCGAAAAGCTTTTAGGTTTTGCATTATCGTTCCGGGAAAAAGATAAATCTCTTGCAAGACCAAAGCAGTGTTCTTTAACAGGTTTTCAGGCTTAATTTCTTTTATGTTCCGATCACCTATACATATGCTTCCCGAATTTGTATCATAAAAACGCAATAGTAAATTCGCGCAAGTGGTTTTTCCTGAGCCGCTTGCACCTACTATTGCAACAGTTTTGCCCTTTTCGATTTTGAATGATACATTTTTTAAAATCGGTTCTGAATTATATGAAAAACTGACATTGTTAAAGGTGATATCTTTTGTAAGTTCTTCGTCAGCCAACACAGAGCCTTCGTTTATTATCGCGGGTTTGCTGTCTAATATGGCAAAGACTCTGACTCCGGCTGCTAATGCGGATTGTAGAGATGATATCGCCTCGACCATAAAGCCGAGAGGTCTGAAAAACTGCCTCAATAGTTCGATGAACATTACCATTGTGCCAACTGTCATGGCACCGGCATAAATTTCTTTGCTGCAATAGAAAAATAATACAGCCAAAAGACCGACTTCGCTGATAAGTCTGAAGGTTGTTGAGCCTATAGCGTAATCTATGAAACCGGCGTAAACGTCTAAGTCACCCTTTTTTTTAGAAAAATCATGAAGCCGCTTTTTTACTTCGTTTTCCCGCCTGTAAAGCTGTATGAGAGGAACACCCTGTACGTATTCCGTTATGTAGCCGGTTAAAAGACTGTTTTGAGTCCTGACTTCGGTCATGATCGATTGAACGTATGACAGGTAACTATACATAACCAGCGATATAAGCGCTAAGGTGGCTATTGTTATAAAACCTACCGTTACATTTTCCATAAATAAAAAAACAATGGTGCCCACTACAAGCATAATTGAAGAAAAAACTTGCATTGAATCTTGCGTGAACATTCTTTTTATCTGGTCTGCATCTGATTCAGTTCGAGAAATCAGACGACCGGGTTGGTTTTTGTCAAAAAAGCTAACGCCCTGGCTTAGAATGTGCTCAAAAACTTCGCTCTTTATTTTTGCGACAATTTCTGCGCCCATGCGCGCCATTATTCTCACGCGCAAAGTCATGGCAAAGGCCCCAAGAGCAAGTAAAACCAAAAAAAAACCGGCGTATTTTATCGCAAGCTCAATGTTTTGTTGAGGAACGGCTTTGTCGATGATAACGCGCAAAACCATCGGGCGTGCCAAATGAACGGCCGTAACAGTCAGCATGCTGACTATAGAAAGAATAAGCTTTGAAAAATGAGGCTTAAAGTAAGGCAATAAGCGACGAAACGTACTTTTGTCGGTCATTTTATGGCGATGTCTCTGAGTGCCTTTGCTGCGTCTTCGGGAGTAGTTGGGTTAATATAAAAACCTGAACCCCACTCAAACCCCGCGACCTTAGTCAGTTTAGGTATTATTTCAACGTGCCAGTGATAAAAGTCTTTGTAAGAATCTGAGCAAGGTGAAGTGTGCAACACCATGTTGTAGGGCTGCCCGGGTAATACTGCTTCTTGGCGCTTGAGAGTGTTTTGAAGAGCATCGGCAAAGGTTTGAACTAAATTGTTTTCGATCATTTCAAAAAACGGTTGGTGGCTTTTCGGCATAATCTGCATTTCAAAAGGAAAACGAGACGCAAAGGGGCAGAATACAATAAATTGGTCGTTCTCGTAAACTAATCTCATTTGGTCTTTTTGCTCTTGCTTAACGATGTCGCAAAATAGGCAGCGATCATGGTAATGGTAGTATTCGCGGGCTCCTTCGATTTCTTCTTCGACTCTCTTAGGAATAATCGGAGTGGCAATGATGTGAGAATGACTGTGAGTAAAGTTGCTCAGCCCTGCTCCGCTGTTTTTTACCACCATAAAATGTTTGTAGCTTGGGTTCTTTTTTATCTCAAGAAGCCTTTGTTTATATGCCCAGATGATTTCTCTGACCTGATCATTGGTGGCGTTGTGTATGCGCGAGTTGTGGTTCGGTGATTCAATGACAACTTCGTGAACACCGATTGAATTCATAGCGTCAAACATTCCGAAACCTTCACGACCGGGCTCACCTTCGGGGCGCAGAATTGGTTCTGAATCAGGAATAATTCTGACCCACCAGCCTTTTTTGTTCGCGTCGGTGCCCGCCGTTCTGAAAGAAAGAGTCTCATTTGGTGTCAAATGCTCTTTTCCTTCGCAAAACGGGCATTCAGCAGAATCGTCCGGTTCTTCAATGGTTTTTTTATAGTCAGAAGGACGTTTTCCCCTTTCGGGAGAAATAATAACCCATTGTTTTAAAATGGGGTCTTTTCTAAGCTGTGGCATGTTTTATCCCTTGTAATTTGGATTAATAAGAAAACGAGCGGCGCGCTCAGGTGACATATGATTAAGATAAAAACCCGAACCCCATTCAAACCCGGCTATCTTTGTGACGCGCGGCATTATTTCGATGTGCCAGTGAAAATAGTCTGTGCAGTGCTCGCCGCACGGTGAGGTATGAATTATAAAATTAAACGGCGGGTTGTCTAAGGTTTTTATGAGCTTTTTTATGGTGGCCTGCATAATGTCGGCCAAACCGTCAATTTCGCCTTTGTCAATGTCTCCGAAACAGTCTTTATGGTCTTTGGGGGCTATCCAAGTCTCGAACGGGAACCTTGAGGCAAAAGGTTCAAATGCAACAAAACTTTCGTTCTCATGAATTATGCGCTCGCCCTGGCTTAGTTCTTGACGAATAATGTCGCAAAATACGCATCTTTCTTTGTAGTAATAATAAGTTTTGGCTCCTTCAAGTTCTTCCATTACCCTTTTGGGAATAATAGGAGTCGCTATCAGCTGAGAGTGAGGGTGATCTAAACTTGCGCCGGCAGCTGACCCGTTGTTTTTAAATACTAAAATATATCTGAACCGACGGTCGCGTGAAAGATCTCTGTAGCGCTCTACATAAGTATGCAATACTCTAGAGATCTGCTCGGAACTGTAATTATGGAATCCGTCTTCGTGATTCGGGCTTTCGATAATTACTTCATGTGCACCGACACCGTTCATCATGTCGTATACACCTAGTCCCATGCGGTCTAAGTCGCCCTCAATTTGAAGAGCGGGAAACCGATTCGGGATTACCCTCACTTGCCAGCCGGGCTCATTGGGGAGCGTGTTTTCACTTCTGTATGACATCAGTTCAAACGGAGTCATGTTTTCGTTGCCGGGACAAAATGGGCATTTGTTAGTTTGTTTGGGAGCGTGCTCTATTTTAAAATCTGCAGGTAATTTTTTTTGTTCATGTAACAAAATTACCCACCTCTTAGTAACCGGGTCTTTTCTTAATTGTGGCATTTTCTGCTCCGGTATTGTAATTTGTGTCTGATTATACATCAGACACAATTATAAGGCAAGCGCACAAAACTAATTCTATATACTTTCAGACCTTAGATTACTCAATTTACGAAACTTTTCAGAGAGCGCAGTTCACATTTTTACACTTTTTTGTTATACTCCTAAACAATATAGACTATGTACGGAGTAAAACCGATGAAAATAACAAAAAATATTAACAAAAAATACGCTTTGCACCGTTTGCTGGGTTTGCTTCTTATTGCCGCTCTTATAGGCGTAAGTCCCGGTATATTCGATAATATTGCTTATAATGCACTTCCGGTCGCGACCGTACATGCTGATCAATCGGCAAAAACCATCTTCTCTGTTCAGACAAATCAACAAGCAACGGCAGAAGATAAGACAGAATCCGGGACTGCTCAAATAAGCGAGACAGCAATTGAGAAAGATCTGGAAGCTTCCAAGGCCGAAGAAGAAAAAATTGCCAAAGAAATGAGCAAACTCGAAGAGATTGCTTGGTCAGTCGGTAAGGCTTTGTTGCCAACATTGGCCGTAATGGCTCTTTCTGCCGCATTGGTCTGCCCCCTCGGTTGGGTAGTCGTGGGGGCTGTGTTGGCCGGTGCTGCCACTTCTGCTATTATAACTTACGCTTACGAAAAAAGAAAAAATTCTTTCAGGACTGCAGAGAATAAAAAGCCTGACTCCGAAATATTAAAAGAAGTAAGTATAAATGCCGCAATAAGCGGTGCTTTGGCCCCATTTAATATGCTCACAGGCGGTATGTTGCAAACAATAGGTCCTCTTACGGCAAAAACAATTGTTACGTCTGCCGTTAAAGCCGGTGCCGTAAGCTTCGCGGGAAGCACTGTCTCAAACGTTGTAAAGGCCGGAGTAACTAACCTTTGGTATGACCACTACTATAATTACGACGAAAAAGAAGCGGAGCTCAAAAGCAAAATCAAAAACCTTTACCTTAAAGGAACTCTTACATCGGAAGAAGAGGCAGAGTTGGTGGCTTGCCTTGAAGAATTAGATACAATTACTAAAAAAAAGTATACTATTGATAATTTTATTCAAGACGAAAAATCTGCCCTTGCTTCAGCCGCTATATCAGGTATACTGGGGGGAATTGCAGGCAGGTTCGGTGCAGAAACAAAATTAGCTAAAACAGTCTCGAGCAAACTGTTCGGAACAACATCAAAAGCAAATTTAATTTCTAACGCAGTCATAAGTAATCCTTTTGCATTTGCATCAGGAGCGGCGTCTGCACAAATACAAAAAGAAAGTATCATCAAAAAAATTGAAGATTACAGATTAGAACAATTAAGATACGAAGAAGGCTCGAACGCATGGAACTATTACGAAGCCAAAATTACTGAATTAGAAAACTCCTACATGTCAATTAAATTGTCTGATGCAGGGAAAAACGCAATGATTTCTAATGCTACTACCCAGCTCGCTATGGTAAGCGTTTCTCTGGCAAAAACAAGATTGATAGATATGCCTGCAGAAAAAGCCAAAAAAGTGCAGAGTACATACGAGAGCGAAAGCGAAGAATGGAAAAAGGCTGATAATATCAGGCAACAGCTCGAAATTAAAAAATCACTTAAGCCTAAACCCTCTGATTTCGCAACAAGAAGAGAATACACGGCAGCTCTCAGAGATTATTCCCAAGAATTGGGTGATCTGAAAAATGCTTATACCGCCGCAAAAGCCGAAGCTGTTGCATCACAAAATTCTCCCGAAAACAAAGAGTTGATTAAAGAAATTAAAAAAGAGGTCGAGGCTGAAATTGAATTCAACAGAGAGGCTGAACTGGCTAAATCCCTCGGAAGAGAATCATATATTGAATTTAAAATGAAAAATTTGGCCTCAAAAGAAGAAAATGCCGGTAAATCACCCGCTGAAATAAGAGAAATGGCTCAAGACGAAGTAACAAAAGGTTACTTTAAAGCCGCAGAAAAATCGAATGCAAAAATAGAGCAGATGGAAAAAAAGCTTGACGTGCAAACCTCTGAACTGTTTGGCTCCCTTGAAGAAGGAGACGACGGAAAAACATATGTCGTGGTTCGAGACGAACATGGACAGGTGCTTAAGCAAACTCAATTTAAATACGGAGATGCCGCATCATTTAAAGACAAAATGTTCTCGACCACAACAGAAGAATTGCAGAGAGCTGAGGTAGAAAATATCGTCAGACAAGTTTATAACTCAAGCTCAATGGTTAAGCCCAGCGCATACAGAAATGAATACGTTAACATGAAAGTGAATGAAATGCGCGGACAAGGCTATAGCGAAGCACAGATAGACAAAAATTTGTCGGCAATTGTTAAAGAAGCAAATACAAAAACCTATAACCAATTCGGAAATAGCTGGGAAAACATTGCTAAAGCCGAAATTTTGGCAGCAGGCCTCGAAAGAGCAAAATATGATGACGGGGCGGCCCCAACTATTGACAAAGTAGTAACATTCGTTAAATCGACTCTGTCGAGTAAAACAGTTTCTACGGTGCAGTCAGAATTCTCCGGCGGCGTTAAAACTGCAATAGATGTTACCGGATTATCAGAAGTTAAAGCCTTTTATGTTCCTGTATTAGACTCGGATAAAAGGAACGAAGAGACTCTCAAAAAAGTTTACAGAAACGTAGACAGGCAGTATAATCGCCTACACGATTTTGATGGGTATTGACAATGATTATTAATCAAAGTATTATGCCCCGTACACTAAACAAGATTGTTAAAGGACGATTATAATGACGTTGGCCTATGTCGTGAGAACACGAATTCTTTTGGTTTTAGCTATGTTGTCGATATGTTGCGGGGTATTCGCTTACGAAAGTAATGTCGTCGTTGCTCTTAAAGTTACGGGTAACCGTTTGATATCAGAAGAAATTATTCTGCTTAATTGTGCTATAAAAGTTGGAGACGTGCTTACGCCTTCGGCTGTACAAGAAGACATCGCTCGCATAGGTGAAATGGGCTACTTTTCTTATGTGGGTGCAGAAGTTAAAACATCCGGTAACGGAAAACTCGTCGAGTTTAAGGTGGATGAAAACGCTATTATTGGCGAAATAGAAATTAAGGGCGCCACAAAAGTAGATGACGACATTCTTAAGGCTGCCATGGAAAGCAAGACCGGTTCGGTTTTTAACAGCAAGCTCTTAGCGCAAGATATTCAGCACGTTAACGAAGCCTTAGGGCGTGAAGGATACCTCTTTTCTAAGGTTTCCGATGCCTTTGTTCAAGACCAAGGAAGCAAAATTAACATCGAAATAACTGAAGGTATTTTATCCGAAGTTAAAATCGAGGGGCTTAAAAAAACCAAAGAAAAGGTTGTCAGAAGAGAATTAAGCGTAAAGCCCGGCGAAATTTACGATAATAAAAAAATTGTCAGAGACTTACAAAGATTATATAATCTGGGCTTTTTTGAAGAAGTCAGAAGAGATCACCTGCCCGGTAAAACTCCCGAAGAAATTGTTCTTGTAATACACCTTCAAGAACAAAAAACAGGCAGAGCCGGTGTCGGCGCAGGTTATTCTTCCCTTAACGGTTTGGTTGGTTTTGTGAATGCTTCACAAAATAACTTTAAGGGCGAAGGTAAGCGCATATACATGAAAACCGAGTTCGGCGGAGTTAAAAGCTACGAAGTAGGTTATTTTGACCCTTGGTTTAATGATAAACCGCAAAGCTTTGGGCTCGATGTTTATAACACAGAATACACAAGAAATCTCTATAACGCAGGAAACACAATATCTGAATACGACGAACGAAGAAAAGGATACGCTCTGACCTTAGGTAAAAGACTTAGAAGAGACGTTGATTTATCTTTCAGATTCAGAGACGAAGATATTAAACTTAAACCAACGAACAACCTCTCTGTTGAAGCTAATAAAAATTACTATGTAAACGGAAAGTTTCAAACGTTGGCAACTATCCTTGATATAGACACCAGAGACAACAGATTTAGAACAACCGGCGGTGTTCATGATACATTCTGGGTAGAAACAACCGGCGGCGCTCTTAAGGGCGCAAATCAATATACAAAATATATGGCAGCCTTTAGGCGCTATTTGCCCCTCAGCCAAAACAAAAAAACTGTTTTTGCCGTGCAAGCTGCTTATGGCGACACAAGTGTGGGCGAAGGCTTTATCCCTATGTATGACATGTTCTCTGTGGGCGGAAGCAGCACTGTAAGAGGATATGAAGAAAGAGAGTTTTTGGGAACGAAGATTTACTATGTTAACTTCGAATTACGATTCAATTTTGCCAAGAATTTTGACTTTGTAACGTTTTATGACATAGGAAGTGCCTGGGGAACAGCCTACGACTTAACCAGCATTTCAAAAGACCAAAAACGCGGTGCAGGAATCGGATTTAGACTGCAGACTCCTTTGGGGCCCGTAGCTATTGATTATGGAAAGGCAGACGACAGAAGCGGCGGAAATACTTACATTAACTTCGGTTCTTCTTTCTGATTGCCGATATATTCTTTGACTTGGCTTAAGGCCACAAAAATAAGGAGATTTTCCTATGAGAAAACAGATAATCAATTTCTTTGTAGTCGCAGCGCTATGCGCTTGCCCGGTGTTAGCTTCGGCTTATGAATTCGGCGTTGTAGACACATCACAAATTTTTAGTAAATATAAAGTAACTCAAAAAACAAAAGAAACATTAGAAACTAAAAAAACTGAGTTGCAAAAAGATCTCGAAAATAGAAAAGAAGATGTTAAAAAAATCGACGATGAATATGTTAGTGTTGCAAAACAATTACAAGACCTCAGAGACAGCAAAAAAGATAAAGAAGCAAAGACTCTTGAGACTAAATTGGCTGACTTGAGAAAATCACTTGCACAAAAATCCGGAGATTTGCAGAAATTCTTTGAAGAATCACAGAGAGCTTTATATGCTCTCGAAGAAAAAGAAATGAGCGGACTTGCAAAAGATATTGAACTAAAGGTAGATGTTATTGTGGCTGAAATGGCTAAAAAGAATAAACTCAAGGCCGTGTTCGCAAAAGGAACTACTTTTTGGATCGACGAAAAAATTGTATACGACATGACAGACGAAGTTATTAAAACTTTGAACGCCGGGAAATAAAAAAATAAAAATAGCAACTCGGCAAGGGTTGCTATTTTTTTTAAGGAAATGAAGGAAAATGAAATCTATCACTTTGAAAGAGCTGGCAAATCTTTGTGGCGGAAAAGTGCTGGGCGATGATAATATTTTCGCCGAAAACATCGCTCCGCTTAATTTGGCGAAAGAAAATGAACTCTCGTTTCTTTCCGGAGCAAAAAATTATGCGGCCCACCTCGAAGAAGTTAAAACTACTAAAGCAGTCGCAATTATTGCCCCTGAAGATGCCCCTGATTTGCCTATTCCTTCTATAAGGTTAAAAAACCCTTACTTAGGGCTAGTTGCGGCGCTTAACTATTTTAACCCGCCGGCTGAGTATAATTATAATATTCACGAAAACGCCTTTGTGAGCCCTAATGCAATAGTTGATAAAACTGCTGTAATAGGCCCTATGGCGGTCGTTGACGATGGCGCGGTAATTAAGGCCGGTGCACGCATAGATGCTCAGGCTTACATAGGTAGAAATGCCTTTGTAGGAGAAAACTCACATTTGAATCCGGGTGTTCGATTGTTGCATAATTGTAAAATTGGCGCAAACTGCATTATACATGCAAACGCAGTAATAGGAAGCGATGGTTTTGGTTTTACCCCGGAAAAAGGAGTTCACGTTAAGGTACCTCAAGTCGGTAACGTTGTGATAGAAGATAACGTCGAAATTGGCGCTTGTGTAACAATCGACCGCGCTACAATGGAGACAACAAAAATCGGAGAGGGCACAAAGCTTGATAACATGATACACATTGCCCACAACGTTGAAATTGGCAAAAAGTGTATTATCGTCGCTCAAGTAGGTTTATCAGGAAGCACAATTCTTGAAGATTACGTTACATTAGCAGGGCAAGTTGGAACAACCGGGCACCTTAGAATAGGTAAAGGTACAACTGTGGCTGCACGAGGAGTTGTCACCGGCAATGTTGAACCTAACAGCTTTGTTTCGGGTTTCCCCCTTAAACCGCATTCTGAAGAACGAAAAATAATGGTAGCACAAAGACAATTACCCGATTTAATTAAAAAGGTTCGTGAACTCGAAAAAAAACTGGAGGAATTAAAAAAGTAATGCTTTCAAGAAATAAATTAGTCGTTTTGTTCTTATTCTTAATGATTTTAGGCGGCGCATTCGCTGAAACACCAACCTATTCAAGATATATGGGGTCTGCAAACTTTGCAATGCCGACCGGTAGCGTTAGATCATCTTATAGCTACGTTAATGACAGCAGTAATTCCGGTATGCTCATCTCTCAGGCTCTTATGAATAATTTTCTTGAATTGTCATATTATAAACATTTAAGCGGAGATCACGAAGGTAAAAATTTATTGAACTGTAAAGTGCGTCTAATAGAAGAGGGAACAATAATGCCCGGGATAGTCTGGGGAGCCTCAGACGTAAATACGCAAATCTTAGACAAAAGAATCTATTATTTCAGTGCTACAAAAAGTTTTGAAACTTTTGGATGCACTATCCATGGCGGATATTACAAAGACCCTTACAAATCGACTAAAACATCTTTTTATGGGGCTGAAAAAATGATTTTCCCATTGATAAGCATCGGAGCAGAATATGAACACGACACTCCGACTTATGGCATTAAGCTCACGCCTATGCCCGGTTTAGACCTGGTTATAGGACAAAGAGACGGAAAAGAAGAGCTATATAACATTTGCTATTATGCCACATACTGAAATATGAATAACAATAAACAAAGAACTATTAATAAAAATGCTCTCTTTGAGGGAAT
>Ga0255345_1005742_pt1 | contig 12528 bp, 5 predicted proteins | sample wastewater_treat_6_FD_192415 | JGI IMG/M metagenome (GOLD analysis project Ga0255345, IMG submission 192415) | Wastewater microbial communities from Lulu Island WWTP, Vancouver, Canada - plant20 | ecosystem: Engineered > WWTP > Wastewater > Unclassified | place: Canada: Vancouver, British... | reverse complement strand
AATGCTTTATCGCCTTTTCATAGAAAACCTTTGCTTCTTCTCTTTTTTCCTCCCTAACATTTAAATCCCCTATTGCCTCATAAATCTCGGCTATCTTTCTCTCATTATGTTGCTCTTTAGCGCATTTTAATGCCATATCGAAAGTCTTCTTTGCAAATCCATACTGCTTTGTTTCTGTTTCTAATTTCCCTAAAACTAAATAGTATTCAGAAAGAAGAATTGGATATTTTTTTTCAAGCTTTTCTAATAGATTATCCCCTAAGTAAAAACCTGCTTTGATATAGTTACCTTCAATAATACGAATTTTTACTACATCCAACATTATTTCTGCATTTTGCTCTCCTAACTTCCATTTCTTGTATATTAATTTAGTTTTTCTGTAATATTCTTCTGCCTTTTCAATATCACCCTCTCTAAAATATATATCTCCTAAAATCTTTAAGGTATTAGCACGAGCACCTGAAAATTTTTTGCCTCTTTTTTCGCCTATAATATCCTCTGCCTTTGCTGCATACTTAAGCGCTTTGTATAGCTCCCCTGTTTCTAACTCTAAAAATGCTAACGATGCTAAAATATCGCTCTTTTCAGTTTCGTTCAAATTCCTAGTAGAAAACTTAAGCCCCTCCTTCAAATATTCATGAGCTTTTTCAATATCACCTTTCAATCCGTAGCACTGGCCTAATTTTTTGTAAACAACAGGAACATCAAACTCATACAGTATTGGATTCTCTTCTATCTGCTTTACAGCGCCATTTAAGGAATCAATAGCTAATTGATATTCGGAGTTTTTAATAAGCTGATCTGCTTTTTTAACTATATCTAATGTATCTTGCATTTAAAGATTTTAGCATAATAATTCGGGGTGATCCGACTCGAACGGACGACCTCTACATCCCGAATGTAGCGTTCTAGCCATCTGAACTACACCCCGTATACTACATTCTTTCTACTATCGGTATTCCCAAATTGTTAAGACCATCCTCCATTACATTCATTGTTGCATTAACCAAAAGCAAAAGAATCTGTCTCTCCTCATTCTCTGCATCTAAAACTCTAACATTCTGATAGAAAGAGTTAAAATGTTTACCTAATTCGAAAAGATATTGACACAATACTGATGGGAAGTAATTACTTGCAGAATCAAGCAAAGCCCCTTTGTATTTGCTAATATGAGAAAGTAGTCTTTTTACATAGGCGTTATCTAGGCACAAGTCTAAACACAAAGTTTTGGTACTTAAAGAATTTGCCTCAACAAGAATAGATTTGCATCTAGAGAAAACATACATCAAATACGGTCCTGTATCCCCATCAAAAGTAATAGAGCTGTCAAAATCAAAAACAATATCCCTTCCTACTCCTACTTTAAGGAAAGCATACTTAATAGCCCCTATAGCTATCTTTTCTGCTGTCTCTTCTAGATTCTCTATGTCAAATTCGTTGTTTTCTTCCATTATCCCTAACACCCTCATCTTCGTTTCTTCAATTAACCATTCTGCACTTAAAATATTACCTTTTCTACTAGACATTTTCTTACTCCCAGGGAGCTTAACCTTCCCGTGAGGTATATGCCTTGTCTTCTTTGCTGATGACTCATCGATTTTACTTAACGCATCTAAAACAACCTTAAAGTAGCCACTTTGTTCATCTGCTGTAACAACTATTGATTCATCAAAATCAATAAGCTCAGACTTTTTCAAAGCTAAAGCTAACTCCTTTGCCTCATATACTGGTAGCCCATACTTGTTAACAAAGACCCTAGTATGAAGATTCTTTTCCTCATTTCCTCTGTACAGTATTGCCCCTTCATCTTCCTCAAAAATAGTACCCAAATTTTCCAACACTATCTTCAAACCTTGCTCACAAACTTCACTTTCAAAGAAGTGATAATCGAACTCTGTTCCAACTTTCTCATATATTTTTTCAAAAAAATCTATACACCACTGCCTTCCTTTCTTGTATTTCTCCAAAAGATTAATTTCCTCATACTTCTGAAAGTCTCTCTTCTCTAAAGAATCTATAACTAGATAGAATATATAGTAGTTAATATTATCTATCTCCTCTATAGCAATAGCATCCTTCAACTCTGTATAGTGCTCTTCTCCTAAAGAGTATGCCTGCCCTAAGTATTCAACCCTGTGTTCTAAATCTAACGTTTCTAACTTTTCAAAAGGTAGTTGATCCTCTTGTAGTTTCTTCTCTAATCCCCAAAGAGTTTTAGCGACATGAAGACCTACATCACCCTGATAGCAACTTCTCTTTACATCAGCCCCCAAGGCCTCCTGGAGCCTTGCAAAAGACTCTCCAACTACATTCGAATACAAATGCCCAATATGCATCTCTTTAAACAGATTCGCATCCGTATATTCAATCAATACTTTGCTTCCTTTTCTACTATTTAATTTGAAATACTGCTCCTTCCTATCAACTATCTTAGATGCTTCTGTTAATAGGTACCTGTTTGAAAGAAAGAAGTTAATAAATCCGGGTTTTACTACTTCCACCCTCTCTATATCAATATCTTTCTCCATAGCACCAACTATCTCTTGAGCTATTTCCATAGGATTTTTCTTTAGCTTTGAGGCCAAGATCATCGCTATATTAGAAGAATACTCACCGTGTGTTTCATCATTTGGTATTTCCACTACAATATCAATGCCCTTCACTCCTTGCTTTTTAAGGGAATCTTTAATCAAATTTTCTATCTTGTCGGTTATTGCCATTGTTGTATAGATAATAGCATAGGAACGCACCTGGAGGGAGTCGAACCCCCAACCCTCGGTTCCGAAGACCGATGCTCTATCCAGTTAAGCTACAGGTGCCCCTTTTACAGTGATAATATTACCATTTTTAAGAAGAAAATGATAATCTAACGCCATAAAGGGAAACAAGAAACAAACCCCTACCCCCTATAGGTTAGCGGGAGGACGTACCTGGCCGGAATCGAACCGACAACCTTTGGTTCCGCAAACCAATGCTCTATCCGATTGAGCTACAGGTACAAAACTCATACTCTAAAGGCATTCTATCATAAATCATCAAACTTAATCACTATATTTCCTTCCATATACGTTATCAAATATTGTACATTGAGCATTTCAAATTTTTGCAACGTTTCATAGTGAGGATGTCCAAATCTATTCCCTCTACCACAGGAACAAATAGCTGTCGTTGGATTTACTTTTCTGAGAAACATCTCTGAGGAAGAAGTTTTGGAACAGTGATGCCCTGCTTTTAGAATATGGATATTTTCAATCTCTAAATTTTCTAAAAGTCTCTGTTCTAATTCAACCTCCCCATCCCCCATAAGTAGTACCCCGTAGTCGTACACTTCGACTAACAGCACTACTGATTCATTATTTAGATTAGCATATACCTCCCTCTCTTCGTCAAAAGGAAATAGTACTGTAGCAAGAATATCCTTGTATTGAACTGTATCTCCCTTAACAACCTCCATTAATATCTCCTCATAGTTCTCAAGCATATATCTGTATGCCTTGTTTTCAGATTCCACCCTATTTAACAGAAGCCTCTCTACTACATATCCTTCCAAAACATTCATTAATCCTCGAATGTGATCTTCGTGGGGATGAGTAAGTACTACCACTTCTATGGTTTTATCATTCTTAGGCATTTTTTTGGCTAACTCGTAAAGTATCCTGTCATCTGGGCCTCCATCTACTAATATCTGAAAATCATCTTGCTGAATCAGTATGGCATCCCCTTGTCCTACATCAAAGAAAACTATTTCAGGACCACTACTATCAGAGTTACTTCCCAGCGTAAGGATATATATTGCAAGGGAAAAGAACAGGATATTAATAATGTTTTTAACAAAAAAATCCTTACTTATCTTTAAGATAGTAGTTGTATTTCTCATGTTCTACAGGATAGTAATATATTACTAAAAAGAAAAGGACCAGAAAAAAGAGTAAAGAGAAAGGAGTTTCTACCGAATTTAGTAAATCCCAAACACCAAAATTAAATCTCTCAACAAATCGAACAATGTATTCAAAATAGCTCAGTTTCAAATCAATAACAAATAGTATGAAAGAGGAAAAGGGTCTATGAATATTATAGAGTAGCATTGATAACAACCCCCATAACATAACATCCTCCATTACAGGCAATGATAACATATTAACAGGAACAGCCCATATTGAAAAAGTTTTAAACGTTAAAAGAGATATGGGTAGCGTAGATAAGGTACAGCTCATAGTTGGAAGGAGATAACTTTCTACAAATCTGAAGCTCTTAGTAACCTTCTTTTTTACAGCTAATAGGATTGGCAATATATAGAATAGTCCCAAAGTAGCAGAGATTGAGAGTAAGAATCCAGCATTAAGAATAATTAGAGGTTGAAAGAAAACAAAAAGAGCGGCTGTAAAAGGTAAGGAGATATTAATAGTATTACCCCTGCCCCAAAACAAAGCAACAAGGGAGAGAGAATTCATAATACAGGCTCTTACTATAGAAGTGGAAAAACCAGAGAAAATAGCAAAGAGCCAAATTGTTATAAAGCCAAACAGTATCTTTATCTTCTTTGGAAGAAAGAATAACACTCTGTTTACTATAAGTACAATTATAGTAATACTGTACCCCGATGCCGATACTAGATGACTAGCTCCTGAAATTCTTACAGCTTTTTCAAAATCTTCCTGGAATAACCTTTCCTCTCCAAAAAGCATCCCTATTAAAAGAGATGATTGTGGTTCTAAAAGGATACCGTCTATTCGATCTACTAATTCCTCCTTTACATCTACTAATTTGTTCCTTAATGCATAACCCCCTCTTCTTCTTTCAATATCTGTACAGCTGTAAGTGGCATCTTCTAAGATTAAAAACACTCCCTTGTTGTTTAAGAAACTTTTGTAATCAAAATCATCAAAATTCTCTGGTTCCACGAGAGTACCATAGAAATTACATACTTGGCCTACTCTGAATTTCTCATAATTCTCTACCTTAACTAAAATTTCACCATGATCTTTCTCTAAAGTATGCCCATCAAGAGAAAGGTCCTGTAGTAACCTCACGTATAGGTGCTGAAACCTATGCTTTTTGATGGGATCTTTGGTTACATACCCTTCGAAACTCATCTTCCTCCCTGTGAAACAGGTGGCTCTCTTTCCTGTTTCCTTAATTTTCTCTATTGCTTTCGACACCCTTATGTGTGCACCTATTACTACTAGAACAAAGATTAACAGGTGAACAAAGAAATACAGAACCTCCTTTCCTCTCTTCTCTCTCTTACTAACTCCTCTGTTTTCTTGAAATATGTTTCTCAGCCTCAAAAAAACTACTAAAAAGAGCACAACAAGGAGGAGAATCCAAAAAACAGACCCTATAGCACTCCCTTCCTCAATGTTTCTCAGAAAATTTAGAGAGAAAAAGGTAGTGAATATATAGAGGAGAGAAAAGAAGAGCAGTTTGTAATCTAATATATATCTACATACTGCCCTCAATCTCTTGTAAAGCCTCTCACTTACAACCTTAAGCCTGTGGAACATATCTAAATACAAATATCATCCTTAAATTTTGCCAATGTAGCCTCTCCTATTCCACTCACATTTAGCAAATCGTTTATTTGACTATACGGTCTGCCATCTATAATTCTTTTTGCTGTTGCCTCCCCTACACCATTTAAAGTAATTAGTTGCTCCTTAGTAGCTGTATTAATGTTCACACATTGGTTACCATCATTATTTGTTGTATTACTAGATGTTGAGGCTGGGGGAGTTTTACTTGTTTGTTCAATATCCTCGTATGGTTCTACAGTAGGCAACTCTACTACAGGAGTATTCATCATTTCCTCTATCCATACACTTTCATCTACCAAAGGCTGTAAGGAGCATATTAATTCTTTCTCATAGGGGAAATATAGTTTTTGGTTGTTTACCAATGGTTGTGCTAAATTTATTTTTCTTGCTATGAATTTTAATCCTGCATCTCTACTAAATCCTCCTGCTTTGTTTACTGCATCTATTATCAAAGAGTTAGAATCAAGACAGTAAACACCTGGCCTAACTAAAGCCCCAGAGACATCTACAAAGGTTGTACATCCACTATCTATCTGCACAGCCCTATCCTTAATCTGTTCTTCCTCTAAGTATTCTTCTTTCTGTAATACTATCTCTACCTCTTCTTTACTATCTTCCTTTGAGCAATACTTTTTACACAACACATAATGGTCAAAAAGAAGCCCTAAGGAGAAAGATATTAAGAAAGTAATAGAATAGTAGATTACTTGTTTCTGTATACTCTTCATACAAAAGAATATACAGTACAAATATTAAATATAGATTACCTGTCTACAATTTGGATGCTTTCGATAGTTACAGGATTGAGAGGTTTGTCATTTACATCTGTCTCTACTCTTTCAATAGAGTCAACAACAGCAAACCCACTAAGGACTTTTCCAAATATGGTGTAGTTTCCATTAAGTGCCTGCATATCATTCTCTGAGATATTGCCAGAAGTAATGAAAAATTGAGAACCATTAGTATTTGGTCCTGCATTTGCCATACCTAGGGTATACGGTTGGTACTTCCGATCTGTTATTTCATCAGGTATCTGATAACCAGGTCCTCCCGTTCCATCTCCTCTTGGATCTCCTCCTTGGATTACAAAGTTCTGTATTACTCTATGGAATATTAAGCCATCAAAGAATCTTTCCTGCACAAGAAAAAGAAAACTGTTAACGGTTATGGGTGTTTCATCTTCAAAAAGATCTATCTCTATATCCCCTACACTTGTTTTTAGAATGACTTTGTAATCTATTCCTTCTTGTAAGACCTGTTTGGGCTCATCATATGTTTTTGTATTTTCCTCTTTCTCAGTAATCTGAGGTAGTCCTGTATCTGTAGGTATGATGGTTCCTTGTTTCATTAAAATTACTCCTATTAAAGATACTACTAGTAAGCCAAAAGCTAAAAGTAGTATCTTTTTATTATCTTTGATATTATCTGATACTGTACTCATGCGATAGTTATATCATATATTAAGTATGGCTTACCAGTCATATGAAAATTTGATTACAATCCCCTTTTTACAGCTTCCTGTTATAGTCAAACTTAATATCTCCTACTCTTACATAGTTGTTGTCTTTAGAATGTAGTCTGATGATGATGATACATGTATCTCCTGGTTCAGTACAGGTATTCTTCAATTGGTTTCCACTTAACAGTATTGTCTCCCACTCTTCTGGTTGTAATCCTACGTTTGTTAAAGATTTTCCTTTCTTATTAGGAGTTTCTTGTTTAAATACCTCCATATCAACACTACAATCTTCATCATCCATACACTCAGTAGCATAGTTTAGTTGGATAGCATTATCACTCCAACTAGCAAAGTTACTTGGCAATGTGTATCTTATACTTATTTCTACACTTTCCGTATCCTCCTCTATATTATTAAACTCATAGTAATGCATATGTCCTGTTTCTTCTTCTCCTACTCCTGTCTCTATATCTTTAGATGTTACTACGGAGCCTGGATATTGAGCAGATAGTGTCTCTGTATTTGTTGTTGATCCAAGTGCTATCCAATTAGTTCCATCATTTGAGAATTTAAGCTCTTTTGTTTCTGTATCATATTTAACACTACCACTATTCCCATTTTCTCCTATTGATATTACTCCTTGTGTATATACATTTTTCCATCTATTAGTACTACTTCCTAAGTTATATGTATTATTTGTTTTTGATAGTAGGTGGGAATCTACTGTAAGTGTATTAGTAGATGTTATACTCAATACACTGTTTAAGGGGTTTGGTTCTTGATTAAGGTTATTTATTTGACTTTCTAGTTGTTGTACTTTTGCTAATAGTTCATTTGTATTAGTATTTATACCTCCTATCATTTGCTGTTGTTCCTGAACTGCTCTTACTAGAATGGGCACTAAAGGATTATAATTTAAAGTCCAAAGACTCTCTGATTCATTCTCAGGTTTATTAACCATTTCTGGGATAATGTTATATACCTCCTGTGCTATAAAACCAATATCAGATACGCTTTCCATACTTACGCTTAATACACCACCATCAAAATTATATTGATGGAGATTATACATACTAGGAGATAGTGCTAAAATTTCTTCCAAACCGTATGGTACTTCTTGAACTCCTGTTTTTATTCTCATATCTGAGTTTTCCATCCATCCTGAGGTTCCTGTTTTTGCAAACCGAGTACCAGTCCAATAAAGATAGTTCGCCCCTGTACCAAAAAAAACTGCTCCTTCTCCTGCATAACTACTTCCTGTTCGTGCCACACTTATATCTCCACTTACCCCCTGTGATGATGCAGAACCAAAATTTGTAACTCCAGAAGCAGTTACTCTTATTCTCTGTGCCCCGTTAGTAGAGAAGCTTAAGATATTTGTCCCTCCTCTATACATTCCCAAACCAGTATTACTCGTAAATGAATATGCTGGTGCTGATGCACTACCATTTGCAAACCTACCTAATCTACCCGATGTTATGGTCTCTGTTGTCCCTACTCTGTATGATAATGCCTCAAAGTTTGCTCCTGTTTTTAATACTGCTGAACCTGTACTATACAGGTCTACTGCTGTTGCTTCTGTTCTAAATCTTATACCTCCTGAAGCTGTAGTATGATCGGCCAATGTTATTCTAGCTCCTACTGTAGTCGTCCCCACACCTACATTAGTTCCATTGTCATACAACACTCCCGTTCCTAAAACACCTGCTGTAGCTGTCCAACGTGCAACATAGTGTTCTGTCCCTGTTCCTCCCACTGCCCCTATATCACTTCTTAATTGTGCTGGAGTTCTTGTATACATTATCTGTGAGCTAGTAGAAGGATCTGAGATGAATACTGGGATTTGAGTTGAAGCTGAGACTGTGGCTCCCATTTTAGTTGCAAAAGTTCCTGATACATCTAGTTGGGCTATTGGAGTTGCTGTACCAATACCTACATTCCCATCATTCCTTACAAAAAGAAGTGATGTGTCTGATGAATTTATAATATTTAAACTAGAAGTAGCACTAGTATTACCCGAACCTTTTACTACTAGTCGTGACCCTAGTGTTGTTGTCCCTATACCAACATTACCTCCATTAGTTATTATCATCCTATCTAGATTATTAGTTTTAAACTGTAAGCTATGATTAGTAGTAGTGCCTAATACCCCTAATCCAGATTGAATACTATTACCTCCATCCATCCATAACGTTTTTCCATCCCAATATAGTTGATCATTTCTTCTATAGAACTTCTTTAATGTAGAGCCATTTGCTGCCGTATCCTCGTTTATAGCTAATCTTCCTTCCTTCTCAAATCTAAAGAATTCTGTACTCCCCTTTTTCATACTTAAGAATTCTGTGTTATCTTCACTAGTGCTTACCCTTATATCTAACATTGCATCTGGTTCTATTGTTCCTAATCCTACTCTACTGTTCTTTCCATCTCCTAAAGGTTTACTCACAAACAATGCATCTATTCCTGCAGATACTATTCTTAATGGATTAACTGTAGAAGAAGTACCTGTTCCTAGATACATTAATGCTCCTGTAGTAGCGGTTGTACTATTGGCTGTAGTTAAGGAGAAGAAATTTTTGGAAGCAGCATTCCCTGTCCAATTACTACTAAACAAGCCTGTATTCCAAGTCCAAGATGTATTATGGTTGCCCATAGATAATGAGTGATCCCCATCTGGGTTAGTAATAGCATTCCAGCTAACACCACCACCTGTAGAAGGAGTTTCCCAAGTAGCAGTACCATCAGCACTGGATGTTAAAACTTTTCCTACACTAGGACTACCTCCCCTTATTCTTACTTGCCCATTTACATCGAGTGTTGTAGTAGGACTAGTTACTCCTATTCCTACCCTAACAGTATCGGTTCTTCCATATATTACATTCCCTATATTTATTTCATTACTAATAGTGGCTGATGATGCTGTAACTCCAGACCCTATCAATATATTGCTACTTCCTGTAGTAAGATTATTACCTGCGTTGTATCCTACCAGGGTATTATTAGAACCAGAGGTCATTCCAAGACCAGCATTTGCTCCCAACACGGTGTTATATGTACCCGTATTATTTTCTGCAGTTGTACTCCCTCTCAGTGCTTGATAGCCTAGTGCGGTGTTGTATGTGAGGGTGGTGCCCGTAGCAATATTATCCGCATAACGCATCGCTTGATGCCCTATCGCTGTACTGCCTTGTTTTGCTACATTAGAATGTAGTGCTTGGAACCCACTTGCTACATTATAATTTCCTGTCGTGTTAGAGCCTAATGCTTCATTCCCTATCCCCACATTACTGGCTCCTGTTGTATTAGAAACCAATGCAGTATTTCCTATTGCTACACTATAGCTCCCTGTTGTGTTGTAACGCAGTGCATTATTCCCAATCGCTACATTACGAAGCCCTGTTGTGTTGTCACGTAATGCTGCGGTCCCAATTGCTACAGTTTGAATCCCTGTAGTATTTAAATATAACGCTTGGTTCCCAATCGCTACATTAAAATTTCCTGATGTATTAGCGCGTAATGCTGCGTTCCCAATTGCTACATTATCACTGGTTGTTGTACTAGAATATAGAGCCTGACTCCCAATCGCCACGTTCCCAGTTCCTGTTTCATTAAAGTACAATGCTTGGTACCCACTTGCGATATTCTGAACCCCTGTTGTATTAGAGTACAATGCTTGAACCCCACTAGCCACATTACCACCCCCTGTTGTATTAGAATATAATGCCTGATAGCCATATCCTACATTGCCTGTCCCTGAGGTTATATTACTGCCCGAACCCAAACCGATAAAGATATTAGAAGATACATTACTATATATATCTACTACCTTACTGTTATTGTATTTTAATTCCATGGTGGGATAGGAAGTTGTATTTACTGATAATTTGGCTCCTGGGGTAGTCGTACCTACACCTACATTAGTTCCATTATCATAAAGGACTCCTGTTCCTATGGTACTAGCATTTGTCCATCGGGCTACATAGTCCTGTATACCAGTACCTTCTACTGTACCTGTACCTGCCCCTATATCACTTCTTAATTGTGCTGGAGTTCTGGTATACATTATCTGTGAGTTAGTAGAAGGATCTGAAACAAATACTGGAATTTGAGTGGAAGCTGAGACTGTGGCTCCCATTTTAGTTGCAAAAGTTCCTGATACATCTAGTTGGGCTATTGGACTTGCCGTCCCCACCCCAACATTACCACTAGCATCAATGACAAAGGGAGTAGTATCACTTGCTTCATCATCAACTCTAAAGGAATTAGCATTACCTAAATTTTTAATATAAAGGGGCATTGCAGTTGATGAAGCTAAGGTAGAAGCTGATAATATAGCTGGACTACCAGTAGCAGTGGAAGCTACATTCTCACCAAAGGTAAAGGCTACTTTATTAGCACTAGTTAATTGCCAATTCCAAACTTGAGCATAATCTCCACTATTAATACTATTAGCACTAATAGCAGCTGTGATACCTGACAGAGCAACATTAGAAGCTGTTCCTACATTAGCCCAAGAAGTTACTCCAGAACCATTAGTTGTTAAGACTTGACCATTACTACCTCCACTAGTAGGAAGAGTCATTGTCCAAGTTCCAGCAGCAGCTGCTGTTTGTAGCGTCACTAAACCTGATGTGCTACCTGCAATACCAAGGGTTCCAGCTGTACCTGCTTGACCTAATTGAAGGAGTGTCGAGGGAGAAGTTTCCCCTATACCCACCCTACCATTTTTCAGTACTGTCATAGCGTTAGCTCTATTTGAAGTATTCGATCCAATACCAATAGAAAAGATAGGATCTGTTGCTACCCAAGAATCAGTAGTACCTGATATAACATTGTATCTTCCGAGCACTGTTGAGACATAGGCTTGAGCGGTGGTGTAATATCCCATGGCTGTGGAATAATCACCACTAGCAGTGCTATAATATCCCATGGCTGTAGAAGTATCCCCTTGAGCCTTAGCACCACGTCCAATAGCTGTAGAATAACTTCCACTTGCTAGTGCAGCATACCCCATTGCTATGCTGCTAGCTCCACTAGCAGTAGAATAATATCCCATGGCTGTACTGGTACCTCCACTAGCAGTAGAATTATTTCCTATTGCTGTAGAAAAAGGTCCACTGGCAGTAGTTGCTGTTCCCATTGCGGTAGATTTTAATCCACTGGCAGTGTTGTGACTTCCCATTGCTACTGAAAAATCACCGATATTACTAGCATCCCATTGAGTTCCACTAACATATCCTACTCTAAAGGCTCCTTTACTAGGTATCCACATTAGTCTTTCACCAGCTCCAAGAGTATCCCCATCCCAACCAGTACCATAAGTGCCTTCAGCCAAGATACCTCCATCACCAGCAATATGCAATTTAGTAATGGGGGAAGTCGTCCCCACGCCTACATTAGTTCCATTGTCATAAAGGACTCCTGTTCCTATGGTACTAGCATTTGTCCATCGGGCTACATAGTCCTGTATACCAGTACCTTCTACTGTACCTGTACCTGCCCCTATATCACTTCTTAATTGTGCTGGAGTTCTGG
>Ga0255345_1005741_pt1 | contig 12533 bp, 8 predicted proteins | sample wastewater_treat_6_FD_192415 | JGI IMG/M metagenome (GOLD analysis project Ga0255345, IMG submission 192415) | Wastewater microbial communities from Lulu Island WWTP, Vancouver, Canada - plant20 | ecosystem: Engineered > WWTP > Wastewater > Unclassified | place: Canada: Vancouver, British... | reverse complement strand
CTGCTATGCCAAAAGCAATGACACCTGCAACCGACGCAGAAAGATGATCTGTGCTGACCGCTGCACAGGAACCGATGACTGACGCGGCCATGCAACCGGTCCCGGAGATTTTTCCCATGTAAGAATGCCCGTTTTCACAAAGATAGGTCCTGGAACCATCGCTTATGATATCAGCAGGACCGCTCATGACAACAGTGCAGCCAAGTTTTTCTGCAAGATTCGTTGTTATCTCTGTCCGGTCCCCGGTCACACCAACGGAATCTACCCCGCGGACATGTGCCTGTCTTCCGGCAAGAGTTCCAATCTCCCCGGCATTACCCTTAAGAACAGAGATGGAGAGCTCCTGCATCATTTTTTGTGCAATTTTTGTCCGAAAGGATGTTGCCCCGGCGCCCACCGGATCAAGGATGACTGGAATGTCGTTTTTTTCCGCTGCCCTTGCTGCAACAAACATGCGGGCAACCTGTACAGAGTCAGGTGTTCCGATATTTAGGACAAGGGCAGATGCGATGTCGACCATCTCTTCAACTTCTTCTTCTGCATGGGCCATGACAGGCAGGGCGCCTACGGAGAGGGTGATGTTGGCACAGTCATTAACCGTGACATAGTTAGTAATATGGTGAACAAGGGGAGCTTTCTCCCTTATACCTGCAAGGATTGATCCAAATAGTCTCATAAATTCACGATATTCCAGAATAAATCATCACCATCCGATATATTACTATGTAAACGGCCATCGGGATGAGAAAAAAACCCATATATTAACATGTTATTAACTGATCCAGCATGCCATCTTTGTCCCTGGAGAATTTTCCGTTTCATGGACGGATTTTTCATCGTAGACAGGTATCTTATCCCTCCGCCCCCAATTATTCATTGAAATGCACGAGCCGGCAGTGAAAAAAATACTATACTGGTGTGAACACTGCAATGTTCCCCTGATCGGACGGACATGCAGCTGCGGCAATGAAGCAAAAACCATCGCTCTGCTTCAGCCCTATGATATCAGGCCTGCTCTCTCCGGGGACAGGGATCGTATTATACAGTTATTAAGATCGCAATATGGAGAGGTTCCTGTTCCTAAAGTAATTTTATTAAATAAGACCGGGGGATATGATCGGGCGGAACTTGTCATCAGCAACGGTGACAGGTTTGGATGGCTATCTTTTGATCCGGTGACAAAAACTTATTCTCTTGAAGTTGCACCTGAGGCCCTACCATTTCTTGTTCAGCATATATCAAAAGGGGTCATCGACCTTGGTAATCATATCGATCTAAAGGCTGAAAAAGGAAGAATCGGGGGAAAACGCTTTCCACTAAAAGAGCCGGTCCCTGATGGCCAGGTCATTGTCACTGCTACTGGAAAGTATGGGACAGCAACCGTTAAGGATGGATATATAAGGATAAAGGAACTTCTCCCGGTTTTACCAAAGGTTTATCCTGATCCTGACTGGGAGACAGTCATTGCCAAAAATGCATACCATCTGAAAAACCTTGAGCGAAATGCTGTCAGGACCATTAAACGCCACATGAAAGACCGGCCTTTAGTGAACGTCTCCTTTTCCGGCGGAAAGGACAGCACGGCAGCTCTACACCTGGCAAAAAAGGCCGGGGTGGAGAAGGCATTTTTTATTGATACAGGACTTGAATTTCCAGAGACCATTCAGTTTATCAGGGAACAGGGTGTCGAGGTCATCAGTAAAGGAGATAATAACTTCTGGCAGGTGATCGAAGAAAGAGGACCCCCCGGAAAGGATAACAGGTGGTGTTGCAGTCTTCTTAAGTTAGACCCGTTAAAAGCCTACCTTGATGATATTGGTCCATGTGTAACAATACAGGGTAACAGGTGGTATGAGTCATGGAATCGGGCCGGTCTTGAAGTGACAAGCCAGAACCCGATCAATCCACTCCAGCTGAATGTCTCCCCTATAAGGAGTTGGAGGGCATTTGAAGTCTTTCTTTATCTTTGGTGGAGGAAGGTTCCTATGAATCCCATGTATGAACAGGGAGTCGAACGTGTCGGATGTTACCTGTGCCCTGCCATGCTTGAGAGCGAATATGACTCCATACGAAGAACTCACCCTGGCATTACTGCACGATGGGATGCGTTTCTTGAAAAATGGGCGAAAAAGAGGCAGATGCCTGATGCATACATCAGCTGGGGCCTTTGGCGATGGCAGGCACTTCCTCCAAAAATGCGTGAGCTATGCAGGAACATGGGAGTTTTCGTAAATGACGACTTTACCCTTGCAAAGAAAGAGAAAAACAAAGAATCAGTTAGAAAAACCCGAAAAGTATAGTCTGGATACAGTAAACCCTTGCAGAGTACACAGCAACTATTCTGCAATAATGCAAAACGACTGCTCATCGTCATAAAATGAGATGATCTTCGTTAATTTAAGGTTGAGTGGCGATGCACAATAATCACCTGAAGATTTTATCCCTGAAATAAAATATCCCAATGGCTCCGATGACTGTCATTATCAATAATTCAGGAGAACTGAAAAGAAAGGAGATGTCATCTGTTCTGGCAGGAGGATAGTTTTTCACTTCTTTCTTCAGCTTCTCGAAAAGAACTGCCTGGTCAGGGTCAAGAGATGAGGAAGAGAGTGAATCAAGAACCTCTTCTGCACCTGCAATCTTTCCCTGGCATATACGGGCATTGGCAAGACCAAGGGAGGCATCAGCACTTCCTGGATCTGACAGGAGGGAGTTTTGAAAAAACTCTTCAGCACGTGAATAGTCCTGTAACCTGGAGTATAACTCTCCTTTTTGAAGTTCTACTGCAGGATCAATTCCAGGATACTCAATCTTCATAAGCTCCCTGATGCCCTGTTCAGGCATGTCCATTGCAGAATAAGCATCAGCCCTTTTTTTCCGTAAATCATCGGTTAGTTTCTGATCTGTTTCATTTTGAACGGAACGATTCCAGGCATCCAGCGCTGAACCGAGATCTCCAAGTTCCCTGAACATGTCACCCACTTTCCTGGAGAGTTCAGGGTTTTCCGGATCCATCTCTTCGGCAAGGAGGAACGAATGAAGTGCTTCATCGTACATTCCTGCTTTCATGAGCTCATCCCCTTCATGTTCATGGGATTTCGGGTATGACTCCAGACCCCGGAAAAGGCCTTGTCCGGAGTTGTCATTAAAAGTTCGGCCGTATTGATGAACACTGCGGTCATCGTAAATGGAATGTTCTGTCAAATCTGACGCTTCTTGCAGAGTTGCTGGCCGACTGGCATGATCTGGCCGGGAGTTTTTCCAGGGCCAGTCCTTAACTTCTGGAACATCGTCACCAGGAGAAACTTCGCAGGTCTCTGGGTAGAGGAGGCATCTCCCTTTTTTAAAGGCACTTTCAGCTTTTACCTGGTGGCCCATATCTGAGAGCACCGTTCCTTTCCAGAGCCATCCATAAGGCCAGGAAGGATCCTTGCTTATGAGCATCTCAAATAAATGAAGGGCAGCCTCTTTGTTACCCGAATTATAAGCATCAACACCCTCGGCAAGGAGCTTTTCAGACTCAACGGGTGTTGCGTACACCAGGGAAGTAAAGATGAGCATGATCGCAATAGCCAGTGAACATTTTACCAGAGAAATCATTTTAACGGACATATTTAACATCCTTCGTCAAAGAACTGATGATCATCTCCAGGTCCTGGATCATCTCGGTAATTTCTCCGTATCGTTCGTTTTTATCGACATGCAGGGTCTTTTGGATTATTATATCATAAATTGCATAACTTGGGCGGAAATGAGAAGGCATTATATTATTTTCACCAGTGCAATCAGGCACCTGTCCTGATAAAAGGTAATTGAATATCGCCCCTGCCTGGTAGATATCAGTCTTTTTCCCTGGATTACCATACTTTTCCGGATTTCGCTGTTCAGGTGCTGTTACCCAGCAATCCGGGGGCAATCTTGAGTGGGGAAGAGCTGATGCATCAAAACCGGAGATTTTTGGATTTAATCCTTGATCAAGGAAGATCACAGAAGGCTCAAGAAGGTAGTGTCTGACACCCTGCCGGTGAATATAGTCGATACCTTCAGCAAGTCCCCTTGTAATACGAAGGGCAGCACGTGGAGGTATGGGCACTTTCAGATCTGCAAGAGAGAAGACCGTTCTTTTCGACTGTATTGCACCTGATGGGAGCTCAAGTTCGATAAAGTAGATGGGATCACGTTCCCAGAACTTTATCTGCAGGATGTTTGCATGTTTTAATGCCCTCCAGGCATGTATCTGAAGCTCCACCTGTGATGGAGGCAGGATCCCGGAATCAATAATCCGGAGGGCAATTTCCTCACTATCGGCCACCCTGGCAGCCCGAAACATGAGTCCCAGCCTGTCTGATGCAATCAATGCAGAAGGCCTGTAAAGATCTAATAAAGAGTCCGGAAACCCTGGCACTGCCGGAGAGGATGACATCCGGTCTTTGACATCTGCTACCTGGTATCCTTTCTCATCAGTTACGGCAAAATCCCCTCCCTGGATTAGTGATGCTGATTTGTGGGATCCGGAAGAAAGATTTAATTTTTTCTCAATAAGCTTCAGGTACTTTTTGATTGTGGGATCAGCAATGCCAGAATTTAACTGCTGGTTAAACCATTCAAGAGATCTTGTATACTCTTTCGAAAAATACAAAAAAATTCCCATGTTATAGGGTATTTTTACAGATAATGGAAATGGATCAAGGCTGCCTGCAAAGATCTGTAACTTTTTGTAGACTGACGATGCATCATTGACAGGTTCTTCAAGTTCCAGTTCTACCTCTTTCTCCTCTCCGGGTGATATCGTGATTGAATCGCTATTAACCGGAAGAGGGCTATTATTTTTTAATTTGACGATGGCAATTGTTTTTCCATTCTTAAAAATGAAACGTTTGAAAAGCCACGAGATGTCGGCAGCCCTGGGTTTTATCCTGTACTGAAGACGAATAACCTTTGATTTTTCCCTTCCATCACCATCAGTATATGCTATCTCATGGTCTGTCTCATTATCACCAGGATCATCGTCCATAATCTCCCTGAGAATAATTTTGCAGTTTCCAGGATTAATTCGAACATTTTGAACAACGATGGCTTTTTTCCCAAGGTTTGTCACTTGAACTTTTAGTGATTTCTTCTCCCCCTGGCTGAATAGTCCTGCTACAGGCTCAAAAAGCACTTCATCTGGTTGGAGTTTTCTTCGTGTTTCGATTGCGAAGTCCGGGTCACAACTGTTTTTTATTGAGCATGGAAGGACTTGGGAAACCGTGAACTTTATCTTTTTCATCTTTCCGGAGATTATCACAACCGATATTACAGCAGCAGTTGTAAAGGCAAAGAGCAGCCCAAGAAGCACGAAAAAGTTTGATAATATCAATTTCAGGATAGGATTTGAGTCGTCAAGTAACAATGATTCCCTGGTCTCAATAACAATTACTGACCTTTCCGGACTATAAGTGATCGAACTTAAAGAGCCTGGATCAACTACGACAGTCTCCTCCATGACATCCTCCTTTCCTTCGATGATGATAGTATGAACACCTGCAGAGACTTCAGGAATGGTGAGTGGTGTAAGGCCTGCAGGTTTGCCATCAAGCTTAACAGGCAGGTGAAGTGGACCGGCAGAGACCTGAATAGAGCCTGTTTTTTTATCGGTGCCCTGAGTGCCGGAGGTTACCTGGATTGTGATCGTGACCTTATCGGAGATCGCCATGGTTTTTCCTGATGGATGTAACTGGACAACAGCGAAAACCAGGTCAGCACGGCCGGTATTAAGTGCAGTTATGGAAAATGGAAAGTGATAGCTTTTCCCTGAGTGGACCCTGGACCCTTTTGGTAACAACTGTATGTTCTGTTCAACTGATATTATGGACGAATCAGTAAAACATTCAACTCCTATCTTTTCAACATCATTTTCCCAGGCAGTCATTCCTGTATTATAAAATTCTACCATGTACTGGCCACTCTGGCCAGGGTACATCCTGCCTGGAAAGTCATCTGATAAGTATTTGCCACCCAGGAAAGTAATTCCAGAGAAGGTATCAGGATCTGCGGAGCATGCAGGCAAAATTGCCAGAAAGAAGATGAAAAAAATAATGAAAAAGGGGGCAAAAGAAGAAGTCATGTGTCATCCCCATCAGGTACCTTCCCCTTTTCCCCGGAAGCATCATGACCTGCATTTTTTAAATCGTTCAGGAATGACTCCACAGATCCATATCGGTCATTTTTAAAAAGGCCCGTCATTTTATTAAAAATTGGTTCATATACCTCAAGGGCAGGATCTATAGCTCCATTTACACGGGTAAAGATGAACTCTTCCCTGCCGGATATTTCATGACTCATTACCTGACCGGTAACAAGCCAGAGCCAAATTGCACCAAGCTGGTAAATATCGGTCTTTTTCCCGGGGTTGCCAAATTTTTTGGGGTCCGTCTGTTCCGGGGCCATTATGAAAAACTCTTCTTTATCGCTTCCTCCAGCTCCACGAAGAGACTCACGAATAAGGCCTGATATTTTGGGATTCATCGGTTCATCCAAAAGGATGTGTTTTGGCGAAAGGTGATAATGCCGGACTCCCTGCCGATGCAGGTAGGCAAGACCTTCTCCAATCTTTTCAATAAGCGGGAGCCATGTATCAGGTGGCAGGGGCACTGGTAGTTTAGATAATGTCATGTATTGTTCGCCCTTGTACCAGCCACCAGAGACAAATTCAAGTTCAAGCATGACAACGGGAGTAAATTCAGCCCTGAACATCCTTAGCACATAAGGATGGCGGATCTGGTAAAGCAATGAAACTTCTGTATAAAGGGATGAGCCGATCTTTTCCTTTGTATGAGGAATTTTCAAAGCACGTAGTTCTCCGTTGTCATTTCTCCTTACCAGGACGACAATTGCAAAAGGATCATCTCCAAGGATTCGGATAGGAGTGTACCGGTCAGATAACTCTTCAGGATATCCCTCAATTTTTGGTGCCTGGCCTGGTTCTCTCTCACTCTTCTTATGCTCTTTTTCTTCCTTTACAAGGTTTATGAGATTTAAGGCATCTTCATGATCAGGATTAAGACTGAGAATCTCATTCAGAAGTGATATTGCTTCTTCTTCAAGCCCCCACTTCAGCAAAATTTCTGCCTGGCTGAATAAACTGTCTGTCTGGCCGGGATGTACAGCCAATAATGACCTGAAGTACTCGTATGCCTTTTCAACAGCCCCACGGGCAAGCAGGGCAACCCCCCTGTTATATGGAATTGCAATCTTTTTCAGGAATAGAGATCCTTCTGCAAGAAAACGAAGAGAAAGAATGATCTCAGGTTCATCAGTTGTGGGCTCATCCAGTTCCACAGGGATTATTCCAAACCCACCTGGAGAGATGATATTATCTTCAAGTGTAACAGGGACCTGAGAAAGATTTGCTACTCCGATGTTTGCAGTCGCAGAACCAGGTCTTGTATCCAGGTCATGAACATTTACTTCAACCTCCGGAGTTTTTATCTTTGAACCCGAAGCAGTGGTATCTTTTGAAGTTTTTATACCGGTTTTTACCTGCCCGGGCTTTGAAGGACTCATACCTGAAGCCTTAAGATCAGTAAACCGGTCTAAAAGGCCTTTCCCACCACCTCCACCACCCTGGCGTGGTGCAGACGAAGGTGAAAGACCTGTAAAAAATGGCTTATTACTATGAATTTTATCCAGAAGATCTTTTTCCTTTTTTGCCCTATCAGATTCCGGATCTTTTGACCTCTCATCCTCTTCTTCTTTCTTCCTTTGCTCCTGGACACGCCTGCGTTTTCTAACGCCATAAACTACGATGCCAGTGCAGGTGAGAAGAATCAGGGATATTATCAGGATAAGGGGGATGTTCACTTCAATATATCCGATTAATGTCCCGTCAGATATCGGGCCGGCCTTTTTCCTGGTGATAACCGGTGGTGTTTTTTCTCCGGTTACAAAAACACGTGTCATAACACCCCGGTCCACATCGACCGGGTAGATTCGTTCAAAAGAGCCGTTAACTACACGAACAGTATACTGACCGGGTTTTAAGTCGGCAATTATCGCAGGAACATTTCCGACATAATCTGAGTCAAGATATACATCCAGGTCCGGGAACTGGCTGTCAACATATACAGAACCATTTATCGGCGATGAAATTCCGTCGGTTGGGACGATCGTGACATGTTTTACGATAGTCTCGGTTATCTTCTGATCACCTGTAGCTGATCGCATGACAACAGAAAAGGATAGATTGTAAGTGCCTGGAATGCCTACAGGCAGTAGCGTAAGGCCAAAATGTGCTTGTTTACCAGGAGTAATGTTTAAGTTGCGGGCAATTTCGACAAAAGCTGGGATTGCAGTAACTTTTGTCATGTCCCCTTCATACAAAAGGCCTATCCTCCTCATCTCATCCTGCCAGCTGACAAGGCCAGTATTGCGGAAAGTTACCACAACCGGATATGACTGGCCTGGCAACAAGGTATCAGGGATGGTGTCACTTACATATGAAGGACCAAAGCTCGAGTATGACATCCACTGTTCCTGGGCAAATACCGGGAATATTAAGACCGGGACAACAATGAGAAACAAAAATAAAACAGGGACCATCCGACCAGACTCAGAAAATGAGGTATGCGTACAGCCTATTTATACTACCGGTTCAGCTCTTCCTGATCTTATCAAGATCAGCAATTAGCTCATCGAGGATGAAATACCTGCCTGATTTTTTTCTTGACAACATGCGGGTTAGAATAGGATCATATTTTTCAAGGCTTTCTCTGAATGCAGATGGCAGGATCAATTCATCGGCATGGTCCTCGAAAAGTCCTTCACGCCCTGATTTTTGATATGCCTCAGGACTGTACGGAAGGTAGCCGGTTAATAGCTCGTAAAAAATCACACCAAGCTGGTAGATATCCGTCCTTCTCCCCAGGTTACCATACTTTGCCTCATCTTTCTGTTCAGGGGTGATGTACGCAGCATCTGCATCTTTGACATCCGAATCTTTTATGGAGAACCCGATCTCATTTCTCCCCCTTGCAAACCCTGATACTTTTGCCCGGAGTTTTGGAGTCAGAAGAACATTTCCAGCCTGAAGGTGATAGTGCCGGACACCGATCTCATGGGCATATCTCAGGCCTTCAGCGATATCGCGAACAAGAGAGATGGCATACTGCTCCCTGACCGGTTTTGGAAGCCCGGATAATGACGTGTGAACGGTGCCCTTGTATGAGATCCCGTTCAGGTACTCATTTTCAAGATACGTCATGTCATCCAGGAATTCATACCTGATGAGGGGGACAATGTTTGGATGCCGTAGAGATCTCCAGACTGCTGATTCCTTCTGTAAAATTTCACTTCCAGGCACTTTCAGGTGGCCAACCTTGAGGGCACGAACAGCACCTCCATCCTTTTTTCTGACTTTGTATACACGGGCATATGAATCATCCCCTGCAACACCAAGGGGTTCATACCGGTCACGAAGGGAAAGGGGAAAACCAAAGGCTCCCTCCATCTCTTTTGCTTCCTGGTCTTCGTCCTCAACATCAGGGAGAGGCTCTTCTTCGATAGTCTCAATAGGTTTTTTATCTTTGGACTCTCCATCCCGCATTACTGCCCTGTCAGGAATGTTTTTCCTGACACTTTGGGATGAACCGCCAGTTTTTCCCTGCTTTTTTTCTCCAGTCTCTTCAACAGTCCCTGAATTGTCAGAGCCTTCCTGAGAGCCTTCACCCTTGCCAGACTTGCGGTCTCTGCGATGAAACCTGCTCTTGCCATCTGACGAGGGAGCAAGAAGAATGAATGGACGAGTGTAACGCCGGACCGGATGCTGGGCAGGAATTCTCTTCGTGTCCATCATGATGACCTGGAATCCGAAGAAAAGGATAATGATACTGATGATGATCAGGGAGATATTATCCATCAGCCAGCCAAGTGGTGTAAATCTCATTAATTGCTCTGTTGAGACCACAGGCTTTTCAGATGAAGTCAGATCAACAGTGACCCTGCTGACAGAGCCTGGCTCGACCTGAACCAGTGTCCATTTATTGTCATAGTCAGGGTGAGAGATGGTAATCTCGTACTTAGCAGGATTCAGGTCTGGCAAGGTGAGCGGAGTTTTCCCTTTCTCCTCGCTGCCCATCCGGACTACTGCACCGGAAGGACTGGAATGGATGATTATCGAACCCACTCTGCCAGAAGAGACGCCTTCCCTTGGGATCACCGTGATTTTTTTGGTAAATCCATTTGGAAAAGGTGTGTACTTATCTTCACCTTTCCTGGTAGACATGGAGAAACTGAGCTCATATTCCCCTGGCTTTTCAGGAGGAGTCAGAACGAAAGGGAAAGAGATCTCTTCCTGTATTGCTACCTTAACGCCCTGTGGTATCGGAGAAAAAACCGGATCCACTGTGATGGATGATTGTAAACCCTGGTACAGAAGGCCAAATTTTTCTACACCCCATTCCCAGGAGACCATCCCGTTATTTTGAAAAGAGATGACAACAGGGTACGACGATCCCGCCTCCATTGTCGAAGGAATCGTATCAGATCTGTGATCGCCCTTGTAGTAACCGACGACGGATGTGCCTTGGGAGCCGAAGATATCATCTGCACCAAATGCCGGGGAAACTACCTGAACCAAAAGAATAAAGCTGATGGTTAGCGCCAGTAACCGGTATAAACAGCCTTTATCAGTTCCACCCATGTAAAATACTCCATGCTATACCTGGGGAGTGTATAAACAACTTTGGTATATTGAAGCAAAAAAATTATTGAGTTTATCCACTTTTTTGCAGTGTATCAATCGCAGAAGATACGATAATACCAAGTTGCTCTACTGTCCACATCTCGGAGTCCAGGACAAGATGATATGGACTGAGTGAACCGATGTCAATATCGTAATATTGCTTATATCGGAGAGCTTCACATCCTTCCCTGTCTTTTGTCTCCTGCATGGCAACTTGTGGATCAGAGAACCTGTCCCTGTCAAAGATGCGCATCACCCTGCATTCAAGTGATGCTTTAAGCCAGATTTTCAGATCTGCTTCAGGAATCATCCAGCCGGAGAGTCTCCCTTCAGCAATTATGTGAGAGTTTGAAAGGACTATCTCCCTCTGACGTTCATCGATCAGCTTGTCCACCGAGGGATCCTCTTCGCAGAAGATTCCAAAATCGGCAAGGGAAAGTTCCCTCTCCTTTGCCATCTGTCTGAAGACTTCTCCTGCGGAGATAACATCAAACCGGTGTATCTCTGCAAGATGGTAGGTAAGCGAGGTAGTTCCACTTCCTGGAAGGCCACTGATCGTAATGCGCATCACAGGCCCCCGATATCAAGGGCCTTCCTGATTACCTGTGACAGGGTGATTGAACAGAGCATGTACCAGATGATCCATGCCGGTGCAGGTCCCATTATTAAATCAGTAAGATGAACAAGACCAAAAAATGGCATGTTTATCATCGCTTCGAAATGATTGAGGCGGAATATGAGCCAGAAAAATATCGGAAGGGTGATGACCATGATATATCCCATGGGTTTGAACTGGGCCTGGCTCATCTCCATCTGTTCCTGCATCATCTTCGAGCGTTTTGACTCAAGTTTTTTTATCCATTTCTCATCTTTTGAGAGCATCGCTTCACGGTATTCTTTTTGAAACTCCTTCATCCGGTTCTGCGTCTCTTTCATCTTTTTATAATCGATGGTATACTTTTGGATGATAGAAGAGTAAAAACCGGTCATTGTGGAGAGAATGATGATCATGATGTAAAATGGAACCTGAAACGTGTCCACAAGTGGCCCAAGAACAACATTGAGTGAGGTGCCAATTGTATTTCGGACTGTCTCAATACTGGCAACAAATAAAAGCCCCATAGCCAGAAGCAGGGGCATCATACTTGAAGTTGCTGATTTGGATCCTGCCATGAAGGTTACCTTAGAACCTGAACCATCTCTTCAACTGCTTTTTCAAGCAGGAAGTCTGGGTTTTTAATATATCGAACGGTGCAGCCAGTAAGCATTGCATATGATGCTGCTACCGCACGGTTGAAATCCTGGTGATCCTGAATATCCCTGTACCCCTCGATATCACGAACACGCGAGGCATCAGACAACCTGCGCTTTAGGATCTGGTCAGAATCGGTCTCAACAAGGATAATTAAATCTGGTTTTAACTCTTTTAAAACCCATTCCGGAAGACCTGCGAGAAATCCGACAGGGGTTTTTACTGAAGCATGAGTATCGATGATAACATTGCCATCGATCCGGGCGATCGCCTGTGAAGCAAGCTGTTGAAGTCTTTTCTGGGAGTTTTTATCAAGTTTGCGCATCTCGTCGCGATCTTTGACAATATTCTCTTTTTGCGCAACTTCAAACATGAAGCTGCCAAAATTTATGCTCTGGTATGAAATTCCTTCTTCTTCAAGCTGTCTGATTGACCCGGTGATGACCGAGGTCTTGCCGACCCCGGGCACTCCGGTGATGATGACTTTCTTCCCGGTCATACTGGTTTCTCTCTTATTCCTTACCAAAAAATGTTCGCATAAACGGATACATCTCCATGATC
>Ga0255345_1005730_pt1 | contig 12553 bp, 7 predicted proteins | sample wastewater_treat_6_FD_192415 | JGI IMG/M metagenome (GOLD analysis project Ga0255345, IMG submission 192415) | Wastewater microbial communities from Lulu Island WWTP, Vancouver, Canada - plant20 | ecosystem: Engineered > WWTP > Wastewater > Unclassified | place: Canada: Vancouver, British... | reverse complement strand
ACCGCCGCACACCGAACCGGGCAAGTTCGGCGCGATGGCCTCACCCCTGCACACGCTTCTGGAAAAGGGGCATCACGATGTCGTGTTGACGGCGGAAGAACGATTGCGGTTGTTGCTCTTCATGGATTCAAACGCCGCATACTTCGGTCACGATCACAACATCACGGCACAAGCCCGTGGCGATCGCGTTCTCCCGGTTTTACAATGATTGCTAGGCAGGATATGACACTCCTCGAAGCCCATCACGCGCCTGCGCGTGTTCGCTGTGTTAGCTGGCCCCAATGGAACTGATAAAAGAAATGAAAAAAACTCTGGTGTTCATTAACGTGACAACTGCAATCGTCATCATATGCCTGACGGCCTTACCCTGGATGATATTGCCTTCAGATGACAGGATTATTGGGGGAGCTGATGGCCCAACGATAATCTGGCTGTCCGCAGGCACAATGGATGCGCTCACCCATCCTCTTCCCTGGTTCCTCTGCGCACTCTTATTGGCAAATGCCTATGCGCTCTGCAAATCAACCAAAAAAGCCTCAACCGAAGCGTGACCGAACAACCTGCGCCGTGCGGCCGCCGCCCTCCACGGCGCACTATTGGAATCCACTGATGAATAACAAAGACCTCGAATTCTTCCGCTCCAAACGCGCCTTCGTCTGCGACATGGACGGCGTGATCTACCACGGCAATCGTCTGTTGCCCGGCGCAACGGAGTTTGTTGACTGGCTCCACCGCGAAAACAAGGAATTCCTCTTCCTGACCAACAGCAGCGAGCGCACGCCGCGGGAACTCCGCGAAAAACTGAATCGGCTCGGTATCGATGTCGAAGAAAAGCACTTCTATACCAGTGCGCTGGCAACCGCCTCGTTCTTAGCCTCGCAGAAGGCGGGCGGCTCGGCCTACGTGATCGGCCAGCCGGGACTCACCCACGCCCTCTATGATGCCGGTTACTCGATGAATGACAACGACCCCGACTACGTGGTGGTCGGCGAGACGCCCGAGTACACCTATGCACGTATTGTGCGCGCCATCCGCCACGTGCTCAACGGCGCCAAGCTGATCGGCACCAATCCAGATGTCACCGGTCCGATGGAAGAAGGACTGGTACCCGCCACCGGCGCACTCATGGCACCCATCGAACTGGCGACTAACGCCAAGGCCTACTATGTCGGTAAGCCAAACCCCTTAATCATGCGCCACGCACTCAAAAAACTCGGCGTGCAGCGCGAAGAGACGGTGATCGTGGGCGACCGTATGGACACCGACATCATCGCGGGCATCGAGTCAGAGATCGCCACAATCCTCGTGATGAGCGGCGTCACCAACGAGCGCGAAATGCGGCGCTTCGCCTACCAGCCCGACGGCGTACTCGCCGGCGTCGGCGAGATACCTGGGTGATAACCTAACGCGGGCGTAGCCCGCAATCCAATTTAATTAGTTAATTAGCCCGCCGCCCGCGCTTCGCACGGGAATGTAAATGAGGATAACTTTGGCAGTTGCGGTGTAAGTTATAGGCAAGTGACAGGGATGTGCGTTTCTGATGAAAATGAAAAGAGGGAGAGTCGGGAGCGGGCATCCTCGCCCGTAACAACGTGCCGTGCAAAAGGGTGTGGCACGGGCATCTTGCCCGCGTTCCATGGTTTCATTTTTTGACATGATTAACATGATTTGGAGGGCGAGTGTCCCCACGAGCCGCCTTCCGCTGTGCGGAAGGATGGTTTCAGGTTTCATTGCGGAGCACTGGACCGGGTGGAGACACGGGGATTGCGCCCCGTGTCCCTCCCACACCACCGGACATGCGGTTTTCCGCATACGGCGGTTGGACACGGCGGGGGTCACGAACGCGCCCCCGCGAAGTCCCACGGCGTGGAAACACCGTGTTCGCTTCATTGTGCATCATCTATCACCTCCACGCCGCTGGAAGCCTGACTCAGGCCGCGTGCGGTTGGACAGAGCCGGAATCCACCGGCCCCGTCCCGCCGCACCTCGGGGGTGGCTGCCGCAGTTGTCGCGCCCCCTTGTTTCGCATCCCTCCCCGCCATCCTTCCAAGGCGGTTGACTGACCGCACTTTCGTTGTCCTTCGGCCCTTCGCTCCTCCCGCCTTTCGCCCAAAAAAAACTCTCAACGCTCAACGCTCAACTTCCAACTCTCAACTTTCAGCGGGCGGGGACGCCCACGACTGACTGCGCACACACAAAACACGCACCCGACTCGCATCCCCGTCACTAACGTTACCCGTTGGGATTTCCGACTCCCGTTATCCCCCCTTTTTCGAATATGTTGCGCTAATGGAAATGGAGTTTTAACGCGAGATGTACGCGGTACTATACAAAACGTGTGCTTGACCCTAGCCGTCTGTGCGACTAACATGGTCCATCATATCGCTTGGGATCTGCCGACCTTCGCGAGATGGGTTTAACAACACTGTCGAGACAGCAAGATGAAATTGATCTATGCGAGAGAGGGGCGGTACTACCGCAGGTGGGTCAACCTTGTCCTGTCGTTGCTCCTTCCTGGGGCGGCGCAGTTCCTGTCGGGACGCAGAGCGGTAGGGCTCTCCTTATTCGCGTTGTATTTCGCCCTTGCCGCCGGGGTGATCGCTTTCCTTGTTCATCCGGCGACAGCCTACTCCATCATTACATCAAGCGTCTAGCTGGGCTCCCCGGCGAGACACTTGGCATTGATCCGCCGTACCTTCTGGTCAACGAGGAGAAAGTCACGCAACCGGAGATCTTCAACAGGATCGCGAAAAAAGAAGATGGGGTCTCGGGATTCTATCCGGCCAAGGTTCCCCCCTCTTATCCGGCACCGCTGGCCTCACCGTCAGCTAGAATCACGCTCGGCCCCGACGAGTATCTTGTTCTCGGTGACAACACTCTAAACAGTCTGGATGGACGCTATTTCGGACCTATCAAACGGCGCGCAATCATCGGCAAGGCATTCTACATCTATGCGCCGGCGGACAGAAAAAGAAGGCTAGATTAGGCTCCTAACAACGGCCTCTCGTTCCCAGACCCAGGGCTGCGCTGCGCTTGCCCTGGGCCAAGGTGAAGCCGCCCCTTCGGGGCTGTGATTCCGCGCACAGCGCGGCTGCGGCTCGTGGGGACACTCGCCCCCAGCCTTCGCGTCTTTGCGCCTTCGCGTGGAACAAGAGAGCAGGGCTTTTACACTCATCATTGCGACCACTGGGTGGTCGCAATGAGAGAGGTTGACTCGCGACCTGCGACTTGCGACTTGCGGCCAGCCCTGCCTCCAAAAAACCTCTGCGTCTCTGCGCCTCTGCGTTAAAAAAACCGCGCCAAAAAGCGTCCGGTGTAGGAGTCGGGACAGGCGGCGACTTCTTCGGGGGTGCCGGTGGCAACCAGCCGTCCGCCTTCATCACCGCCGCCGGGGCCGAGGTCGATGATGAAATCGGCGCACTTGATGATGTCGAGGTTGTGCTCGATCACCACGACCGTATTGCCGGACTCGCGCAGGCGCAACAGCAGGTCGAGCAGCTTGTGTACGTCCGCGAAGTGCAGGCCGGTGGTCGGTTCGTCCAGCAGGTAGAGCGTCTTGCCGGTCGCGCGCTTGGAAAGCTCAGCCGAGAGCTTGATGCGCTGCGCTTCGCCGCCCGAGAGCGTGGTCGAGGGCTGGCCGAGACGCACGTAGCCGAGTCCGACCTCCGAGAGCGTGCGCAGCTTGTTGGCGATCTTGGGCAGCGGTGCGAAGAAATCCAGAGCGTCATCCACCGTCATGTCGAGCACCTCGGCGATCGTCTTGCCGCCGTACCGCACGCTCAACGTCTCTTTGTTGTAGCGCAGACCGTTACACTGCTCGCACGGCACATAAATGTCCGGCAGGAAGTGCATTTCCAGGCGGCGCACGCCGTCGCCTTTGCACACTTCGCAACGTCCGCCCTTGACGTTGAAGCTAAAACGTCCCGACCCGTAACCGCGCACTTTGGCGGCGGGCGTGGCGGCGAACAGTTCGCGGATCGGCGTGAAGGCACCGGTGTAGGTGACAGGATTGCTACGCGGTGTACGTCCGATCGGGCTCTGGTCGATCTCGATGACCTTGTCGAGTTGCTCGATGCCAGTGATCTTCTTGAAAGCGCCGGGCCGTTCTTTGGAATCGTAGAAGTGGCGGAAGAGATGCCGCTTGAGGATGTCGCTCACCAACGTGGACTTGCCTGAACCGGAGACGCCGGTCACGCAGACCAGACAGCCGAGCGGGATTTCGACATCGATGTTCTTGAGGTTGTTTTCTGAAGCGCCCGTGATTTTGAGACGCGCCTTGCCCGGCTTGACGCGCGTTGCGGGCACCTCGATGCGCGTCCGTCCGGAGAGATAGGCTGCGGTCTGCGAACGCTCGCATGCCAGCAGTCCCGCCAGTTCGCCTTGATACACCACCTCGCCGCCCTCACGTCCGGCACCGGGCCCCATGTCCACGATGTAGTCCGCCGAGCGGATCATCTCTTCGTCATGCTCGACGATCAACACGGTGTTGCCGCGCTGCTGGAGTTGGCGCAGCATGGCGATCAACCGTTCGTTGTCGCGCGGGTGCAGGCCGATGGTCGGCTCGTCCAGCACATAGAGCACGCCAACCAGACCGGAGCCGATCTGCGTCGCCAGCCGGATACGCTGCATCTCGCCGCCCGAGAGGGTCGAGCTTTCGCGGTCGAGCGTGAGATAGTCGAGTCCTACATCGTTCAGGAACTGCAAGCGTCGGCGGATCTCCTTCAGCACCTCGCCCACGGCCGCCGCATCGGTGGGGGTGAGCGCGATCGTTTCGAAAAAGGCCAGGCTCTGCTTGACCGTCATGGCCATGACTTCCACGATCGAACGCTCCGCCACGGTGCAGGCACGCGCCTCCGCCCGTAATCGTGCACCGTTGCATTCGGGACAGATCTGGCGGCTCATGTAGCGCCGCAGTTTTTCGCGCATCTCGTCGAATTCCGACTCGCTGTAGCGCCGCGCCAGACTTGGCAGCACGCCTTCAAAGGGCTTCTCGGTTTTACGCCACGCGCCGCGCATCCAAAAGCGCAGCGTGACCGGCTCATCGCCCGAGCCGTGCAACAGCACCTGACGGAACGACTCCGGCAGCTCGTTGTAGGGCGTGTCCATGTCGATCTCGTAGGCCGCAGCCACCGCCTTGAGCAGATGCTTGTAGTACACCACCATGCGGAAGCCACCGTGCCGCCAGGCATGGATCGCGCCATCGGCCAGCGACAGCGTCTTGTCGGGCACCACGAGGTCCTCGTCAAAGATCAACTGCGCACCGAGCCCCGCGCAGGTCGGGCAGGCACCGAACGGGTTGTTAAAGGAAAACGAGCGCGGTTTCAGTTCCTCAAAGCTGATCGCGCAGTCCGGGCAGGCGTTCTTTTCGGAAAAGAGTTCTTCGCGCGCCCCGCCCTCCGGGGGCATGCTCTGCACGAGGATCAGACCCTCGCTCTGCTTGAGCGCCAGTTCGACCGAATCGGTCAGACGCCGCCGCACGTCCTCTCCGGCGACCAGCCGGTCCACCACCGCTTCGATGGTGTGCTTTTTGTTTTTGTCGAGGCGCGGGACATCTTCGAGCGCCAGCATTTCGCCGTTGACGCGCACGCGTACAAACCCTTGGCGGCGGATCGACCCAAACACCTCTTCGTGGCGTCCCTTGCGCCCGCGCACCAGCGGCGCGAGCACCACCAGCCGCGTGCCTGCGGACTGCGCCAGCAGGTGGTCGACGATCTGCTCCGCGCTCTGCCGTTGCACCGGCTTGCCGCAGCGCGGGCAATGCGCATGGCCGATGCTACCGTAGAGCAGACGCAGGTAGTCGTGGATTTCGGTCACAGTCGCCACGATCGAGCGTGGATTCCCGCCCGATGTGCGTTGCTCGATCGAGATCGCGGGCGAAAGCCCTTCAATGTGGTCGACCTCCGGCTTCTGCATCTGGTCGAGAAACTGCCGCGCGTAGGCGGAGAGGCTCTCGACATAACGCCGCTGGCCTTCGGCGTACAGGGTATCGAAGGCAAGCGACGACTTGCCGGAACCGCTGAGGCCGGTCACCACGGTCAATGAATGGCGCGGGATGCGCACGTCAACATTCTTCAGATTGTGCTGACGCGCGCCGGTAATGATGATATCTGACATAGTCTAAACTGACTCATCATCATCTGGATCGGCGATGCTGACCGATACCAGCGTCGCGTCCTCAGCGAGGTTTACGAGGCGGACGCCCTTGGCGGCACGGCCGATGATCCGAACCTCATTGACCGGCGAGCGCACCATCATGCCGTTGGAGGCGATGGCGATGAAGGACTGGTCTTCGCGCACAGCGTGCGCGGCCACGACCCTGCCGTTACGTTCGTCGACCCCCTTGATCGCGATGACGCCGCCGCCGCCGCGGTGTTGCGCCGAGAAGTCGCTGAACTCGGTACGCTTACCGTAACCGTTCTCGGTGGCGATCAGCAGCGTCTCTTGATCGTTCACGATGTCGAAACTGCGCACAACGTCGCCCGGCGCCAAGCGGATGCCGCGCACGCCCGCTGAGGCGCGTCCCATGCAACGCACGCTCGTCTCGCGCTCGGTGCCGTCCGCATCGGTGCGTTTGAACGAGACCGGGAAGCGGATGGCCTTGCCGTCGGCCGTGACCAGCAGGATATGGTCGTTCTCGTTAACCAGCCGCACCTGAATCAGGCGGTCGCCGGCGGTCTGCTCGTCCGACTCATCCTGCGTGTCGTCGTCGGTGTCGACGGTGTCAGCGTCGGCCGCTTCATCGTCGGCGTCGCCCGGTATGTCTTTGAACTTGATCGCGATGATGCCCTTGCGGTTGACGTTACGGAAATCGGCGAGCGCGGTGCGTTTGACGATCCCGTTTTCGGTGGCGAAGAAGACATCCTCGCCGGTGTCGAAAGAGCGGATCGGCAACAGCGCCACGACCGATTCGCCTTCGCGCAACTCGAGCAGGTTCACGATGGGCTTGCCGAACGACGTGCGGGGCGCCTCAGGAATCTCATAGGCATCCTTCTTGAAGACGCGGCCCTGGCTGGTGAAGAGCAACAGCGTGTCGTGCGTCTCCGCCACGAAAACTGTGGTGATGAAGTCCTCTTCCTTGATCGCCGCGCCGGTGATGCCCCGGCCGCCGCGCCGCTGCTCGCGGTACGTGGTGAGCGGGACGCGCTTGACGTAGCCGCGCTGGCTCAATGTGATGACGCACGGCTCGTCGGCGATCAAGTCCTTGATGTCGACCTCACCCTCCATCGGCACGATGTCGGTGCGGCGCGCGTCGCCGCGCTTGCCGGAGAGCACGTACTTGGCCTTGAGGTCGGCCAGATCGTCTTTGATCAGGCCATAGATTTTGTCGGGCGATGCCAGCAGATCCTTGAGGTAAGCAATACGCTCGCAGAGCGCCTTGAACTCAGCCTCGACCTTTTCGCGCTCCAGCCCAGTGAGCTGATAGAGGCGCATATCGAGGATGGCGTCGACCTGCTTGTCAGAAAATTCGAAGCGCGCCACCAAGCGGGCCTTGGCCTCGTCACGGTTCTTCGAGGCGCGGATGATGGCGACCACCTCGTCCAGATGATCCAGCGCGATGAGCAGCCCGTCCAAAATGTGTTTGCGCGCCTCGGCTTTATCCAGCTCAAAGCGGGTGCGGCGCGTCAACACGTCAAAGCGATGATCCACATGGCAGCGGATCATCTCCTTGAGCGTCATGACCTTGGGGCGTCCCCGGTCGATCGCCAGCATGATCGCGCCGAAAGTGCTCTGGAGCTGGGTATGCTTGTAGAGGTTGTTGAGCACGACCTGCCCTATCGCGCCGCGCTTCAGTTCGATCACCACGCGGACGCCGTCACTCGCGCTCTCGTCTCGGATGTCAGAGATGCCCTCGATGACCTTCTCATTCACCAAGTCGGCCATCCGTTCGATCATCGCCGCCTTATTTACCATGTAAGGAATTTCGGTGATGATGATCGCCTCTTTATTTTTGTACTCGACGATCTCGGCTTTGCCGCGCACCATGAGCGAACCGCGTCCGAGCTTGTACATCGACTCGATGCCGCGCTCGCCGCAGATAATCCCGCCGGTCGGGAAGTCCGGACCTTTGATGAACTGCATCAGTTCGTCAATCGTGCAGTCCGGATTGTCCACGTAATACGTGATGCCGTCGACCAGTTCTCCGAGGTTGTGCGGCGGGATGTTGGTGGCCATGCCGACCGCAATACCAGCTGAGCCGTTCATCAGCAGGTTGGGCAGGCGCGACGGCAGGACCGTCGGCTCCTGCTCCTTCTCATCGTAGTTCGGGCGGAAGTCGACCGTATCCTTGTCGAGGTCGGCCAGCATCTCCTCGGCCAGCCGATCCATACGGCACTCGGTGTAACGCATAGCGGCGGCGGAGTCGCCGTCGATCGAGCCAAAGTTACCCTGGCCGTCCACCAGCGGGTAGCGCATGGAAAAGTCCTGCGCCATGCGGACGAGCGTGTCGTAAATGGCGCTGTCGCCGTGGGGATGGTATTTACCCATTGTGTCGCCGACCACGCGCGCGGACTTCTTGTACGACTTGTTATACGCGAGCCCTAACTCGTGCATCGTAAAAAGGACGCGGCGGTGAACCGGTTTCAGGCCGTCGCGCGCATCCGGCAGCGCGCGCCCGACGATGACGCTCATCGAATAGTCGATATACGACGTGCGCATCTCATCTTCGATATTGATTGGGCTAACGTTCGGTTCCGTAGCCAACACAGGGACAATCTCTTCTTCGCTCATGCTTTCTCCGCTGGTGATAAAAAATAAGAACAAGCATACCATTTCTTGCCGCAGAAAACCACTTTTTCCGGTGTCAGAGCCGCGATTTTTTAACGTAAAGGCAGGGAGAAGTTCGTTAGTGCATTAGTGCATTAGTTTGTTTGGGCAGGGCTCGGGTTTATTTTAATCACAACAAAGCGTCGGTGTGTTTTCTGGAACCGCCAAGGCCAAGAGAAGCCCCTGATTTTCATGAAGTTTCAGGTGTTTCATGGTTCCACGGGTTTCATCAAAATCGGGATCGGGATCGCTATCGGTATCGTCTCTAAACGAGGTAACGGTTGACACGTTCAACAGGCAGACGTAAACTTCCGACAAATCAGAGACGACAATGTTTTTCATTCTCGATTCGGATGCGGAGATTCGTCATGAACAAGGCAGACGCTTACACCAACAATTGCCTGACCGCCGTCTCCGATGGCGCGTTCCCGGCCTACGACACCGTCTCCGTGCCCTCTGCGCCTTCTGTGAGGAAACTCGTCCGGGACACACCGCTCATTATCTTTGTCTTGTTATGCAGCGTATTTCAAATGTCATGCATTCAAGTTGACGGTAATTTTAACACCGGGGTTGCCGCCATGACTAGTCAGGTGGAGGATTCGGTTTCATCAGGAATGTTGCTGACCTCAGCGTATACCGATTATTTTCAAGAATTCAATAGATGGCCTGACTCCCATGCCAAGCTTGTTGAATACTACAAGACCAAAGCGAAAACGGATGCATCGTTGATCGCGGTGTATAAACAGTTGGAAGAGTTCACGGAAGTAAAAGTTGTCAGCATTGAGGATCGGATTATAGAACTGGAGTTCAAGCGCCCGCCGATTTCGCCTGTAAATGACAACCGTTCCGTGGCAACAGGCAAAGTAATCATTTTTTTGTGACCACTCAGTGGTCACAAAGACGAGGTTAAAACCTTGCAGCCGCGCAGCCGCACCCCGCCCGTGACCGTTCACGGCGTTTTGGGCGTTTCGTCGGGCTGTCTCCGTGCGCGAGCCACCATTGCATGGCCTGTGCGCGCCCGGCGCCCGTCCTCCCGCCCGTTTTTACACTCACCATTGCGACCACTGGGTGGTCGCAATAACGCCCCCCAAAAAACCTCTGCGTCTCTGCGCCTCTGCGTTAAATTAACCCGAGCAATGCCCAAAAAATCTGCGTGGTCTGTGCCATCTGTGGATGAGAAAACCCGGCAACCGCCCGGTTCTGTATTGAGCATCGGCGTCATCCATGCTAAATTGCGCATCACACGACTTGAGGCCAGAGTGGTGGAATGGCAGACACAGTGGACTTAAAATCCACAGGCGGGTGAAATCGTCGTGGGGGTTCGAGTCCCCCCTCTGGCACCAAAACAAAAAGGCCCAAGGCCGTCGAACTTGACCTTTAGCCGCGGACGTCCTTTTTACGAATTTGCAAGACGGCCTGTTTTCTGCAAGGATACGCGTTATGAGATATTCGTTTCTGTTTCTCGCGACATGCGTCGCGCTGCGTGTATGCGTCCTCCCGGCGGCTGCCCAGGAGACCGATCCCGGACGCGCGCCGACCGGCGTCATCACGCGCCCCGGCGACTTGTTGAAAGAGGCCGACGGCACGGAGTTCCGTTTCGCGTATTTCCCGTCGTCCGATCGGCTGCGCCTGCTTGTCCTGCAAAAAACGCCTGCCTTCTCGCGATGGGATGTTGCGCTCAGACGTAAGGGCGACGACCGCGTTCTCTCCCGTTACGGCGGCGCGCTCCCCATGCCCACCGCAGGCGAGACCGTCTCGGCCCCGATGCTGGACGAAGGCGTGTATGAACTCACCTTGAACCTGACAGCGCCGGACGGTAAGCAACGCGACATCACGCGTACCTTCACGCGCAAACATTTCCCTTGGGAAAACTCCACACTGGGTAGCGAAAGAATTGTCATCCCGCCCTTCACGCCGATGACCGTGGATAAAAAGCGCGCCAGCGTTTCCTGTGTCCTGCGCACCCACGACATCGACGGCAACGGCCTGTGGAAGCAGGTGACCAGTCAAGGCGTCCCCTTGCTGGAGGCCCCCATGCGTCTGGAAATCGAATCCGCTGGCAAAGACTACACGGCCCAAGGCGGCAAGGTGACCTTCACGGAAAAAGCGGCGGACCGCGTACAGGGCCATGCGTCATGGCACGCCGGGCCGGTGCGTGGACGCACCGACTTCTCCGTCGAATACGACGGTGTGGCGAAACTTTCGCTTCGGCTCGAATCGGCCCAGGAACGCGTGGACGCCCTGCGTCTGGTTATCCCCCTTCGGACAAGTGAGACGTGGCTCATGCACCCCGTAACCGACCTGCTGCGCTTTCACTACGCGGGCCGCATCCCGGACGGCGCGGGCATTCTCTGGGAATACAGCGGCAAGACCAACACGGTGCGCTACACCGAGACGGGGAAACCCGACGCCGACGGCAAGGTGTGGGACTCGCGTCATGTGGGACGCCACCAATTGCCCGCCCCGTTCGTGCCCTACATCTGGCTGGGCGGCACTGAGCGCGGGATCTGTTGGTTCGCCGAGAACGACCGTGACTGGAACCTCGACCCGCAGCGTCCCGCCCTCGAAATCAGACGACAGGGCGAGACCACCTCGCTGGTCGTCCATCTCTTCACGCGCCCCACATCCCTGACGCGTCCGCGCACCCTCACCTTCGGGCTGATGGCCACGCCGGCCAAGCCGATGCCCGAAACGCCCGTGAACTTCCGGCGCTGGTTTCCCGGGGCGCAGGTCACCAATACCGAGCAGGTGGTGAATTTCGGATTCATGGGCGCCTGCTACTACTGGGGCGCGGCGGGGCCCAGCTACGCATTCTATCCCGCCTTCAAGAACTTTTCCGTCTATGACGAATTCGTCCGTCTGCGCAAAGGCGGAACCGCCGACTTCGCGTTCACCGAGAATTGGCTCAAGCAGTTCCAGGCCGCCGAATTCACGTCGCGTCTCGACGAGCACGGACACCCCCCAAACATCGTCACCTACCGCAACCACATCGACTGGTCGCTGCGCTTTTTCGACAAGGGCGCGTGGTCGTCGCAACCCGAAAAAGGGCGCACGGGGTGGGTCATCCCCTACACAAATGCGCGCGCGATCAACTGGGGCGAAGAGGCGGAGACCTTCATGGACGAGTGGAGCACCATGGACATCGCCGACCCGCGCTGGCCGGGCGAGGAGCGCTTCATACGCGGCAAAGACAGTATCTGCCGCCTCGCGCGCTACGGCAAGGTCTCGATCCCCGGCGAAACCTCGGGCATCGCCTACGCTATCGATCCTTTACCGAGCTGGCAGAACATGGTCCTGCACTACTTGAAGCGCATGATGGAAACCTTTGCGGACGGCATTTACTTCGACGACTTCTTCCTCTCGCCGAACTACACGCCAACCGGCCCGGGTTACGTGGCCGAAGACGGCACGCTCCGTCCCGGAGTCAACATCTTCGGCTTCCGCGAGTTGACCCGGCGCACCGCCGTGATGCAGCACCAGATGGGGCGCCGTCCGCTGCTGTTCATCCATATGACCAACGCCAACCTCATCCCGCTGCTCTCCTTCGGCACGATCATTCTGGATCACGAATGGCGCGACCAAGGCGCATTCAAAGACAAGGACTGCCAAGAGCGACTCTATCTTGACGGCGACACAAGCCTGCTGCTCGCGCAAAGCACCGGCCTGCAGAGCGGCTGCCTCAGCGTCTGGCACAACCTCTTCCACGGCGACGAGCGCATCACGCGCAGCGCACTGGGCGTGTCGCTCACGCACGAGATCAAGTGCGGCCTCTGGTACGGCCCGCTCCACG
>Ga0255345_1005723_pt1 | contig 12564 bp, 9 predicted proteins | sample wastewater_treat_6_FD_192415 | JGI IMG/M metagenome (GOLD analysis project Ga0255345, IMG submission 192415) | Wastewater microbial communities from Lulu Island WWTP, Vancouver, Canada - plant20 | ecosystem: Engineered > WWTP > Wastewater > Unclassified | place: Canada: Vancouver, British... | reverse complement strand
CCTGGGCATAGGCTTCGGGTAGGAGAGATCACCAATAAGCAGAAATTTCTCTATGAAGCGCTCGGAGTTGAGTCTCCCTCATTGGTATAAATGTTCGGGAATCCGGGCCGAAAGATGGAAATCAGCGAACAGACCTTCTACTGGTGGAAGAAGAAGTATGCAGGACTACTGCCGAGTGAACTGAAATGGTTGTGGCAGCTCGAAGATGAAAACAAGCACTTGAAGCAGATGGTTGCCGAGCTCAGCTTGGACAAGCACATGCTGCAGGAGGTGCTGTCAAAAAAAGCCTGACGCTTACCCGGAAGCATGAATTGGTCGACAACCTTGTTGCCACCTGCCGGGTACGCATCAGGGCCGCCTGCAAGATCCTAATGCTCAACCGTGCAACCTCTTACTACAAGCCTCATGCTGATGATCAAGAAGTCTTGCGGATGAAGATTCACGATTACGCTACAGCGTGGGTGAAGTATGGATATCGAAGAATCCATTCATGTCGATAATGGTCCCGAATTTGTGTCGAAGGAACTTGATCTTTGGGCATATCGTAGTGGGATTAAGCTATGTTTTTCACGTCCTGGGAAGCCAACGGATAATCCGCCTATTGAATCATTCAATGGTAGTTTCCGGGAGGAATGCTTGCAGACGCACTGGTTTCTGTCCCTAGAAGATGCGAAGATTAAAATCGAGACGTGGGGAAAGGATTACAACGAGTTCCGGCCGTATAGCTCTCGTGGGTACAGAACACCTAAGGAATTTGCACCCTGGCACATGTTTTCAACAGCCTGTCAGGCTGATTTTCTAACTTGAAAAGTGTCCAGAAATTGGCGGCTTTCAGTTAGATTTTCGATGAGGCAATGCGTAGTCTTGATTTTTGGGCGCAGCATACTAGAATGCATATGAAAAGGATCTAACAAGGCGTTCAGACAGATTCGGCACTTTTTCACGGTTTGTGCGTTGTCATGTAGCTCCTTCCTGCACAAACCGTGCCAATTCTGCCTCACAGCTAAAGGTAATGATTAGCTAGACGTTCAGCGCGAAAGAGGACAAAATGAACCAATTTTTAGAGTATGCAAGGAAAGTCCTTGAAAGTGCAGAAAAACCATTACTTTACCAGGAAATCTGGGAAAAGGGAAAAGGTCTTGGGTATGATAAAGATATTGCTACAAAGGGGAAGACACCATGGCAGACATTGGGTGCTCAGCTCTTTGTCGATGTAAGGGATAACCCCAATTCGCTTTTTATCAAAGTCGCGAAAAGACCTGCAAGATTTTTCTTAAAATCCAAGGCTAATACTTTAACAGGTGAAGTACTAGAAAATTTGGATTCTGAGGTAGCAATCCCAAAGATAAAAGAAAAAGAAGGATTTACTGAAAGAGATTTGCATCCATTACTTGCTTATTTTGCCTACACAAACTTACAGTTCAGTAGAGGCAAAGCAATATTAACAAAAACAATATACCATGAAGTATCAAAAAAGAACGGACTAAGCGAATGGATTCATCCAGACATGGTTGGAGTGTATATTCCTATTGATGACTGGAATAGTGAAATAATAGAATTGAATAATATCAGCAATTCAAATGCGATTACCTTATATTCCTTTGAATTAAAAAAGAGTATTGATAGAAACAATTATCGAGAATATTTTTTCCAGGCTGTATCGAATTCATCATGGGCAAATGAAGGGTACTTAGTAGCTGCAAATATTAAGGATGATGATGAGCTGTTGAATGAACTGGAAAGATTATCAACCTCGTTTGGCATAGGCATAATAGAATTAGATCTTGAAGATATTGATTCATCAAGAGTTATATTTCAGGCGCACAGAAAAAAAGAGCTAGACTGGGAAACAATGAACAAATTAAGCGATATCAACAAAGATTTTACGAAGTTTATACAAGATGTGAAAATTGATTTTGATTCTAAAAGGATTCACAAATCAGAATATGATGAGATTATCATTAATCCAGTAGAATATATTAAGAAAATAATGAAGAAAATCAGCTAACAATTCCTTTGAGCTTACTCGGTTGCTGTCATTCAGTTAAAGAATACGTTAATATTTATGAAGAAAAGCGGGATTGTAACAAATGGTTAGGCAGATCAAGTCCAAACAAAGGGTTGCTGATCATGGCGAGGTGCTGACAGGCGAGCGCGAAGTCAACGCAATGCTTGATCTAGTAAAGCCAGAGACCGAGCGGATCGATTCACGCTTTCTTGAACCTGCCTGTGGTACGGGCAACTTTCTTGCTGAAATCCTCAGACGAAAACTTCGTGTCGTGGAATCCCGCTATGCAAAAAGCCAGATCGAGTATGAACGATACGCAATTCATGCCGTGTCATCTCTTTACGGCATAGATATTTTGAAAGACAATGTTCATGAATGCCGCGAGCGCCTGTTTGGCATTTTCGATGCTGAATACCGCCGCCTTTTCAAGGCAGCCATAAAAGAAAAGTGCCTGGCTTCGGTCAGATGCATTCTTTCGTTCAACATCATTCACGGTGATGCGCTCTCGCTGAAAACCGTAGGCGACAATCCAGAGCCCATCACCTTTGCCGAGTGGTCGCCTGTCAATGGCAGTTTGCTCAAACGGCGGGATTTTACGTTTCGGGATCTGCTCGATCATGCCGCAACAAAGGAGATGCCGCTCTTTTCCGACCTTGGAGAAGATGTCTTTATCCCCGAACCACAACGGGAATATCCGCCGGTACATTTTTTGGAGGTAGCTGATGCCTTTTGCAACGAGCTATAACCCCGATATCCTCACGTGCCTGGCCAATCTTTCGAGCGATGAAGTTTTTACCCCACCGGCGCTTGCCAATAAGATGCTCGACCTGCTGCCACAGACACTCTGGAGTGACCCTGGGGCGCGGTTTCTCGATCCGGCATGCAAGTCCGGGGTGTTTTTGCGCGAGATTGCAAAACGCCTCGACAAGGGCCTGGAACGCGGTATTCCCAACAGACAGACTCGCATCAATCACATAATGAAAGACCAGATCTTCGGGATTGCGATTACTGAACTGACTGGTTTTATGTCGCGTCGCACGGTGTATTGCTCAAAAATTGCCCATGGCAAGTATTCCGTGTGCAGCGCTTTCAACGAGGAGCATGGCAACATCCGTTTTCGGCGCATCGAACACGCTTGGCAGGATGGTCGCTGTGTTTTTTGTGGCGCCAATCAGGAAGGTTACGACCGTGGCCCGGAACTAGAGACCCATGCCTATGAATTCATCCACACAAGAAAGCCCGAGGAGATTTTCAATATGAAATTCGATGTCATTATCGGCAACCCGCCATATCAGCTAAGCGATGGGGGCTTTGGCCGCAGTGCATCGCCAATTTATGATAAGTTTGTGCAGCAGGCGAAAAAGCTAAAACCCCGATATCTGGTTATGATTATTCCTTCGCGATGGTTTGCCGGGGGTAAGGGCTTGGATTCATTCCGTCAAGAAATGCTCAACGACGATCGCATTCGTAAACTAGTAGATTTCGAGAACGCATCTGAAGTTTTTCCGGGTGTAGATATTGCGGGCGGTGTCTGCTACTTCCTTTGGGAACGCGACTCCCACGGGTTGTGCGAAGTAACAAATGTGCGGAATGGTGAAAAAAATATGTCAGTCCGTGCGCTCAACGAGTTTCCAACATTCATCCGCCATAGTAAGGCTGTCTCGATTATTCATAAGGTACTGGCAAAAAAAGAAAGAAGCATGAGTGAACAGGTTACTAGCAGAAAACCTTTTGGCTTAGCTACAAATGTCCGACCGATGAACCATGGTGACCTCATATTGCGCTGGCAAAAGGGAGAGGGTCCTTACGAACGGAAAGAAATTACCGTTGGAACAGATATGATCGATAAATGGAAAGTTATTACATCGTATGTTGGTTATGACCATGCAGGAAATCCCGGACTAGATGGACGACGTCGCGTTTTTTCAAAGATTGAAATACTTGCACCAGGAACAATCTGCACAGAAACCTATCTCGTTGTTGGTTGCTATGATGATAAACGTTCAGCAGAAAATCTTGTCACATATATGAAAACAAGATTATTTCGATTTCTTGTAGCACAGTTTATGTATTCTCACCATATCACCAAAGAAGCTTATTCACTGGTTCCCATCCTTGACATGGATATCGAGTGGACCGACGAAAAGCTTTACGCGAAATACGGCCTCACCTCAGATGAAATCGCCTTCATTGAATCCATGATTCGTCCGATGGATATTACCACGGAGCCAGACGATGACTGACGAACTCCCCGCCGACACCTACAGTCAGCTCAAAGACCAAATCGGCATGCTACTTCGCCAGGGAAGGCAACAGGCAGGCCGGGCGGTCAATAACATTCTGGTGCAGACCTATTGGCATGTTGGCCGCCATATCGTGAAGTTCGAACAGAAAGGCAACATTAAGGCGGAATACGGCAGCGAGCTGTTAGACCGGCTTTCCCGAGACCTCTCTGCGGAGTTTGGCAAGGGGTTCAGCCGGTCCAATCTTTTCCAGATTAGGCAGTTCTACCTCAAATTCCCAAAAATCCAGACGCTGTCTGAACAATTAAGTTGGAGTCACTATGTCGAAATCATCAAGTCCGACAATGACCTGGAAATCAGCTTCTATGTCAAACAATGTGAAAAGGAAAACTGGAGTGTCCGGGAGCTTAAACGCCAGATGAAAAGTATGCTTTTTCATCGCCTCGCGCTCAGTAAAGACAAGGCTGGGGTGTTGGAAATCGCACAAAAGGGAACTAAAATCCAACAGCCGGAAGATCTGATTAAGGATCCGTACGTGTTTGAATTTTTAGGTTTGCCGTTGCAGGAACGGGTTTTAGAAGGAGAACTGGAGCAAAGACTGATTCAGAATTTGGAGCTATTTCTGCTGGAGTTGGGTAAGGGATTTGCCTTTGTGGGCAGACAATACAAAATCACGCTCGCTAACCGGCATTTTTATGTGGATCTGGTGTTTTACCACCGTATCCTGAAATGCTTTGTCCTGATTGACCTCAAACGAGGAGAAATTGAGCACAACGATATCGGCCAGATGAACATGTACCTCAATTATTTCGCCAAAGAAGAAAATACGGAAGGCGATAATCCGCCCATCGGTATTGTGCTGGGAGCATATAAAGATCGAGTCATGGTGGAATACGCTACTGCCAACATTACCAACAACCTTTTTGTAAGCAAATACCAACTCTATCTTCCGGATAGACAGCAATTGCAGAGTGAACTGGAGAGGTTATTAAGCGATGAGTAAAGACTTTTTTCCCCAGCGCATTACCGTACAGCCCACCGTATACGCCTACGAGCTCGTGAACGTTCCCACCCATAGAGGACTCCTTAAGGTGGGCTATACCACCCGCGATGCCCGCGACCGTATTCGTGAGCAAGTTGGTACTTCTGCGGTGCAATACCGAATCGTCCTCGAAGAACCAGCTATGCGCCATGATGGCACGGTTTTCACCGACCACGAAGTGCACCACATGCTGCGCATCGATGGCATCCGGAATGAACAGGGGGAATGGTTCCGCTGTACGGTCAGCGATGTGTTGTCAGCAATTCGGGCTGTTAAAAACGGTCAGCTTAAAATCGAAAATCGCTCGTTTGATTTCAAGATGCGCCCTGAACAGCATGCGGCAGTAGAAAAGACCGCAGAGTATTTTGTGAGCTGGCGGAAGGACAGAAACAATCACAACAAACCTGCGCATTTCCTCTGGAACTGCAAGATGCGCTTCGGCAAAACTTTTGCGGCGTACCAGCTGGCCAAAAAGATGGGATGGCAGAAAGTGCTCATCATGACGTTCAAGCCGGCGGTACAGAGCGCCTGGGAAGAAGATTTGCTTTCTCATGTGGATTTTGAAGGCTGGCAATTCATCAAGCCGGGCGGCTTGACCTACGAAGAAGCTGACAAGACCAAGCCCATCGTCTGTTTTGGTTCGTTCCAGGACTACCTGGGCCGCAACCCTTCGACAGGTGGCATCAAGACCAAAAACGAGTGGGTCCATGCCACCAACTGGGACTGTGTGATTTTCGATGAATACCACTATGGTGCCTGGCGGGAAAGTGCGAAGGATCTGTTCGAAGCTGAGGAGAAAGAAGCCGAATATTGGGAAGGCAAAGAGATGGAAGACTTTGATGAGGACATCCTCCCCATCACTACTGACCACTACCTCTACCTTTCCGGCACGCCATTTCGTGCCATTGCTTCTGGCGAGTTCATCGAGGAACAGATCTACAACTGGACCTATTCCGATGAGCAGCGGGCGAAAGAAAGCTGGAATGCACCAAATAGTCCTTATGCTGCCCTGCCACGCATGGTGCTCATGACCTATCAGCTGCCGGACTCGATCCGCGAGATCGCTCTGAAAACCGAGTTCAACGAGTTTGACCTAAACGAGTTTTTCCGCGCCGAGGGAATCGGTAAGGAAGCGCGATTCAAGTACGAAAGCGAAGTGCAGAAGTGGCTTGACCTTATTCGCGGATCATTTTTGGAAACCACGGTGGACAATCTTAAGATGGGGGCTAGAAAGCCGCCGTTCCCCTTCTCCGATGCACGGCTTCTCAATGTGCTGACCCACACCTTATGGTTCCTTCCAAGCGTGGCATCCTGCTATGCCATGCGCAACCTGATGGCGCAACGGCAGAACAAGTTCTATCACGACTATACTGTCGTTGTGGCCGCAGGCAATGCTGCAGGAATCGGTGTCGCGGCATTGGAACCAGTGCTGAAGGCGATGGATGACCCTCTCAAGACTAAGACCATTACGCTTACGTGTGGGAAACTCACGACCGGTGTAACGGTTCGGCCATGGACCGGCATTTTTATGCTGCGCAACTCCTCCAGCCCGGAGACCTATTTTCAGGCTGCGTTCCGTGTACAGTCGCCGTGGACGCTCAAGAATCCAGACGGGCGATCTCCGAACGAGGAGCTGATTCTCAAGGAGGAATGCTACGTTTTCGACTTTGCGCCCGACCGTGCCCTCAGGCAGATCGCCGATTATGCCTGCCGCCTGGATGTAAACGAAACCAATCCAGAGAAAAAAGTTGAAGAGTTCATCAGCTTCCTGCCGGTGCTGGCCTATGACGGCAGTTCGATGAAGCGAATCGATGCGGCAGGCATTCTCGACATGGCGATGAGTGGCACTACCGCGACTTTGCTAGCCCGCAGGTGGGAAAGTGCGCTCCTTGTGAATGTGGACAACGACACGCTGCGCAGGATCATGGGCAATGACGAAGCCATGCAGGCGCTGATGGGCATTGAAGGCTTCCGCAATCTTAACCAGGACATTGAGACGATCATCAATAAGTCCGAGGCGGTAAAGAAGCTCAAACGCGAGGCCAATGATCGCCAGCTTTCCAAGAGCGAGAAGGAACAGCTCACGGAAGAAGAAAAAGAATACAAGAGCAAACGCAAGCAGATTCAGGAAAAGCTCATCAAATTTGCGACACGAATCCCTGCGTTCATGTACCTGACCGACTACCGTGAACGCACCCTCAAGGATGTCATCACTCAGCTGGAGCCAGGGCTCTTCAAAAAGGTGACAGGACTCACTGTGAAGGATTTTGAGCTCTTGGTAAGCCTCGGCGTATTCAACAGCGCGCTTATGAACGATGCGGTCTATAAGTTTAAGCGGTATGAAGATGCCAGTCTGCGATATATCGGTATCGACAAGCATGAAGGCGAAGACATCGGACTGTATGACACAGTCTTAAGCAAGAAGGATTATGAATCGACATTCATAAATATCGCTGCTGAATCTTGATGGGACTAATAGCGTTAAAAGCATTTTTCAGATAAAGCATGGCGGAAGCCTAGAGAGCAAGGAGTGATTTTTTGCTTTAGGAAAAGAGCCATGAAGCGCCAAGGATTAAAAAGTACCACAAGCCTACAACGGGTTCAATGAGGGATTCTATCAGCGACAGCGGGCAATGGAGAGCACAGAGTATTCGCGACATTCTGAAACGAGGACAGGTAAGCAAGCAGGAATGACGGCAGGGGGCGGAAGGCTCTCGGGGCCTAATACTTTTAGGCGTTTTTTATTTGCCAAGCGTTTCAAATAGTGACAATACAAAGATATAGACTATAAAATAGAGAAAATCATGAAAAAGCTTATTGCTTTTGTAACCAGAATTCCGGTATGAAGTGACCTCTGTCAATACCTGATTTTATAGTTTTTTTATCAAAGCATCTTTTTCTACTCCTTGTCGTTGCATCAATAAGGTGAAAAACAAAACAATTTCAAGAATGAAGAATGATGGAATCTTATCCCGATTATTGACACTCTGGTATATGTGGATTGGCTACCACAGGCTACTATGTCCGTCAGGAGGTTGCCCGAATCTCGAAACGAGGATCATGAAACCATGCCTCGGGGAATTCTCTGGGATCTCTCCAAACAACCAGTTCAAAACCCACCATCCTTCATCTTGAAAATTTCTCCTCGCAATCAGCTTTGTTCATACGCTCCTACAGGTTATGCGATATTATCCGTCATCATGCCCCATACGAATCCGCTCATCTCCCTGGCTACCGCAACAACCGTAGTCTTTGTCGATTTGTTATGATAGGTCATCTTGGAGAACTTTCGAGTCAAGCGATTGTTCGCTTTGTCCGCATACGAAACGACCGCTATATCCTGATGTTGTTGCCGTTCCTTAAGCGCTCGCGATTTCTGTACAAACGGATAGCGAAAGTGCCAACTCGATTCCACCAGCAGTGAGCGAATATGCCTGGTACCCGCCTTTGTAATCCCTCCCTGTATACGGCGGCCTCCGGATGAGTGTTCGGAAGTGACGAGCCCTAAGTACGCCATAAAGCTTCGGGCGGTGGGGAACCTTTGGAAATCCTCCACTTCGGTCACGAGGGCTAAGGCTGTCTGTGTGCTGATTCCTTGGAAGGAATATGGCAGGGTGTCGCCATACCGCTTCGTAACGCTTTCGCAAGACTCTTGGCATCCCGTCGATCAGTCTTGCGCCTGTCCCCTGGTGCGTGGGGAAGTAAGGACGGTGCCGCGACCAGGCAGCTGATACCTACCTCTTTCAGCTTCCGGTAGAGCACAAATCCTGTCGGCCCCGCTTCATAGATGGTCTGTATCGTGCAATCAGGATACTTTTCTTTAAGCTTCTGAAAAAATTTTTGAACCTTTGCCTCGGTATTGGGGATAGTAGACTCATATTCAGGTTCTCCCCGGTCATCAAGATACACCGCCATGCAATTGTCTTCGCTATGGACATCCATTTCTACGTACACTATGCGTTTCATACGACCTCCAGTTTGTATGATGGCAACCTGCCAGTGAATGTAATCTTTCCAGTATGCAGGCGAATCCACGATTTTGCAAACTTGGAGGTCACTTCATAGTATCTCCCTTGGCGACGACTGGACCGGCCGCATTAAGAATTCTTCCGGCGCAATTGTAAGGACATGGTTGTGGAAATCCGAAGCTGGAAGCTTCTCCTGGGTCGGCAAGGACTCGACAGGCGCGATCGTCCGTGATGGCATTTACAGCTATGAAGTGAGCGCCACGGACCTGGCGGGCAACATGGTATCCGCCACTATTCCCTCCATTGCCGTGGATACAACGAAACCGAAGGTATCCTTGACTTTCTCCGACGCAGTCATATCACCCAACGGCGACGGAATCCGGGATGAAGTCGCTTTTACGTTCGCGATCGACCAAAGCGAAGGCATTGAGTCATGGAAATTTGTATTCTTCGATGAGCAAGGCGCGGAAGAACGCAGTTTTAGCGGCTTGGGTTCCGATATTCCGACCAGCCTCGACTGGGATGGCCGAGATTCGAATGGCAAAGTCGCTCAAGGCCAGTATATCGGGAGACTTTTCGTCACCTATGCCAAGGGTAATGTTGTTCAAGCTTCGAGCGAGCCAATTCTCGTTGAAGTCAGCCCGCCCATCGCAAGCATAACGACGAATCCCGCATATTTCAGCCCCGATGGTGATGGCGTGGACGACAACCTCAGCTTCAGCATCAAAGTGAGCGCGGCTGCCGATATCGTCGACTGGAAGTTGGAAGTGTTTGAAACCGCTGTCGTGGAATCGAAAAGCCAGAATGCGGCAAAGCCGGAGCGTCTCTTCATTGAATGGAACGGAAAGGGGGAACCTCCCGCCACAATAGTATGGGATGGAAAATCCTCCCGAGGCGAACTCGTCGAATCGGCGTCTGAATACCCCTTCAAATTTGTGGCGCGCGATTCCCTTGGCAACAGCGCAACAGCCTCAGGCGCTATCGCTGTCGATGTCCTTGTAATAAAGGATGACGATCGGCTCAAGATCAAAGTGCCCTCCATCGAATTCAGGGCCAACTATGCTGATTTTGGTGATCTTTCTCCCGATATAGTCGCGCGAAACGAAACCGTAGTCGCGATAATAGTTCAAATATTGAATAAATTCCCCGACTACAGGATCAAGATTGAAGGTCACGCCAATAGCGTGAGCAAGATGCTTGGCTATTCTCAAGCTAAAATCCAGAGTGAAGAGATCAAGGAACTCATTCCACTTTCAACCGCGAGAGCGGCGATGGTGCGCGCTATGCTCATCAAAAACGGCATAGACATCAAGCGCATAAGCATCGAGGGTTTGGGATCTAGCCAACCGGTAGTGAGTTTCTTGGATGCGGAGAATAGGTGGAAGAATAGGCGCGTTGAGTTCGTGCTGATCAAGAACCCCTAAGGCAGGCAGGACCGGACCCTCTTTAGGGGGCAAGGCGCGCTAAATAAAGAAAGGGTTGTTCGCGATTGCGTCGCGGACAACCCTTTATAGAATGGGCGGTGCAAGAGTCGAACTTGCGACCCCCAGCGTGTCATACTGGTGCTCTAACCAACTGAGCTAACCGCCCTAACCCAAAACGCCTTTCACCGGCCTGACACGGCATGATATATATCCTGCCGCCCATGTCCGTGTCAAGCCGGTTTTTAGCGCTTGAGGCATCTCGATTTCAAAATGCGATTGGACTTCTATTTGCATTCGCGCTATGAAGCTATTGACATTTCCGTACTTTTCCACTTAACTTAAAGAAGTCAAGGAACTAATTCCTTTCAGTGCAAATTGAAGGGAATATTTTTTAAAAATATTTGAAGAAATAATGTGTAGGCCATTGTGCGCCGATTAAAATTGTGCTCTACTCTTCTCATAGGAGGCATTATGTTCCTGGCAACTATTTATGAGAAGAAAACTGGTCGTACAATCCTTAAAATCGTTGAATCCTACCGTCAGAATGGAAAGCCCAAGAAACGAATGATCCAAAACTTGGGATATCTCGATGAGCTAGAAAAGATCTATCCCGACCCTATCGCGCATTTCAAAGAAGTCGCGAAGCAGATGACGCTGGAGAAGAAGGAAAAAGAACAGGCGCGGCATGTCCAATTAGACCCAAACGCAAGCCTTCCTAAGCAAGAGAATCTTAGTCCTGCTGCAGTCGCTCGCAAGAACCTTGGCTATGCTGCACTCTCAAAACTCTACCATGAAATGAAAATCGATGTGTTTCTCAATAACCACCAGCGCTACAAAAAGTTCACTGCGAATCTTAACTCTATCTTCAAGATGCTCATCTTTAATCGCGCACTCTATCCGGACTCTAAGCGCGGTGCATGGGAGAATAGGGGAATATTCTTTGAGAATACCGACTATTCCCCACAGGAGGTCTACCGCTCGCTCGATTACTTCCTTGAGTGGCGCCCTGCACTCTTAGAGCAGCTGCATGAACAACTCAAGGCTCACTATGCGAGGGATACGCTGTTACTCTATTACGACGTGACGAACTACTACTTTGAGATCGATGAACCAGATAGCCTTCGGGCGAAAGGAGTCTCCAAGGAGCACAGGCCGAACCCTATAGTTCAGATGGGACTCTTTCTGGATGCACATGGACTACCAGTCTCCTATGAGCTGTATCGTGGGAACACCAATGACTCTACGACTCTTCCTTCGATGCTCGATGACACGGTTGTAGATTTTGGTCTTCACCACCTTATTCTTGTGGCAGATAAAGGGATGATGAGTGGGGATAATATTGCGAAGATTCGGCTTGGACATAATGGCTATGTGATGAGCTACTCAGTGCGAGGTGCGGATAAGGCTTTTAAGGACTATGTCTTGGATGAAGAAGGCTATAGCCCTGTCTACGATAATGAAGGAACGCTCGTCGCCAAGCACAAGAGTCGCTTTAGTCCTCGGGAGATATGGGTTACCGATAGCAATGGGAAACGTACGAAGAGCATCGTGAACGAGCGGCAGATTGTCATCTATAGTGAGCAGTATGCACAGCGTACTCGCCATGAGCGTGCGCTCGCAATCGAGAAAGCCTCTGGACAGATCTATGCACTCTCGAAGGATGCGAAGTCGAGCTCCTATGGCGCAGCAAAGTACATAAAGAAGGTACCCTTCGATAAAGCAACTGGGGAATGTTTTCCCGAGACCGAGTACCTGGTGATGCTCGATGACGTACGGATCGATGCAGATGAAAAACTCGATGGCTACTATGTCATCTGTACGAATGTCATTGGACTTACGAAAGGACAAAAGCCCTTTCGCGCACCGTACCGCTATACTC
>Ga0255345_1005713_pt1 | contig 12570 bp, 9 predicted proteins | sample wastewater_treat_6_FD_192415 | JGI IMG/M metagenome (GOLD analysis project Ga0255345, IMG submission 192415) | Wastewater microbial communities from Lulu Island WWTP, Vancouver, Canada - plant20 | ecosystem: Engineered > WWTP > Wastewater > Unclassified | place: Canada: Vancouver, British... | reverse complement strand
CAATAAGCCCTATTCAATTTTCTACTCTTCCCTCTCACCTCCATTTATAAACTTTTTCTTTCATTTACCGTTTGCCTGACCTCCTCATAGTACCTGCTGAGGTGGACATCTATAATCTTCTGGAGCTCTTCAACATCTCCAGCCTTAATCGCCTCCCTCACAGATGATCTGATTAAACCAAAGATTTTTGCTAACTCCGCATCTGTTGGAAGTCTATCACCAGGTTTCGAACCCTTTTCAAATATATGCTCCTTACTATTAACTAAACTATAACAAGATTTAATAGACATAATATTCTTCTACAACTCCAAGATCCTTCTTAATTTATTTTTAGTTGGGAAATTCAATAATTCACTGACTTTGAAATTTAGGTGTAATACTTGTTGCCAACGATGAGGCACAAAAAGATTAATAACTTCTTCATCTACAAACATATCTATATAGGAACACTGATAGTTTCTCCATGGGTTATCCAAATTGGGATATAGCGCATTTGCAAATAAAAAACGTGGTTCACTCCATGTTTCCCCGAGATCTGTTGATATAGAAAACCAAACTTCAGATCGATCTCTCATGATTTCCTCTTTTCCCCCTGAGAGACCACTGTAATGAGAATCACTAAATCGATTGTGATGAAAAGCAATAAGAACCTCTTCGTTATAAAGGTGAAATACCATTGGTGGAGCATCGGGATGTATTAATTGCGTGGGTTTCGGATCAGTCCATGTTTTACCATCATCATAACTCCATAGACTCCAGAGATGCCCTTCTGGTGTGCGTACCATTAATAAGACTCTTCCTTTACCTAAATTGATTGGACGTCCTTCATCCATCCTATTATACACTGGGACATACCATCCTCCATGTCTCTTGGCAGGGAGGACTTCCCATGTTTCTCCTTTATCTACTGAACGTAGTAGATATTGCCTTGTCATTAACGGTCTATAGCTAAAATCAGATTCATGTGCACCTATCAACCAGGTACCATTTTCAGTCTCACACATTCGCATTACAGACATGCCAGTAAAACTGGGATCATTAAAAGGTTCAATTAATTTCACCTCAGACCAAGTATGCCCATCGTCATCAGAATATCTATAGCCTATAGGAGCATTCTCATGAAGCCCATTATCCCTGGTATATTTTCCTTGGATAGGCTGAGTTCCAAAGGCATAAATTTTTTTAGTCCCTCTAGGTATAAAGGGTATAAATCCATGTTGATTATAATCAATATTAAAAGCTATAGTGGGACCAACCCATGTCTTACCCTTGTCTTTAGAACGATAAGCCAACATAGTATTAACCTTTTTCTCACTGCTTCCGTAATGCTCTCCTTCAGGGAAGATTAACAGATAGTCCCCATTAGGGGTTACAGTTGCACGTGTTTCAAGCACTTTAACTGATGGATTTTCAACTCTGTTAACTATCTTTCCATCTAAAGTATCTGTTGTCAAAATCCCTAAATCATTCCTTAAGATAAGTCCGGAGGGTAAAGAATCTAAAAGGATATGCATACCTCCAATTTCAACTACCTTAGCTAAGGGTAATTCTTCATAATATTTCATATTATAAGCTCCTACTTTCTCATGATACTATTTTTAGCATCCATTAATTATGTTGTAAATTCGGTAAGCATTTGAAAGCTGGTTCAACCTTTGACCGATCAACTTTAAGTTGAGAAATTACTTTATCAGGGTCTAATTCACGGGGTGTAACATTTTCTTGTAAACTTATGGCAGCTGCTGTTCCTGCAGCTTGCCCTGTAGACATACATGTCTGCTGAATTCTCAATGAAGCCTGTGCTATATAGTCTGATGATACACATCTACCTGCAACTAATAGGTTATCGATATCTTTTGCCACTATGCAACCATATCTTATACTGTAATATTCCCCTTCTCCTAATTTCTCTGCTCTTTCTTTATATTCTTCGCTATTTCTATCTACAGCAGGAGCAGTATAACTATCAGGAGGCCATATATCTATATCCCAGGAGCCTTTAGCTATTTCATCAGGATATTTACAAAAATTTATTACGTCTTCTGCTGTCACCATAGTTAAACCGTTAATACGCCTAGAAGCACGAACTCCTATGTGGTTTGAGGTATCTAATAGATATGAATTTTCACATCCTGGCACATATCTTTTATAAAAGTCAGCTACCTGCCATGCCTGTTCACGACCTTCCCGTTCAGCTCTTGTTAGATCTTCCGGATCAAGCGGGTCTACATTTAAAACTCGACTGGTGACCAGCATTAATTCCTTTCTGTGACGTGGTAATGCCCATGACCACGATTTTATATAATTAAGTATACGCCCGGTTGTGATAACAGGACTAGAATATTCACCGTTGTCCAGAGCTTTTTTGAATCCTTCCCCTATAATTTGTAGATGTTCTTCGGTCGGAAAATCTTTTGGCTTACAAACATTCCCTAATCGGAGAATTTTAGTGCAAGCCATTGCATATTTACTGGTGTTACTCCCCTGATCCCAGGGAACACCAGCCTGTGCGCAGATATTACCATCTCCCGTACAATCAATGATTCGACGACCAAAAACAGCTCTTCTACCAACCTTCGTTTCTATGAGGATCCCTCTAATAGCTTTATCTTCAACTATTACATCTGATACCCATACATGATGAAGGACCCTAACACCTGCTTCACTTAATAATTCGTCCCAAGTATATTTAACAATTTCCGGATCAAAAGTACCAGTAACTCTATTGTTTCGGTTAACCTTTATTTCATCTTCATATACTCCACCCTTCTTTTTCATAACTCCCATAAACTCATGCCAGACTCCCTGAAAGTCAGCTCCATTTGTACTGAGTATTACACAGACCAGTTGAGAGACTGCTGCTCCTCCAAGGTAACCATCCTTTTCTATCAACAGTGTTTTGGCACCATGTCTGGCTGAGGAAAGAGCTGCAGCACATCCGGCTGGTCCTCCTCCTACAACAATAACATCATAGTCTCCCATAATAGGAATCTTTTTTACAGGCTCAATATAAAAACTTTCTTCTTGTGGAGAGTACATTTTTACCTCCTCATATAATATATAGGCTGGAGGAATACCCTCCAGCCTATCCTATACAGAACTATTTCTTTATGAAGCATTGCTCAGGATGTATATACCCTTCTATGGTCATTTGATGTCCTATTTTTCTTTCTTCACCTACAACATTACGGAAATTATTTTTTACTATACAGAAAAATGGACGCATTCTTCCAGCAGTACTAATGATCCAGAGATTCTCAGCATGTATACGAAAGATTTCTTTACCTACCCTGTTCCTTGAATTAACGTTTACAGTGGTCTTATATTTTTCCCATAGGTCTATTAATTTTATTACCTCTTCAGGTGGCTTTTCTCCAGATTTTCCTCCAGTCTGATACCATATCTGCCATAGAGGAGCCCAAGAAGATGATGCTGTGAAATTAAAGCTCGTAGAACTTAACAAAAGAGGATGAAGGTTTCCTGCATCAGTAACAACTTGATGTTCATTTCCACTTACTCTTGCTTCAAAAATACTCCTTTCCTGGAATCTGACAGCTGTTTTTACGCCTATATCGTTCCAGTATTTAGCTACCATTTCGGCGACATCTGGCCAGGGTAACGGTTCTCTTGTCTCAAGTATTAATTCTAATCTGCTTCCATCAGGTAGTAATCGCCATCCTTCTTTATCTCGTCTATTCAGCCCTATTTCATCTAGAAGTTGTCCCGCTCTCTTTGGGTCATATTCAACATAGGCTTTTTCGAATTCTTCTTCAAAGAAAGGAGATATCGGGGCTACTGTAGCCTGCCCTATTCTGGAAAGACCGAAATAAATGAGGTCATTTATCTCTTTTCTATTTATAGCCAGAGACATAGCCTGTCTGAACTTAACATTTCTGAAGACGTTTCTTAACGCAGGGTCTTTAACATTCTGATTAAACATTATTGCCGGTTGAGTTGCAAAATTAGGATCGCTCCATCTTATCACTCTGTACTTCCCTTTTTCTCTGTTTTCCATATAAAGGGTATAATCTGAGATATTAGCTCCTGCTGCCTGCATATCTGACGCTTCAGAGGTAGGTTCTGCACTTATTATCCTCAGATAAGCGGCTGCCCAGTCTGATGAATAAAGAACCAGTATTTTATCAATGTATGGAAGTTGATTCCCTGCAGGGTCTACTTTCCAGTAGTACGGATTCCTTTCAGCTATTAAACCTTCTGCTCCCCACGGTTTTACTACTTTCCATGCATAGATAACAGGAAGGTCAGGATTTGTATATATATCATTTTTCGCACCAAAAAGCTGATACCACTGTCCAAAACCAGCCTTTTTTGCTTCGGATTCTAATTTTTTAGGATCTGTATAGACTGGATGGAATTGTTTTAGATAATGTTTAGGAGCGTAGGGAATATATCCTGCTCCATGTAATGCCAGGGTACCCAAAAATAGTGGATATGGTTTAACAAAACTTACTTTAACAGTATAGTCATTTATTTTATCAAACTTACCCAACTGATTTTCTATCATTAGCCATGTAGGTAGTTTTGGTGTAAGTTCTTTATTAAGAATTATATCCTCATACCAGAACATTATGTCATCTGCTGTAAATGGAGTTCCATCTGACCATCTTATACCCTTCCTCAGATAGAAAGTAAAAGATTTCCCATCCGAAGATACCTGCCATCTCTCTGCAATATTAGGTTCAATGCTGACCCCATCCTGTGCAAATCTTACTAATGGCTCATAGCTGGTAATATAACCGTATGTTTCTGACTGTAGATGTCCATATCTGCGCCATGTTCCACCATACTGCCCGATCTCTTCCACAGGTTCTACTACAGCTGGATTTCTTGGAATTCTCTGCCCTACTGGAGGAAGTTTCTTCTGTTTTACAAGCTCTGCCAGTTGAGGAGCTTCATTGAAAGATGAGATCCTTCTCCCGGTAATCCTTTGATATTCGGTTAAATTATACTGTCCTCCTGGGACAGTCTTCTGTTCAGCCGAGAAACCTTGACTAGAAAAGATACTTAAAAGAAGCACTACCGCTAAAATTGATACTAAAAGCTTTCGCATTACATAACACCTCCATTTATAAACTTTTTCTTTCATTTACCGTTTGCCTGACCTCTTCATAGTACCTGCTGAGGTGGACATCTATAATCTTCTGGAGCTCTTCAACATCTCCAGCCTTAATCGCCTCATAGATAGCCTTATGCTCATTTAATGATACGATACCACTCTTATGGGGAAACAATTCATAGAGCTTCTGAAAGAATTTAAAGATGACAACCCCCATCTGTATCAAAAATCTATTATGAGTGGCTTCTATAAGAGTCTGATGGAATAGCATATCATAAACTCTATGTTCGTCAGCAGATGTAGCGTTAGACATCTTATTGAGCCAATTCTCCAATTTATCTAGATACTCTTCATCAATCTTTTCTACCACTACGGGTAAGATTGCCGTTTCCAGAGCCTTCCTGGCTTCCAGAATCTCCAGAAAGATTTCCTCATCGGATCTGATAGACAGATCATACATAACGCTATCAAAGACCACACTCAGATCAAAATTACTGATGACAGCCCCCTTACGGGGTTTTACATCTATTAATCCCCTTAACTGTAATGCTTTAATTGCCTCTCTCACAGAGGACCTGCTCACACCGAAGATTTTCATCAGTTCTGTCTCTGTAGGCAAACGGTCTCCAGGCTTTAACCCTTTTTCAAATATATATTCTTTTAACCTTTCCGCTATCTGCTCAGAGAGTGTTTCTCTCTTTATCTCTTTCATATGCCCTCCAGAACCTGTAATTGATCTTCAGATTCCATTGTACTACTCCAAAATCATATTGTCAATATATAATATCATCAGACAAATAACGAGATTAAAAATAACTCATCACTCTCACCATCTGGGGACAGTAAATTTATCCCCAGTTACACTGTAATAAGTCTCATTTGCCATGGTTCTATCGGCGGTAATATAAAACTTTTATATGAGCCTTCTATCCCAGAAGAGTGGATAGTATTTTTTGAACATGTCATATCAAATATATCAATATCCTCTTTTTCTGTAAAAAGCATAAGTTTAACATCTTGGGCTGTATCAAAGTATGTATTAACTAATGCGACTGAAATCCTGGATTCTCTGCTCCCTCTGATCCATATATTTATTTTATGAAAGGATCCTATATACCCTAAGAGATTATCCCTCGAAAGCCAACGCATAATAGATTTTATCTGAGTAGATTTCGAAAGATTTTGTAATGAAGTCCAGGGATAATAACCTGCAACACATATTCTACCACCCAATTCATTTTCAAATACACCCATACAACATGGAGCTACTTCTTTTCCTCCATAATCAACTATTCGTGCCAATATTTCTGACCTTTCACTTTGTGGTTCTATAATACCAGCAGTGTATTTCCAAAAGGATTGTCTACCGTCACGTCTACGACCGACAAAATCTAAATTTAGATGATGTTCGACAAATTCTTCTATGCAGTCTTCTCCTAGTGATTTTTCGATTCTGAAACCGGTGAGTTTTTCATATCCTAGTTCATTTAGGCACTTAAGAGCTTGGGCATCCATGTAAACTCCTGAGGAAAGTACCTTAAGTATTTTGTCATCATTCATTGCAAGCACATTATCCCCAGAGAGAAGTGTAATTGAGGCATGCTGAGGAGAATAGCATACGGGTAATCCTATTTCAAAGATTTCACTGGCATATCCTCCTACATTCCTCTGTACATTTCCTTCGAACCAATTACCACCAGTTATGTTATTTACTACAAAAGAATCTTTATTCCATCCAGTATGAATCCCTGAGAATTCTGATCTACCTAATTCCCTTGCTAGCAAGTCAAAAAAGGGGCGTGTTTCGTATAACTTAGCAATGAGAGGTTCATATTCTTTAAGAGGTTCATCGTACATCGAAAGTACATTAAAAGCTGCTCCAGTACAACCAGCTGCTATATGTGAAGCAGCTTCAAGCGCAGTCGTGTATGCTGCCTTTTTTAACCTCTGATAGGTAAAATTTTCTATTTCTGATTGAATTATGACAACATCTTCTGGAAGAAGAGAAACTTGCCTTCCAATATTATGAGATTTATCTATAAGATCTTTCATACGTTCATCTGTATAAAATCCCCCTCCAGGTCTCCACCTAACCTCACTCCCAGCTGATCCAGATAGTATATTTGCCCATCTATCAAAATCATATCCCTCATAAAAACGGTCTCCAGTCATAAATCCAAGAGATATATTAGGATTTAAACTATGTACAGTCCTTTCTATAAGTTCAAGTATTTTTGCAATATTATTGCGATTATGTTGTATCCATGCCTGTCTAACTCTTAACTTTTCCTCAAGAGGTCCACTATTGAACATAGTTTTGAGCATCTCTCTTGTACACCCTATCCCATACTCCTCTTTGAAAATATTTAAACAAATATCACAGAAACAGCCACAGAGTATAGGATTATGTCCAAAGAGGCGAACATCATCATCAATCCATATATAATCAGGATCTGAAGAGGCTACTATTTCATAGAGCTGTTTAATATAATCACGGTTTTTTTCATCGCTAGGACAGAGAACCCCTAAACAAGAGTTACCATCGATATCAGTCATATAAGTATAATCACCTGAAAGAGAATACAATAAATTTTCTTTCCTATGCCCAAGGGTAGCTAATACATTAATACCTGTTTTATAACCTAGCCTTCGAACTTCTGACATCCTTTCTTTAAGTAAATCTACGCGTTCCCTTATCACCTTAAGTGGAAGAGGAGCATGTGTCTCCGATGTAAAGAAAGTTATCTCATCGGTGACTCCTTTGTATTTTTCAAATAAACTTAGAAGCTCTTTAAAACGTTCCTCAGTTATCCATTGGTTTACAGATATTCTAAAAGAGATAGATGCTTTCTCGATTTTAAGGCTCATTCTATATCACTCCTTACTTAAGAACTTCGCTATCTGCTCAGAGAGTGTTTCTCTCTTTATCTCTTTCATATGCCCTCCAGAACCTGTAATTAAATTTCAGATTCTATTGTACTACTCCAAAATCATATTGTCAATATATAATATCATCAGACAAATAAGGAGATTAAAAATAACTCATCACTCTCACCATCTGGAGACAGTTTCAGATATTTACTGGAACTGATATGGTTATAAATCCTGGCTGGCTATGGTCAATGGAACAAATATATCTTCTTGAGATGAATATCCGTTATGGGTGGCTTTTACTCCCTCCTGATGTGCACCATGGTCTGCCAGAACCAGGACTGCATATCTCTCCCCCAAAAGAGTGGATAAGATCTCTCCAAGATGTTTATCCGCCGATAATATTGCTTCTTTAATCTCTTCGCCTTCGAGTCCAAATTTATGCCCTGTAGAATCAACCTCAAGCAGCTGGAGTATAAGAAAATTGGGACGGTTTTCTTTTGCTATCTCTGTAGCCAATTTGACAACCTCTTCATCTGTATTGGATGATGCTATACCCTTATAATCTGCTAATGGTGAAAGGAGTATACCGACAGTACTTGCCTCCCACCCTATAGCAGCAGACTTCATCTTTTTCTCTGATAACACATGAAAAATCGTCTCAACTTTCAGGGTGTCTGTACGACTCTTTATATTGTGTACCTCTGGTTCTGCACCTGTAACCATAGTTGCAAAATTTACAGGGGTCTTTGCTGGCAGAACAGATTGGATATAAACCATATTCTTATCAGCTAAGAGGTTAAAATTGAATGTGAGGTGTTTATATCTTTGCCAGGTGGAGACACCAAAGGCATCGATAACTACCAAGCCCACCCTATCGGTAACGCCCAGCTTTGATTGTATTTCTTCTATAACTGCACCAGAACTATTGGCTGGCGGTCTTACCTGTAAAATTCTGCTTACCGTAGGAGCTATATCTAACATTGTATATTGAGTTGTAGTATTCATCTTCTGTCTATTCACCTCCAGTGTGACTTTTTGAAGTTCTAAATGATATTATAACACCTGAGGTTCACGAAAGTTGAATGGGTTAAAGTGTTGTGCTATAATTAGGCAATAATTTTCTCTTAGAAAGGAGAAAAAGATGAGAAGAGAAGAGTTTTTAAGTAAGGAGGAGAAAGATGGAAAGAGATAAGAAGATCACCTTATCTGAGAGTGAGATTCCACAAAGGTGGTATAATATCTTGCCCGATTTACCAGAGCCATTACCACCTCCAATGAGTCCAGCCACAAAAGAGCCATTAAAACCTGAAGAGCTGGCGAAGATTTTCCCTATGGAATTGATAAAACAAGAGCTCAGTCAGGAGAGGTGGATAGAAATTCCGGATGAACTTCTAAAGGTATACAGGATATGGAGACCTACCCCTCTTACTAGGGCTTATGAGCTGGAGAAGGCATTAAAGACACCAGCCAGAATTTATTATAAAAATGAAAGTGTAAGTCCCCCTGGAAGCCATAAACCAAATACCGCTGTTGCACAGGCATATTTTAACAAGAAAGCAGGAATAAAGAAACTTACAACTGAGACCGGTGCTGGACAGTGGGGAAGCGCCCTGGCTTTTGCCTGTAATATATTTGGGTTAGAATGTACCGTTTATATGGTCAGAGTCAGCTATGAGCAAAAGCCTTACAGGAAGGTTATGATGCAAGTATGGGGAGCTACCGTCCATCCGTCACCAACCAATCTCACCAATTCTGGGAGGGCTATACTGCAGCAAGATCCCAATTCTCCTGGAAGCCTGGGAGTAGCAATATCAGAAGCGGTAGAAGATGCAGCCTTGCATGATGATACTAACTATTCTCTGGGAAGTGTCCTAAATCATGTTCTACTTCATCAGACAATTGTAGGGTTGGAAGCAGAGAAACAGTTGGAGATAGCAGGAGAGAAAAAACCTGATATAGTTATTGGATGTGTGGGTGGTGGAAGTAATTTCGGAGGGATATGTACACCATTTGTAAGGAGAAGATTGCAGGGTGAAGATATAAGATTTATAGCGGTGGAGCCATCATCCTGCCCAAGATTAACAAAGGGGCAGTACAGATATGATTATGGAGACGTTGCCGGTCTTACCCCATTATTGATGATGTATACACTAGGGCATACATTTATGCCACCCAGTCTGCATGCTGGAGGTTTGCGTTATCATGGAATGGCTCCGATAATATCTCTACTTGCCAGGAAGGGGATAATAGAGGCTAAATCTTACAATCAGAATCCTGTATTTGAGTCTGCCGTTTTATTCGCCAAGACAGAAGGGATCATCCCTGCTCCAGAGACAGCTCATGCTATAAAGGCTGTGGTGGATGAAGCTATCAGGTGCAGGGAGACTGGGGAAGAAAAATGTATCCTCTTTAACTTCAGCGGGCATGGACATTTTGACCTCTCTGCCTATGAGGCTTATCTGAGCGGAAAGCTGATCGATTATGAGTATCCAGAAGAAAAAATCCTGGAGGCATTAAGGGATTTACCTGTAATTTAATCCTGATATAGGGGGTAGAATGATTCTGCCCCCTATATATAAAAATTATTCTCATATTTCTTGACTGATAGATTTTCTCCTATTATTATCTATAAAAATTCTTAGTAAGGAGTGATAAGGTTGAAGAAAGAATTTCTTATGATCCCTGGACCAACACCTGTACCGGATAGTGTATTGAGAAAAATGTCTGTGCCTATGGTTAACCATAGGGGAAAAGAATTTGCTCAGATACTCAAGAATGTTACTGAAAAGATGAAAAAGGTTTATCTTACAGAGGGGGATGTTATTCTCCTGACATCTTCAGGATCTGGGGGGATGGAGTCTGCAGTTGTAAACTTCTTATCCCCTGGTGATAAAGCCATTTTTTGTGTCTCTGGTACGTTTGGAGATAGATGGTCAAAGATTGCTCAGGTATATGGAGCCAATGTTATCAGAGTAGAGGTTCCTCCCGGGGAGGGTGTCACGCTGGATAAGATAGAAGATGCATTAAAGAAGAATCCTGGGGTAAAAGCGGTGTATATAACCCACAATGAGACGTCAACATCGATAACAAATGACCTCTCTCAGGTTGGTAAGCTTGCACATAATTATGGAGCTATTGCTGTTGTAGATGCGGTAAGTTCTCTTGGGGCTATAGAGTTAAGGATGGATGAGTGGCAGTTAGATGTGGTGGTAACAGCATCTCAAAAGGCTCTTTTAACTCCTCCTGGTATTGCCTTTGCAGCTGTAAATAATAGAGCCTGGGAATTAAATAAATCTGCAAAAATGCCAAGATTTTATTTCGACCTTGGAGAGGCAAAGAAGATGGCTGCAAATGGTGAGACTCCATTTACGCCTGCGGTCTCTCAGGTCTTTGCTATAGATACCGCCCTGGACATTTTACTCTCAGAAGGATTGGAGAATTCCTGGAAGAGACATCGCCTCCTTGGTAAAGCTACCAGAGAAGGGGTAAAGGCTCTGGGGCTGAAATTACTTGCTAAAGAAGAGTTTGCTTCAAACGCAGTTACCGGAGTATATCCACCTGATGGTATTCAGGCTGATGAGTTAAGAAAAAGAGTAAGGGATAAAGGAGTTACTCTTGCCGGTGGGCAGTCTTCTCTGAAGGGGAAAATATTTAGAATAGGACATATTGGATATATTCTGGATACAGATATCATAGTTACATTGACTGTTATTGGTGAGACTTTAAAAGAGATGGGCTATAATGTTGACCCTACTTTGGGAGTAAAGAAAGCATTGGAGGTTTTTAATGAGGGTACTAATAGCTGATCCTATAAGCAAAAAAGGGATAGAACTTTTATCAAAGTATTGCCAGGTAGATGTCAAGACTGGTCTCAGTAAGGAGAGTCTTTTAGAGATAATACCTCTGTATGATGCATTGATAGTGAGGAGTGAGACTAAGGTCGATAGAGACGTCATCTTCGCCGGGAGTAAACTGAAGATAATAGGTAGAGCGGGGGTAGGTGTGGATAATATAGATGTAAATGCTGCAACGGAGAGAGGGATCATTGTTGTAAATGCCCCTGAAGGGAATACCATATCTGCCTGTGAGCATACATTTGCTCTTATGCTTTCACTTGCCAGGAATATACCTTCAGCCAACTATTCATTAAAGAGGGGGGAGTGGAAGAGAAAGGAGTTTACCGGTGTTGAACTTTATGGAAAGACTCTTGGTGTCATAGGGTTAGGAAGAATCGGATTGGCGGTAAGCCAGAGAGCCCTGAGTTTTGGTATGGAAGTTATCGGATACGACCCATATATAGTAGGAGAAAGAATTACGGAGATGGGGATTAAGCCTGTATCTTTGGATGAGCTGTACTCTAGGAGTGATTTCATAACTGTTCATACCCCTTTGAATGCGGATACGAAAGACTTTATAAATAAAGATGCCTTCCTCAAGATGAAGCAGGGGGTAAGAATTATCAACTGTGCCAGAGGTGGTATTATAAATGAGAGAGATCTTATCTGGGCGATAGAGGAGGGTATAGTTGCCGGAGCAGGGATAGATGTATTTGAGAAAGAACCGCCACCAGCCGATTCTTTAATACTGCAAAATGATAAGATAATAGTGACCCCACACCT
>Ga0255345_1005711_pt1 | contig 12573 bp, 6 predicted proteins | sample wastewater_treat_6_FD_192415 | JGI IMG/M metagenome (GOLD analysis project Ga0255345, IMG submission 192415) | Wastewater microbial communities from Lulu Island WWTP, Vancouver, Canada - plant20 | ecosystem: Engineered > WWTP > Wastewater > Unclassified | place: Canada: Vancouver, British... | reverse complement strand
CTAAGCAGTATAGAGTTGCAGTTATAGCTGACAGTGAACGAGATGATTTCGTTTATTTAATTGATGCCGTCAATGGCGAGCTTACTAAGATTTTTTCTGAAAAAGACATTGTTTTATTGGAAAAAATGAACGCTGCTCTGCGCCCGTTCGAAGATGAGTCGGCCATTCAAGCTTTGATATATAAGGCATTAAGAAACGAAAAATATGATGCTGTATTGACCTTGGGGCCTGTCTCTTCTCATTTATGCGCGTCAATGCGTATTTTCAGAAAACCTGTAATCGCGGCGCATATAGTTAACGGACATATTCAAGGCATCGCGAAAAGCGGCAATTCAAGCGGTGTTAAAAATCTGAGTTATATTGATTTTGGGGTAGATTTTCTGCATCAAATCGAGGCTTTTCGCAGGGTTAAAGAGTTTGATACTTTGCATTTGATTATGTCTCCAAATTATTTAAGAGCCGTCCCCCATTTGGCTGAATACTTAAAATCAGAGGCAGATAAGCAAAAAACAGAGATCATAATCGCAGAAACCGGTAAAGGCCTCGATGAAATGAAGAGACTTCTTGTTAAAGCTAAGGCGGCTATGATTGTGCCGATTTTTGGAAGGCCGTTCGATTATCAAAAAGAAATTATTGAATTGCTTAATGAATTAAAGGTTCCCTCTATGGCAATGTTAGGCAGAATACCTGTTGAAAACGGCGTTTTTTGCAGTCTTACTCCCGATATCGACAACCAAAAGCTTGCACGAAGAATAGCGATAAATTTGAACAGGATTTTTGCCGGTGATGATGCGGGTTCTTTTAATACAGATTTTGCTATGCCTGAAAGACTTGCTTTTAATATGGAAACAGCGGAAAAAATTGGTGTGTTTCCGACCTGGAGCCAAATGACAGACGCGATTCTGTTTTATGGAAATAGTAAAGGCAAGAACAAACAGATGGACATCGGGACAGTTATAGAAACTGCTCTCACCAAGAACTTGCGATTAATTGCCAAAAACCGGGAAAAAGAAAAGCAGCGTCAAAAGACAATAGAAGCGAAATCGGCATACGACCCCGTTTTGCAAATTTCCCTTAATCAACTTAACATCGATAAAGATCGCGCAGATTCGATTTTAACGCCAGCGCAGCATTCGGCAAAACTTGGCGCTGACCTATTATATGTGATTCACAGTGAGAAAGCTAACGCAAATATTGATATTCAGCGATTGTTTGAAAATGTGAGAAGCGAAGAAGAGCGCGCGCTGATGCTTGATATAATTAAAGAGGCCCTGATGGCTTATGTGAACGTGTCGAAAAGTCACGCTATGGTAAACATTCAAAAAGATAATCTTGAGGTTACCCGGGTTAATTTGGAAATGGCGAAGTTACGCGAAAAAGTGGGAACATCGGGGCCGGGCGAGGTCTATCGATGGGAAATTCAAATGGCAGGTGCGCGTCAGGCTGTGATTGGGGCACAGGCGCTTCTGAAAAAGGCTGTGATGGCTCTTAATGAAGTGTTGCAGAATTCTCAGGAAGAAGAGTTTGATTTGGACAATTTCGATTTGAGCAAAGACAGTTTTTATTTGAATTATGTGCAGATGGAGCCATATATCGATAACTTGCGGGGTTACAAGATTTTTAAAGATTTTATGGTGGCCGATACATTTGAGTTTTCTCCCGAAATCAGGCAAATCGACGGGGGAATAGCGGCAGCAGAAAGATTGCTCAAGTCTGAAAAAAAACGGGGAAAAGACCCAACCGTGGCTTTGCAGTTTAACTTTACGAGAACCTTTAAAGAATGGGGAACGGGCGATGAAAAGTTTGTGCCGCCTCCCTTCAACAGCGTATTTAAGATACCTGATAAAAATGACAGTTACATTGGGCTGAATGTGTCTTTGCCTGTTTTTGAAGGGCGTGCGCGAACAGCATCGATAAAGCAGGTGAATGCGGAGGTTTTGAGACTGAAGGCAGAAAGAGATTATTTGAAAGACCGCCTTGAACTCAACACCAGAGTTGCGTTAGAAGACGCTAAAGCTTCGTTTGCCAGCATAAACTTGGCCAATTCTAGAGCGGAATATGCCGAAAAAATGCTTGAGCTTGTTCAGAATGCATACAGCAGGGGCGCTGTGAGCGTGTTAGATTTAATTGATGCGCAGAATGCTTTTTTAGTGGCAAAAGAGGCGGCGGCAGATGCGGTGTTTTCTTTTGTGAAGGATTTTGTTTATGTGTGTCGCGCGGTTGGAAGCTACGATATTATGCTTGATGAAAAAAGCAATGCGGAATGGTTCAAAAGACTTAGAATTTATTACGCCGACAAAAGTGAAAAGCCTAATAACAGAAAGAGAGACTGATTATTAAATCGTAAATACAAGAATGCTGCATTCGCAACTCTCTTTAATATTCATAGACTTGATTAAGTTGTTTGTGTAGGTTGCCGGGTCTTTGTGATAAGCATCGGCAGCTTTTTCGACTAACAATTTGGTGTAATTCGGGTTAGTGCACATAATTATGGCGCTGTTGTCTTTAAATTCGAAGTTGGTTTCTTTATAGTTGCTGATTTCTGATTCGCCGAGCTTGTTTCCTTGGCTGCCTATTGTCATTACACGTCTTGCTTTTCCGTTAACAAGTATTGGCAAGGCTTTGCCTGCGTTAAGGCACTTGCCTTTACGTTCGCTGATGTCAATGCTTATATACTGTAAAGACATGTTGACCCGCGCACTTTTTTTGATCTGTTTAAGCAGATAGTCGATTCGCTCGCCAATTTTGGCAGGGGATTCCAATAGATTTTTTTCGTTTATGATTGCTGCTTTTACCATCGCCATAATCAAAGCTGCCGCCGTACCGTTTTCGTCCGCGCTGCCTACTATTAGCGATACATTGTCTTTTGAGCTTTCGAAATAATCATAGTATTTACCGTTAAGTTCGCTTTGTGAATGAATCTCTGCATAAACAGAATACAGAAGAGTGTTAGGAACTGTTGACGGAAGCAAATGTTCTTTGATGGCGCCGGCAACTTGCAACTCTTCAAAATCGACCATTGTGTCGTTGAACACTTCGGCAATTTCTGCAAATTCGTTGTTTCCAAGCTTGGAAAGGCGCTTTTTAAAATCACGTCTGGTTAAGGCTTTGGCGCCTTCGGTAAGTTGCTTTATGGGGTATTCGAGAGTTTCTGATAAAATGCGACCCAATATAATTGTAAGCAGTAATGATATTATACTTGCTAAAAATAAATATTTCTTTTCGTTTTCTATTTCGTCAAGTATTTTTGATACGGGGTAAAGGGCAATTAAATGTCGGTTTTCCATCTTTCTGCTTTTTAAGCCCATAAGAAGATACTTAGAGTTGTTATAAGTTACAAAATGTCGCGGCGTATTTGGTTTTTCGTCAAGAGTGGCGGTTGCTTTTTTTAGTGTCTCTTTGTCGGGCGTTTTCGACGGTAATACATTCTTGTTTGAATGTACCACAAAAAATTTAAGACCTTCGATGTTTCTGTTCGCGTGCAATATTTGGCGCTCTATATACATTGACTCGATGTAATAGTTAGTCCAGTTCATAGCTACAGTGTAGTCGAATTTATTATTGTCGAAAACAGATATAAGTGTGTTGAAAATAGAAATATTTCTGTCCCCGACACCAAAGCTGAATATCTCTCCGTCAGCGGCTATGAATTGATGTTCAATCTCTATTAAGGGTTTTTGTAAAAAAGATTCCGATAAAATTTCAAGCTCGGTTGTGGTTTTGGTATCTTGGGGGGTTCCGTTTATAATACCGAGTATAAATCTCAAAACGGAAGCCAGTATATCGAATTCTTCTGCTAAATCTTTTTTTCTTCCGGGTTCATATTCGTTTAATATGATTTCTTCATTATTTATTTTAAGAAACCTTGAAGTTCCTACATCTTTTGATGAACTTGCAATAAAATATACTCCCGATGAATCGTGGTCTTTAATGTTAAGATCTTCTAGAAACTTTATGTAGTTCTCTTTTTTTAAGCCCTTTTTGAGAGTTGGGAAAAAATTATTGAGAGCTTTTCTTATATTGTTTATTTGCATTGCATATTCTGATTCCAGTCTGTCGTCGAAATTCAGAATATATTGAGTGCCTTTGGCGTGAATGTTGTCATAAAGAGATAACTCTTTTTGGATTATATACTCGTAGCCGATAAAAAACAGCATAGCAAGCGGGAGCCCGTTAGCGTATAAAAAAAGCAATAAAAGCTTTTTTGAAATACTGAAAAACAAGGGCTTTTGGGTGATTTTCTTTTTAATTGACAGGTATATCCATGGAAATAAAAACAATATTGGTATAGCTATATATAAATAGTTGTCGGCAAATTTCTCTTGAGAGAAAAACTCTTCTTTTACGCTCGCGTAAACAAGAAGTTCATCGTCTTGAAATACCTTGAAAATACCCTTGCTTTCTGAATATTCGGCTACATTTTTCAACACGGCCCGCCCGTTTATGACAGCGTTAAAGACGATGTCTTGGTTTTGCGGTTGAACATGCTCTAAATAGTGCTTTAAAGCGTAATGTTTTTCCAGATTTTCAGGTTCTATGAATATAGCGATTTTGTGAGACATATTTTTGGTTGAGTTAAGCCAAACATAGGGTCTCTCATTTCTAGTGTCACATCTGAGTATTGAAGAGTATCGGTTTCCGTTTATATAGACATGGTCAAGCACTATTTGCGGGCCAAAAAGTTTTCTGTAATTTAAAGTTTCTTCTGCCGTGTAGACTCTTTTTTCGGGCCTTAAATTAACGCATTTATGAAATGTTTCGTTCCAAAAAAAGCTCCAGTCGCCTTTAAATTCATTTGGATCAATTGAAGATGCCAAAACTCTGTTGTTTGTGTTCCATAATATGTATTCAAAAGAGTCATACAGCAGCTCGTTTGCCTGCTCTAAAAGCTTTTTTGGGTCATTGCTTTTGATTGTTTTAGTGAAAATGTTATTGAAATAATCGTGAAAAAAGCTTTCGTCGTTCAAATAAAACTCAAGTGTTTTATACTCAGTTTCGACTTTGAATTCGGCTGTTTCCAAAAGACTTTTCTCTTTTTGTTCTTTGATGTATTCTAACCCGATAATCAAAACAGATATGGGAACTATCGCGAAAAGAATAATGTGAAAGGCGGCCCACAATGTTTTTGATGAGTTTTTAAGCATTATTTTGCTCCTCACCGGTTTGATCGGGATCAAATCTAATGAGCAGAATTGTTGTGTCGTCGTCTACGCCTTTGCTCCAGGCCCTGTTATTGTTGAATATGTTTTGGTAGTAAATCTCTAAATCTTCGTTCCATAATTCTTCAAGGCTTTTTAGTAGTCTTTCAGGGCCAAAAGCTTCGTTCTTTACATTTACCGCTTCAATTAGGCAGTCAGTGTAAAGCAACAGAGTGTCTTTTGGTTTAAGCACGAAATCGTAGTTATTGCATTTTAGTTTTTTTGTTATTCCTAACGGTGTTCCGATTACTTCTTTGAAATGAGCGTTTTTGCCTTTATCACTTACTATTACGGGGTAACAGTGACCGGAGTTCGAAATGGTGCACTTTCCGGTAATATGGTTTATGGTAATAAATTGGCAGGTAAGCATTCTTTTCAGGTTGCTTTTCTTTAGTGTGTAAAGAGTGTCGTGCAGTGACAAAAGCATTTCGGCGGGGTTTTTGGCTTTGTTTTTGTTTAGTATAATTGTGGCTTTTGCTATGGCCATAATTATGGCGGCCGGTATTCCGTGCCCTGCCACATCGCCCATTAAAACGCCGGTAAAAGAGTCTGAAATCGGAAAATGGTCGAAGTAGTCGCCGCCTAATTTAGTCATTGTTACGGTTTTTCCGAATATTTCGATATTGTTTCGCTTGTGTCTGCTTTCGGGAAGCAGCGCTTGTTGAACGATTTTGCCTACCGCAAGCTCGCTTAGGCCTTCTGATGTTTGATTGAAAACCTTTCCGAGTTCTCCGAATTCATCGTTGTTTGCAATATTTGTTTTGAATTCGTAGTTTTGTGAGTTGATTTCGTTAACGGCACATGACAGCTCGTGCACCGGAGAAATAAATTGTCTGTTTAAAGTCGTTATTACAGCGGTTACTATTATAAAATTAAGCAACGCCAACATACCCATTTGAAATTTCAAATCATAAATCTTAGCTTCAATTATTTTGGCGGGCAAAGTTGCGCAAAGTGTAATTTGGTCGTTTTGTGAGCCCGGTATGGCTGTCAGAATGTTTTTTTCGCCATTCAATTCAATGTTGTTTTCATGTGTGGCTTGTGTGTTTAAAGATTTACTCAGTATTGAAATAAGTTTGTTATAGTTGTTCCCTTTGTCTCCTATGAGGCTTTTTTCATTGGCTGTCATTGCCATGAATCTGAGATTACCGGGTTGAGAGTTCCTTTTGTTAATTTCTGACTCTATGTATCCCTTTTGGTATTTTTCCATACTCCAAAGCAAGAACAAAAGAGAATTGAATTTTCTGTTATCTTTGTCTCCGAGAATGTATGTCATACATAACAGCTTTTCGGTCCCGAAGTTAAATACGCCCAATTTGCCGACCAGATTTGTTGAGTGTTGCAGCATTGAACTGTTAAATCTTTCTAAATTAACAACTTCTTTCCAGAGTGTGTTTCTTTTTAATTTGCCGATTGTTTCTTCGTTTTTTAGCTGTTCCGCGGAATTTTCGTTTAAGTTTGCGAGTTTCAGTGTGGTGAGTGTGAAAAAACTCATAGGTGCGTGGGGGCTGATAATTTTATCGTTAGCTTTGCAAGATATTATGCTTTTTCCATTTTTGTTGTATACATTGATTTCTTCTGCATTAAGCACGTTTAGAAGTCTATTTAGTTCAGGTTTGTCAGATTCGTTTGGGGTTCTGTGTTTTGTGTTTTTAAAGATCAGTTCAAATTCATCCTGTGTTTTTTTGGAAAGTTTTCTTTTGTGATGTGCGAGTCCCGAATCTATTTCTCTCAACATTTTTTCATTGTTTTTGTGTGTTTCTCTCAGAATTGCTTTCTCATATTGCTGAACGTGCTCGTAGCCGATTGTGCACAAAATCAACAAAGGCAGTCCGTTGGCGTAAAGGAACAAAAGGGCTGTTTGGGTTTTAATTGACACAAAATTATTGCCGTTGACTTTTTTATAGCAATAATGCAAGAACAAAAAAAGAAATATGATAGCGGCGATCTTTGTTAAAAGGTCATTTTTTCTTTGAATGGGATATCCGGTTTGCATATTTTCTTTGTTCATTATGCAATATCCTCTGAGGTTTGGGGTGAGCAGTTTAAATGCCATCAGTCTGTCTTTTGTGGTTCTGTGGCTGAATGCCGAATTTTCGTATTTAGTAAGTTCAAGAAGCATGTCTTTTGTTTTGCTGCTTGAGTTTTTAATAGAGACGGATTTAATTTCGTTTATGTCTATAATTCCGTTTTCGATTTTATCATTGTTTTGGTTTAAGACTTTTATGATTCGGTCTATTCCGGGGGTTTGTCCTTCAATCGGTTTGATGAAACAGAGCATTGTAAGTTCTTCGTTCGAATTAAACCAAACCAGTTGGAAATCGTTTTTGCTGTCAGCGATAATACATTTTCCGTGTTCTTCGGGCATAAATGGCAGCTTAAAATCTTTAGCCTGTATAAATTTCCCGATAAGGGGTCTGAAGGTTTTTATGTCTTTTTCGATAAAATCTATTGCGTTGTTTGAGTCTAATCCGTCTGTTTTAAAAATCCGGACGATTGTTGTAAGGTATTTGTGAAGTTTTGCAAGAAAATACCTGTATTTTTTGAGATCTGTGAGTTTTTCAACTATTTGGCCGTTTTTATCCCAGGTAACGATTTTTATTTCGTTTGAGAGGTTTTTTTTAAGTTCATTTATTTCGATTTCGAGTGTCTCGAAAGTCTTTTGGCTTTTGGTTGTTTTTTCGAATATGTTTTTAAGTAATAGGTGAAAATAGTGTGGATTATCAGAATATTTAGTCATTAGGCTGAGGTTTTTATCCATCTTGCCGAAAACTTCTTCAACTTCGTTTTCATGCCTAACAAAGAGTATTTCAGACAATACTTCATTTAGCAGAACGGCCGGTATAACCGCAAAGCAAAATATTGCTCCTATCTGCCAGAATAACTTTTTAAAAAACATACAGAATTATTTATAACTTTCTAATTTCCTCAGATTGATATTATAGCAAATAGAATAGCAAGTTTGGATAAAATTTTAAATATTTACAATATCTTTGTGTGTGTGTTAGTATCTTCGCAATGGGTTCGGATTTATTTGTCCGAAGAAACTGGATGGTCGGGCCGCCGTCCGCTTATGCGGGACGGTTTTTAGTTTTAGGTTAATTTGTTCCCGTGTAAAAAAGACAATAAAATATGGGAGACAAATAATTATGTCATCAGACTTCGAACGACCTGCTCCGACACAAGAAGAACTTCATTTAGCGCGCACATCGGATATAAAGCGCAAAGCAATATTTTTTGTAGTTTGTTTGGCCGGAATGTTAATAGCCAAGTATGTTTTTGGTTTATAAGTTGCGTTGCCGATATTTTTGATATATACTGATAAATAGAGTGGTTGTGCAAGCAACTGCCGAAATCGGGGGCGAACCGGTTTCGACGGGGAGCGTGAGCTGCCACCTGCCATTCGCGGTTGATCGAAGGGCCGCGCAAAAAATCGATCAACAATTAACTGCCAACGAAAATCTGGCAATCGCAGCCTAATCGCGCTGTGACGGTTCTCCGGCTGATTCTGCCGGTAAGCTCCGGAAGAACCGACGACAAAACCGGCTGGACTTATACTTGGTCACTAGGGTAAATAAGTCGAGATCAACTAGCTGAATCGGATGAGTAGAGACCCGCCTGTGGGTTACGAAAATCTTAAACAAATAAACGCAGGATATAATGGTAGACGGTGTCTGTGAGCCTTTTCGGACGCGGGTTCGATTCCCGCCGCCTCCACTTTTTCCCTTGTATTCAAATGGTTTCGGTCGAAGCGTGTGGTTCGAGATTTCGCTCTGCGCTTCGATTCGGATTCATTGAGGCAGTTTGCCCAGCGCTTTGCCAACGACTTTTAGACCAGCCGCGAGGCCGGATTCGATGTACTCATCAGCCGGAAACGGTAAGGAATAAAGCTCTATACCATACAGACGGTTGATTAATCGTGTCGGTTATAGCCGTCTTTCACTGCCTGCTCTATAGCCGATAATTCTTCGTCGGTCAGGAAGTCAAAGTGAGCGGATCTTTTCCTTGCAGAAAGGCTGCCGTTGTTCTGCAGACACAACTGGATGAATAAGTCGATCAGGCGGTCAGGCATATCAATGATGTCCTGTATCGCCTTCTTGGTATTGTCGTAGTTGGCCAGAAAGCTGAGCTCTTCCACGAGTTCTTCTTCGATCGTTTTGGTTACAAACTCGTACAAGGCTTCTGACTGAGCGGTCATGTCCATATACTGATACCAGCATGCTGTATCGTTCTCGACGGTCATTTGCCCCATTTCATCCAGCCGATAATCGATGAGTTGCAACAAGGGTCTGGAGAAAGCTTCCAGCGATGCATCATAGTCCGCCGGATTTTTGAGCATGACAGCTGAAACCGGAAACATGAGTCCGCGTGGCACCAGCTCATGCAGCGAAAGGATGTTATGTATCAGAAACCGATGAATTCGTCCGTTTCCATCCTCAAATGGATGCAGGAACACAAAACCATAGGCGATAGTCGCTGCGTGAATCACCGGAGAGACATTTCCCGCTTTCATCCGCTTATGGGAGTCAATCAATCCCTCCATGAGGCTTTGCAGATCATCAGGTTTTGGACAAATGAAATGTATGATCTCCTTTTGATAGGCAACCGTCTGGCCGACATAATTCTGGCTCACCCGATAATCACTGTCTTTGAAACGCGGATCGACGATTCGGTTCTGAAGCTCTATCAGCCTTTCCTTTTCACAGAAGTCTTCCTTTTCTGCAAGCTCCAGCGATGTGATGAATTTTTCAGTACGGGAACCATTGGGCTTTATGTGCTCAATTTCAAAAGATGACTTCGTTTCCTTGTTGTAGAGGCAGCTCAGTGCCCGGCGAAGCAGTTCCGGTGGATATGCGGTGACAATATCCTCACACCTTTTGCGCAGGTCGGCTGAATCCAGCTTGGCAAGTTTTTCAGTCCTTCTTACGACTGGGCAAAACGATTTGGGGCCAAGAAGGTTGTTTACAATGCGGTGACGTGAAGATTTCTCTCCGTTCTGAACGGTGTAATAATCTTTGGCTTCCAATGCATCGACATAATTGCCGGAAGTCAGGTCATCGACAGGCAGTTGTTTGCCGGTCAGAAACTCATAGAAGAACCAGATCCTCCGAGCATACTTCCCGGTAGGTTTGGATTTGATAAACTCAGTGAGCTCATCCTGAGAAACCTTTTCGAAGATTCGAGCCAGTAAGCCCAGATTGACCCCGTCATATTTCAGTATGAATTCAAGATGGTCACCGACCTTTTCCCCGGGCCAGTACCTTATAGGGTAGATGTCTTCTATTGTTCCATCCTGAACCTTCGATCTGTGAGTTCCTGATGAGGACACAAACGAGGTATGCCAATGGGGCATGCCTGTCAGCCCCATCATATCAAGCAGATACGCGTAGCCTGCCGGGCGAGATTCCAAAACGTTTATATCCATGCGGTCTCCTCGTAAAACTGTTATTCTGCTGGTAATATAGTTAAAAAACAGGGCATTTGTCAATAAAACAATTAAAAATCAACCATTGTCTGGTAAAACAATTACGTGTAAGCTGCCAACATTTAGAAATTGGCATCTGGCTGGCGAAACTATTATTCGGCTGGTAAAGTGTGCGGTCGGGAGGCTATTCCGGCCCAGTGGCTCGACTGCCTGCAAAACTGCCGCCCAGAGGCCGGAAATCCGCGAGTACGCCATCCACGCCCGGAATGCTTCTGGCCGGTGGATGTTCTGGAGCTGGCTGAAGGATTGGTTAAGACATGAGTTGTAAAACACACCGTCGGGTATTCAATCGGGAATCGAACCCACGTCCGTTCTCTGTTTCGGGAAAATGTAGAGAATTAAATTTCTCTCGGAGTCCGGCAGTCTGAAGGAATCTGATGTGTGGTAAGGTGTTGAATAAACAGGATTTATGGATATGATTTTGTTTGGAGAATGAATTGGGGTAAGGCTCCGTGTCCTCCAGTGCCCAAATCCTCGTCCGCTTTTTAAAGCGAACGAGGATTTTGTGCTTTTAGAGAGGGTTACGCAACTGAATGCATGTCAGTCTTCATTTAACATAAGCGTAGGGTAGAGATGCTATGCTTCGGATTGGCTCTGAGACTTTACCATCTGTGTTGATGAAATATGTGATGTTGTAGTCGAGCTTGAGCCAGGCCTTAAATTTTCTTTCTCTGGCAAAATTGCCGGCGAACTCTTTCAGCTGTTCCTCGGTTGTAAGCTCTTCGGGAATTTTTGCCTCTGCATAGATGCAGGCCATAATTCGGTATACCAACACAGGCTTGAATTTTGGCAATGTCTTGATTTTTTCGAGGATCTGTTTTTCCTGCTCAATCCTGCACTGCGAGCGGTCTGCCTCGGTTACCCCAAGAATGGCCATTATTTCTTGCAGTTTGTTGTCGCGGGCGCCGCCTTCTTCTGCTACATTAATGCGGCGTATACCCTTCACGATGTTTCTGTAGCCAAGTTTTTCGGCTAACTGCTTTGGGCTGAGGCCCATTGCTATTCTTCGATCTTTCAAAAGTTGACCGAACACGAATTCTAAATCTCTCATATACAACTCCTTTTAGCTGTTTTTATTAAGCACCCGCAATCTGAGTCAAATCGGTGCTACTTATTTATAACATAAAAATTCAAAATGTCGCAATCCTGTTTCGAACTATTTTGGATTAAACGCCTTTTATAGATGCTTTTGACAAGATTTAGAAAAAAAAGGTGGGTTTTCCGGCTTTTTCACCATGGAAAACCCACCTTAATACTAAGCGGCTACAGTGCCGGTTTGACGTCCCTTCTCATCATAAATACAAACCATAGAACCTTTTTGAACTGCAGTACCAATAGACATAATAAATTTATAACGGAAAATTTACTTGTCCCACTCGAAATTTTTTAATTTTTTTGCTTTTTTGCTGATGACATTTCCCAATTCAAAAATTGCTTGTAATTATGTGTGTTTTAAACTACAATATAATTAGGTATGTATAAAATAGATCACTATTTATTGGAAAATGGCACTGATCCATTTGAAAAATGGTTGAAAGAGCTGAAAGACATTAAAGCTAGGGCAAAAATAAATGTGAAAATTGACCGGCTTTCAATGGGCAATTTCAGTAATTCTAAACCTTTGGGTGAGGGTATCTCAGAACTAAAAATAGACTATGGCCCGGGATATCGAGTGTATTATGGTCAGTCCGGAAAATTCATTATTTTGCTTTTGTGTGCCGGTGATAAAGACACACAGAAAAAGGATATTGAAATAGCAAAAGCGTATTGGTGCGATTTTAAAAGGAGGTCTGCCTTATGACCGGCAAATTAACAAAGGATCATCAGAAGAGCTTGCTTGAAACCTTGAAAGATCCTAAAGAAGCTGCAGCATATCTTAACGCTGCTCTG
>Ga0255345_1005705_pt1 | contig 12581 bp, 15 predicted proteins | sample wastewater_treat_6_FD_192415 | JGI IMG/M metagenome (GOLD analysis project Ga0255345, IMG submission 192415) | Wastewater microbial communities from Lulu Island WWTP, Vancouver, Canada - plant20 | ecosystem: Engineered > WWTP > Wastewater > Unclassified | place: Canada: Vancouver, British... | reverse complement strand
TTCCCCTTAAGTCAATTATCAGAAGTATTAAGAATGTATTAGAAAAAACTCCTCCAGAACTTTCGGCTGATATAATTGATAGGGGAATGGTCATGAGTGGTGGAACATCAGAGCTAAGGAATTTAGACAAACTGTTTTCTAGGGCAACAGGTGTTCCTTCACATGTGGCTGATGAACCCATATATTGTGTAGTAAAAGGTACTGGGATAGCTTTAGAATTAATAGCAAGAGGAGAAAGAACATTTACATTTAATCGTGATTTTAGAAGATAATTTGCCCTGTAGTATATGAAAATACTGAAAAGAAATACAAAGGAGATGAAATTAGATGAAGCTTCTGCACTTCTTAATCAATTAAGATTGCCTACTTCCTTTGTATTAACGCCAATAAATTTGGAAGAGGAAGAGAAGAAATTTTTTGATTCTGACACATACAATCCTATCTTTAAATACAGAGGTGTAAAGAACAAAAATGAGGAAATACTGAAGAAACTCTTGCCTGTTGAAAAAATTATTGATGCAGATCCTAGAATCTCTGATTTCTACGTTTCTCTCATAGCATCAAAAAAACAAGCAGATGATTTAATTAGATCAGCAGGAGACAATGAGGCAGTTACAAATATATCTACTGAAAGATTTAATTCTCCAAGTGGAAAATTATTTAGAAATGCATGCAGAGTGCTAAGAGGTAATGTAGAAAGCTATAACCTTGTAAAAGTGGATAAATCTAAAGATGGTAAACTTTATGAATATGATGAAATATCAGGAATTTTTCAGAATATATTTGCAATGCTTAATTTGAATGGTTGGAAAGTAGAGAAATCGTCTAATATTCAGAGAAACTCTGTGAGGGTAGGAATAAAAAGTAAAGAGATTTTTGTCGATGAAGGTATAAAAAGAGATGCCCTTAAGCTTAAGAAGACAATAATCCATGAGGTGGGAACACATGTTCTAAGGACAGTAAACGGTTTGAATAGTGGTTTCCCTGCTTTAGGAAACTCTAATCTTCCAGAATATCTAGATGCAGAAGAAGGGCTTGCAACTTGGAATGAGAGTAATGTAGGTGTTTTGACAGAAAGTAGTTTGAGAAGGAAGGTTGCATTGACATATGCAATATATATTGGAAAAAATCTTTCATTTAGAGAACTATATAACTGTTTACATGGAATATTTCCAAAGCAGTCAGCATTTGATATTACATATAGGGTGAAGAGAGGACTCTCTGATACTGCAAAAGCTGGAATATATGCAAAAGATGTTGTTTACTTTAGAGGTTTTAGAAAAGTCTCTGCCAGTATTGCTAAAAATCCATCACTGTATAACAGTCTTTATTCTGGAAAGATATCCATAAAGCAGTGTGAATGGGTAGAAGATGGTCTAATCCCTAGAGCAACTAATGTTCCTACAAAAGAGCAATGGCTTGATATGTTTAAAAGGGTGGGACTTTAAAGGCGGATATTATTTGTTCTGCTATGTTTATTGGAGTTCCTTGAGCTTTCGTTTCGTATGCTTTGTAACCTGGATTTAATGATATTTCTTGTATATATGGAGTCTGCCCAATATACATAAAATCAACTGCTAGAAAATCAGCATTCAAAACACTACACATCTTCTCTGCAATCTTTTTTATTTCTTCATTAGGTTTATTGTATATTTCATATTCTCCTTTATTTACAGTAATGAAACTATTAGTGCTTTTCCTTTTCCATCCAGCAATAACTTTTCCTAGTTTCATAAATATTCTGTAATCTTCACCAGCATTTGAAAACTCTTGAATGAAGAAGCTTGTTAAATCTTGTCCTTTAAGCCCTTCTTGTGAGTAATCATCTGGACTATTGAGCTTGAAAACATTTTTTTTAACCTTTTCTTTGCCATCTATTAGTACTATTTTATTTACTCCTGAATATTCTTTTATTATCAATGGATATTCATTTAAGAGACTTCTTTGTGCTGAAATATAGTTTCCATCAGCTCGATAATATGTAGTGAAGTAGGGGAGATCATTTTCCCAACACAGTTGTGCCATTGCTATCTTGTTATAGTATGGGAGTTTTTTTATTGCATCTGCATTTTGAACGAGAATTTTGTTATTTGGATTCTTTTCATTATATTTATCAACATAGTCTATGATATATCGTTTGAAATGATATTCTCTATCATTATGAAGGGCGTGTCCTCTAAATAATATATGCGAGTATTCGAGAATATCTTTTCCATTTGCCAATATATTCATGGAGTATGGTTTGAAGATGAATTCAAGTTGATCATTATATATGAAATCATATTTTATATTTTTTTTCTCTAATTCTTCTAATAATCTAGCAGAACCTGTTGGTATTTCTTCTGGTGATTTATTGTTGTGAATTCGTTGTCTTTTCTCAATAATTAAGAATTTCATAAATGTTGATCATTTCTCAATTTAATTTGTTCTGATGACTTTTATCTTTGAAATAAATCCTTTTAGTCTGTACTTCAACATTTGATTGAATCTTTTATCCTTTTTCATGTCTTTTGTAACTATCAATAGGTCTATTTTACTAAAACCTAATCCTGTCTCTTCTACTTCATCCCAGTCTCTGTGATGGAACACTATTGCGTCGAGTGATGCATTTATTTTTAGTGCTTTGAGTGCTACTTCTTTTTTCAATTCTCTGTTTATTGTAAGTCCATTAATTCTTAATTCTTTGTCCCTATATTCTCCAACTGTATCATCTTGCTTTAGATATGACCAAAAGAGAGATTTTCGTTTAAGCATTGTTGGGATGTCAGTTGAAGGATTTCCAATCACTACAATTCTTTTTGCATTACCTTCACTGAGAAGTTTACTTACATATGTGTCTATTACTTCAGTCCTTTCTCTTCCAATGACTGGAAATATATTAAGGTATACCTCTGGCATGGTGTTTACTTCTAGTATTGCACCATTTTCTTTTGTAAGGGGTTTAGTGATATCTTTGCATAGTACATCAACTCCCAAAGTGAATGCATGTATTGATTCGGCAATACTTTCTGCAATGTATTTGATTTCTGCTCCAACACTATCTGTGACATCTTCGGTAATTCCTCCTTGGCTCATACTTGCAACTTTTCTAAGCTGTATTTTTTGTCCTTTTTCAGGGATGTCTTTTAATGAAAGCTTCTGTTCCTTTAGGTAATCTAGTAGAGAGTCATCTATCATAATGGGCTTTAATGTGTGAGATGGATTTGATAAATCTCTCTTGGGATCCTTGTTTTCTTCTTCTATGAGTTCTTTTATACTCTTTTTTCCATCTCCAGTTACAAAAGCGGGAATTCTTTTTGTTCCTACTTCAAACTTTCCATCTATTACTAGTAGTCTGTAATCTTCTCCTTGGACTTGCTCCTGTATCATAATTTTTTTCTGCCATTCACTTCTTGGGTAGGTGTTAACAGCCTTTTGAGCAAAATCAAAGGCCTTTTTGCACTGTTCTTTTGTTTGAATACCTAGAACTACTCCATTTCCTCCTGCTAATCCTGTAGGTTTTACGACAACTGGTTTTGTATAGCTGTCCCAAATTTTATCTATGTCTGTTTTTTCGTTTAATAGCTCCCACTTTGGTATTGGAAGACCGAGACTTTCCATCATCATATTTGTACTCCATTTGTCCCTTTGTATTTGTTTTGCAGTCTTTGAATCTTTACTAGAAGATATTGAATATATTACTTGTGATCCTTTTCCACAACCTAGTGTGTAGTACCTATTAAAACCCTTAGAATGGTTGTCAGTCTTATTCGAAGAGTTGTAATTAGAAATTATGGTCGGAGTTATCTCCTTTTGTTGCCTGTGTGCCGAGTAGAGGACTGGAATAGTAGACATAGATGCTAATCTTTGATTTATTAAATCATCCACTACTTTTGCTTTACATTCTTTATATGTAATATCTCCTTTTGAGAGTTTTTGAATGTGAGGAGATGCTTCTTCCCATATTAGTGGGATTGGGGTCTCTATTGAAAGTTTATCTTGGTCAAAATGATAACTGTCTAGAAAGAGTTGGTGATATGAGGATATTTGTTTCAATAGTTTCTCTACTTCTTCTTTCTTCTCAATTTTGATAATTACTATGGAACTTGTTGAAAGGAGATTTAAACCTTGCAGTACTTGTGTGTTCTTCATCTTTGTGTCTTACTTTTGTAAATTTATATATTTATCTCTAATGTACTGCATTATTGGGACAGCAACATCAGTAACATTTCCTTTATCTACTTTGTAGTGGAGTCTTAGACCGGGATTGTAATTGATTTCATTGATAGCAAACTCTCCTGGTGATGATATATTTTGAGCAATTATATCTACTCCTCCAAATTCAGCGTCAGTTACTTTTACTGCTTTTATAGCCTGCTCCTTATAGTAATCGCATACTTCGCTCATGCATTCCTCTGTAGTACCACCTGTAGTTAAATTGCAATTATACCTTAATATTACTTGTTCTCCCTCTTGTGGTATGGTATCAAAAGATCTCCCATCTCTTTGTAGCTTTAGATTGACCTCATTATCTACGAGAATAGGTTTGAGAAGTGAATTCTTACGAATGGTATTTGTTTGTTCTATGAGCTGTTTAATATTACTTTTTCCGTCACCTATAACATGAGCGGATTTCCTCCTTGCCACTGCTATAACTTTATCCCCTAGAACTAAAAATCTGTAGTTTTCTCCATGAACAAATTGCTCAGCTATGACCTTCGAGGATGTTTTAGAGTGAGAGCATAAAGATGCCGTTTGAAAAGCATCTGATGCTTCCTGCTCACTTTGTGGAAGTATTGATACTCCCTTACCACCTAATTGTTGTGTTGGTTTTATAACTATGTCTTTGTATTCTCTAAAAAATTCTATAGCATCAGAAGAAGAGAGTAGGGTCTTCTGTTTTGGGACTGGAATCCCATTCTTTTCAAGAACTATGTGAGTTAAATTTTTTCTCTTGCATATCGTTGTAGATGTAGTAGTTGTAAGTGGAGTAGCAGTGTTTATTATATGCCACACTGCATTTCCAACACTAAACTGAGCGAGAAGTCTTCTTACCAAGACTTCATAGTGAATTCCAAGTTTATCTGCTGCCCAAATATAGTATGCTAAATGTATATTTCCACATTCTTCTAAGTATTGTTCGTATGTTTTCATATTTAAAAAGTGTGTGTTGTATCTATTAAATATCCTTTTAATTCATTTCTCCCTATAACAATAGGATACTCTAAATCTTTCATAATGATAACATCAAAATCTCTAATCTCCTCAGCAATACCTACAGTTATCTCTATTACAGGGCGTATTTTTACATCATTTCCATCAGTGATTTTTGCTATTCTTTTTATTCCTTCCTCTAATGTTAGTGCTTGTATATTTTCATCTATGTATTCTTGAGCTTCCTTGAGTGTGTTAAATTTTTCTGGAACATTCAATGAATTAAAGTAGCTTGTAGTAGAAAGGAAGCCAATTCTGTTTGCTGTAGCCTCTGCTATTCTTGAAGTGAGAATACTTGTATCCATAAAAGCCTTAGATGGTTGCTTATCGTCTTTTCCTCTTTTTTTAGTTGGGACTGTTTGTCTATTAAATAGTGTTATTCTCTCAATTATGTTTACAACTTTTCTTCCACTTATTGCCTCTATACTTTCTTCTACTTCTCCTCCAAAAAGGTCTTTTGCTATTTTTATTCCGTGCCTTATACTTTTTACATCTACATCTTTTACTAATTCCAACCTCGATCTTAATCCAGCTTTGTTTGCGGCTTGTATACCGAGTCCTGGTCTAGCGTTTAATTCAAAAACGACGGGACCTTTCTCAGCATCAATGGATATATCTACTCCCATATATCCTAACTTAGTAACTTTTTGACATTTTAAGGCTATTTCCAGTATTTTATTCCAATCAGGTATGGTTATTCCACTTAATTTTTTATTCTCTTCTAAATCAGTTGTAGACTCTACATCTTCGTAAACATCACTAAGTAGGCTCTTTGTATCCATTTGCATAGAATACGTTGTTATTCCCGTAGCTATATCTATGCCCGTGCATATTGCTCCAGAATGCAAATTTGCAGTTCCATTAGATCTTCTAGTTGGAATACGCATCATAGCCATGACGGGTACTCCTTTGAAACATATCACTCTTATATCTGGGACTCCTTTATATGAATATTGTTTTAAGAATGGATCTGTTTTAACTCTTTCTTCTATTATTGCAGCATCCTTTTTATTTCCCATTGAGAATCGTCCATCAAGTATGTTTGCAATGTGTAGTGAAATATCATACTTTGACATAACAGTTCCGTTTGGTCTTATCCATGCTGTTTCTCCCTTTTTTTTGCCATAGAAGATAATTATTCCATTTCCTCCTGTTCCTTTATTTGGCTTTATAACGAAGCTTTTAGGAAGTGAATCCCAATTTAAAAACTCAAGCTGTTTCCTATCTTTTACAACTTTGTAGATTTTAGGTGTAAGAATTCCATTTTCAGTGAGAATCTTCTTGGTAAGTATTTTATTATCTGCAATATTTTTTGCTCTAGCAGAATTATATGGACGGATATACTCCTGATTCCTTCTATTGATACCTAAAATTTCTTTGTATCCTTTACTTTTGAGCATTGTCCTTGTTACCGATTATCGAGTTAAATCTTAGGATCTCTTTGATTCGGAGTTCTTTGAATTGTCCTATTAGGAGGTTAAGGAGTATGAGCAGTGGAAGTATCCATAAATTGTTGATCATATAGTGAGATACAGTATCCGAAGTTATCAGATACCATCCAATAGATGCTGTTATGATAGTTCCAATTAGTGGAGAAAATGAAGTTTTTAGTGATTTTTGTGTAAACTGCTTTACAAAGAAGTCGGAGAGAGCTGTTATAGAGATTAAGGCGAGAGGGGAGATGAGATATGTATTGCTTAGTCCTAGATTATATTTGTAAGTTGCTATTATGAATATGAGTATGGCTATGACTAGGAGACAGTAGTTGATTGCTATTCTAGTAATGTAGTGCATTCTTATCCTCTTGAGTATTGAATAGGAGAGGAGTGTTGTGATTATGACCACCAAGGTTATGGCGAGTCCATATCTGAGTCCAGTATATGAATATGCTACAGCTAAAATGATAGGACAGTATATTCCGTACGATTTTCCACCAAAGATATACCTAAATATGCTTACTATTGTTGCTACTATAGTTATAGATACTAAAAGTTCCAATGTCTGTTGAGAGACTCCGTTATCAAGTATCCATGAAGTGAATGGGGAATATGTCATCTTCTCGTTATCAGATGATAATTTTAAATATCAAAGGCACAGGCTAATTATATTCCAATGAACAATGTAGAAGCAAGGTATCATACTATTTACTAGTACAAAAAGGACTGCCCAAAAGCAGTCCTTTCGTATGCTATTAATGAAGTAGAAATGATGTTACTGTAATTCAACAGTTGCACCAGCTTCTTCAAACTTTGCTTTTATAGCCTCAGCATCTTCTTTCTTAACATTTTCTTTTACTACCTGAGGAGCAGAATCTACAAGATCCTTTGCTTCCTTTAGGCCAAGCTCAGTAACTTCTCTTACAGCTTTTATTACTCCAATCTTGTTTGCTCCAGCATCTTTAAGAACAATGTTAAACATTGTCTTTTCTTCTTCAGCTGGTGCAGCTTCAACTGGTGCTGCAACGGCAACAGGTGCTGATGCAGATACTCCGAATTTGTCTTCCATGACTTTTACCAAATCAGAAAGCTCCAAGACAGTCATTTTTTCGACTATCTCAAGAACTTTTTTGCCATTTTCTGACAATTCTGGTAGTGTTTTTGCTTCGTCTGCCATATTTTTTAAGAATTAAGTTAATTAAATGTTTCTAAATTAAGCACTCTTTTCAGAAATGCCCTTAAGAACCAAAGTTAAACCCTTTATATTTCCTGTAACAACATTCATAAATCCAGTAAGCGATGCATTCATAGATCCTGCAAGCCTTGAAAGTAATACTTCTCTTGATGGAATATCTGCTAACTGCATTACTCTTTCAGCAGAGAGGAATTCATTCTCAAATACACCATATTTTGCTGATAGGAGCCCAGTTTCTTTTTGAATTTGTTTTATCAATTTAGCTGGTGCGGTAGGATCTTCATCAAAATATATAATAGCTGTTGGGCCATCCACTTCTTGCGTTTGTAAAGGTTGTTCACTTTCTTGAAGTGCTATTTTGAAAATTGTGTTTTTTAATACTGCATAGTCAGCATTGACATCTTTTAATTGTATTTTTAGTCTAGCAACATCAGATGCGCTGACCTTATCTGAATTAACTACTAAATATCCTTTCTTACTTTGGATAATATGTTTATATTTATCTAGCAAATCTGCTTTTTGTGAATGACTTTTAGCCATATTTATAACAGTTAATAATTATAATTGAACACACTTCTGCCTCGTAAGGATTTATTTTTGTACCTTATTTCTCTGGCAAGTCTTGTGGATTATATCAGATGAATTAATATCAATCAACAAGTTATTTGTATCTTGAAAATGAATATATATTAGTGAGTCTAATAGGGCAGAAGTAAAAATGAATTTACATTTCTTATTAGACTCACTAAGTGTCTTACAAAACAGTTTAATCTGATGGTATAGATGATTCTTTAAGAAAGAGAGAACCAGATTCATTATCGTATTCATAATACTTTCCAGTATTAACGTCTCTTGCAATACCCTTGTTTTCTGATATTACAGATACAATTTCTAGCTTTTCGTAATGATCTCCAACTATTGATACTAGATATCTGTATCCATTGTCATAAATGAGTATCCACTTACCTTTAGCTAACAATTGAGCCTCCTTTCGTTTTTTCTGTTTTGTAAGAGCAGACGAGATAATTGTAGTTTGTATTGTCAAACTTGTAAACTCCCTAGGATATATCCGCTGTGGAAGAGGATAGTAAGACTACTTGGAATAATTGATTTTTATGCTTGGACCCATTGTAGGACAAATGTGCATTCTCTGTATGATTTGATCATATGGTTTGCCTACTGTTTCTGCAATTGCAGAGATTGCTGCATGAATATTTTCCTCTAATTTTTCATCATCCATTTCTAACGATCCTACGCCCATGTGTACAACACCAGATGCATCACATGCAAATGTTTGTTTGCCTTTTTTGTATTCCGAAACTACAGCTGAAATATTCTCTGTTACAGTCCCATTTTTTGGATTAGGCATCAAACCTTTAGGACCTAATTCTTTCCCTAGCACAGCTATTTTAGGCATAACAGATGGAGTTGCAATTGCGACATCAAAATGTGGTCCATTTTCTTTTATTTCCTTTATTAAACTATCAAGACCGACAAAATCAGCTCCTGCATTTCTTGCTTCTGCTTCTTTGTCTGGGGTGCAGAACACTGCTATTTTTACATCTTTTGTGCTTGTAGTATTTGGAAGAGAAACTGCCCCTTTTAGAGACTTAGGATCTTTATCTTTTGGTACTTTTATATCCACATGTATTTCCAGTGTTCCTGGGAACTTTGTATATGAAAGTGTTTTAACCTTCTTAATTCCCTCAGACAGTGTATATGAAGTACTTTTGTCTAAGTTTTGTGTTAATTTCTTGTATTTTTTTCCTCTTTTCATAATTTGTGTTTTTATTATTTAATATCAGTTTCAACACCCATCTGTTTGGCAGTACCAGCAATTATTTTTGCTGCCTGTTTAGGATCTGATGTATTTAGATCTGGCATCTTTATCTCTGCAATCTTCGCAATTTGTTCTTTTGAAATTTTCCCAACTTTTTCAAGATTTGGTTTTCCTGATCCCTTCTTAATTTTTAATTCTCTCCTGATTAATTCTGATGTTGGAGGAGTTTTGAGTATGAAATCAAAGCTTCTATCCTCATAAATGGTTAAAACGACTGGTGTCAATATACCATTGTTTTCTTTTGTCTTTTCATTGAATTGAGCACAAAAATCTTGTGTGTTTATCCCATATGGGGCTAGGGTAGGGCCTATGGGAGGAGCCATTGTAGCCATTCCTGCTGGGATAGTTATCTTTATTATTTTTTTAATTTCTTTTGCCATAACTAAATATTTCTAATTTTACTAAAGTTTAGAGACCTGAGAAAGCTCTAATTCTACTGGGGCTTCTCTTCCCAAGAATGAGATGAGGACTTTTATCTTACCCTTGGTGGTATCAATTTCTTGGACACTTCCTATGAAATCAGCAAATGCTCCATCAGTTATTTTAACTGCTTCCCCAACACTAAAGGAACTTTGGTATGATGGTTGCTCAATTTCCATGAATTTTGTTATTGCTTTTACTTCTGATTCAGCTAGTGGCTTTGGGTATCTATCAGTTTTAACAAATCCTCTAACTCCTTCAGTATTTTGAACTAAATCCCATGTGGCATTATCTAATTCCATTTTGATCAAAACATAGCCAGGGAATATCTTTTCCTCTTTTACATCTTGTTTTCCTTTTTTCACAATAATCTTTTTTTGTACAGGAACAAGCATTTCTACTATTTTATCTTGCATTCCAGTTGCTGTTGCTCTTTGCATGATCTCTTTCTGAACACTATTCTCATACCCTGTCCTTATATTAAGCACATACCACTTTGCATTTGGGTTCTCCTTTTTTTCTTTTTTCTCAATCTTTTTGCTCATTTTTTCTAATTTACATATTAAGGAACAAATCTCTTAACTTTGCCAAGACTAAGTCCAGCCCTGCCATAATTAAGGAAATTATACCACAGACAATCAGCGTATATACTGTCATAACAGCAACATCCTTTGCTGATGGCCATTTGGTATTTTTTGCTTCATTTATTATATTTTTTATTATTTTCATTATCTTTGTTTTCGTTTTTGGCAGGCCCACACCGACTCGAACGGTGAACTACGGTTTTGGAGACCGCTGTTTTACCAATTGAAACTATGGGCCCATCTTGGTAAAGAGCCTAGCTGTCTATTTTATTTTGGTCTCCTTATGTACTGTATGTTTCTTACACACAGGACAATACTTCCGTTTCTCTATTTTTTCTTTGACATTCTTAGTTTTAAATTGAGTGTAATTTCTCTCTCCGCACTCTGAACACTTAAAAGCTATTATGTCTCTTTTTACTTTAGCCATTTTACAATTATGCGAATTACGATTTATTTATGTATATTAGGGAAATATCGTCGTATTATATTGGAAATATTCCCACAGGTCAAATAGTTGTGTTCCATTGTCCATTTGTTAAAAAGAGAGCTGGATCTGAGAGTCGAACTCAGGACCTCATTCTTACCATGAATGTGCTCTAACCAACTGAGCTAATCCAGCAGTGAGCCGATTATATCAAGGATGAAGATAAAGTTATATATATGACAATGGTGCAGAGAATTGGATTCGAACCAATGAACCCCGAAGGGAGTGGATTTACAGTCCACCGCGTTTGACCGCTCCGCCATCTCTGCACAATGGAGCCGAAGAAGAGACTCGGACTCTTGACCTGCTGTTTACAAAACAGCTGCTCTGACCAACTGAGCTACTTCGGCATCCTAAACGGAGTCTATTATACAATAGGGGTATAGTCAATGCAAAAGGGAAATAGTAAACGCTCTGAAAGGAGGCAGAGTCATAGAGCTCAAAAAGAACAAGTGGGTTCCCTCAACTCAATCCCACAGGACTGAGCGATTTACACTGTTTGGGATCCCAAGCTCTACAATATGGAGCTATGAAACCGCCTATATCCAATCAGAGCATTATCATTATATCTTGTTAGTATACACAAAACAAATATATTTAAGCCGTTAGTATTTTGATTAGTAGAAACCAAGTAATACCATTATATTATCAATTGCAATAGAGATAATATATGAGGCTATAGAGCCAAAGGGAAATATTGGGAGAACTAGGATAAGCATTAGTATTAGTGAATATTTTTCAATATCTTCCCAGTAGTATGCTAAGCGATTTGGAAGAAATCCACTTATGATTTTATGTCCGTCAAGTGGTGGGATTGGGATTAGATTAAAGATAGAAAGGGAGCAGTTCACTATTGCAAATACAACTAGGAAAAAATGTAATGGAGAAGCAGTACTTGGCTTGAGTAGATAGTTGAGCAGGGCTGTTAGAAGAAGGATCACAAAGTTTGATGCTGGACCTGCAAGTGCAGAAAGGGATATTCCGAGTTTTTTGTTTGTGAAGTTATTCTCGTTTATTGGAACTGGTTTGCTCCATCCAAATCTGAAGAAAATCATACATATGATTCCTATTGGATCTATGTGGGCTAGGGGATTAAGAGTCATTCTTCCCTCCGCCTTTGCGGTTGGATCTCCCAATTGATATGCAGTTCGAGCATGTGCAAATTCGTGCACTGCTGAAGCTAAAATTATTGATGGTAATGCAAAAACCATCCATGTTATGTCAAACATAGTTGGTCCATTATACACTATGAAGAGGTAGCTATAAAGAAGCAAGTATACCCTAGGGGGTATACTTTAACTAAGTTTAATTAATATACAGTGTAAAGAGTTGCACCATCATTAGTTTTAATATATAATGCACGGACTATGTCAAAAGGATGTGATCTATGTTCAAAATCTACAATATCTGGTAATAGTATACAGCACAA
>Ga0255345_1005696_pt1 | contig 12607 bp, 14 predicted proteins | sample wastewater_treat_6_FD_192415 | JGI IMG/M metagenome (GOLD analysis project Ga0255345, IMG submission 192415) | Wastewater microbial communities from Lulu Island WWTP, Vancouver, Canada - plant20 | ecosystem: Engineered > WWTP > Wastewater > Unclassified | place: Canada: Vancouver, British... | reverse complement strand
GAGATCGCCATTGCCTTGAGAGCCTTGGCCTCATCGGGTTTGATCTGCAGCGACCTGCCGGCTGGCAGCCTCCGCCATACTACACAGTCAAGTGGGGCCTAACCGATGCCGAAATATGGGACCTGTACCATGTCATGCTTGATTCTGTTAGGGCTGTTGGGGCTATCAGTACACCCAAGGGTGTTAATGAGAGAGACGAGATATTCGAGCCCGGCAACCTAGCCCAGGCGATGCGACTTAGCGGGCGCAGCCGAGACATCAAAGCATGGCGGCCTAGCGCACGGTCGCTGGCCAACAAGAGATCTGACTACTTGGTGAGGCTAGCGCGCAGGATCGGCCTCCCCGGGGCAGCTGAGGATTGGGCCGAGGCTCTCCTTGATGGCATGTGGAACAGAGACCTCAGGCCGGGCAGTACGGGGGGCATGTGGAGTGGTTACTTCCAGACGGTTGGTGATGCGAGGAATAGCACGATTGCTTTCCGATTGGAGCCGTCCAAATGGATTGTCATGGCTTATGGAACCCCGCGGAGCCCCCAGTGGTACGCGTGCAACCAGTGCGGTAAGCTAACCCTTCGAAACGTGAGGGGAGTGTGCCCCCAGTACAGATGTACAGGCACGCTAGCGCCCAGCGATGTTGCTCGGCGGCTGGAGTCCAACCACTACGTCCGACTGTATGAGAGCAAGGATCTTCCTCGGCGAATGCGGGCAGAGGAGCATACTGCTCAGTTGACTCCCGGCAGGGCGGCCCAGTCACAGATAGACTTTCAGGAAGGGCGGATCAATGTCCTTAGTTGTTCGACTACGTTCGAACTAGGGGTGGACCTGGGCGACCTCGAGGTGGTTCTGATGAAGAACATGCCGCCCTCTCCAGCCAACTACGTGCAGCGCGCGGGGCGAGCCGGCCGTAGAACCAAAACCGCCGCCATGGTTGTGACATATGCCCAGAATCGGCCGCATGACGCGTTTCATTTCAGAAACCCGGCCAGGATGATCAACGGGCACATTGCCCCGCCGCATTTTGGTCTCGACAATGAGAAGATACTGCTTCGTCACGTGTACGCCGTTGCCCTGGCAGAATTCTGGCGTAGCCATCAAGACTACGTTGATAAGGTGGAGCATTTCTTCTTTCGTGATACCGATGCCGCTGGAGTCGATGCCCTTGGCGCGTTTCTGGCCGAGCGGCCTGAACGGGTTAAGACTAGGCTGAGAAGGGTCATCCCGGACGGCATGAAAGAGGCAGTAGGCGTAGATTCGTGGGGTTGGGTTGACCGCCTCTTCGCGCCGGTGGAATCCCATGAGCCGGGACCGCTCGCACTGGCTCGGGCCGAGGTGGAGTCCGATATGCGAGCACTCAAGGAAAGGCGGCGAGAGCTATTCGACAGGGACAAGCCCACGGACAACGTTACTAGATTGATGAACACAATCATGAAGCGCAACCTAATCAACTTCCTGGCTAGCAGGAACGTGCTTCCCCGGTACGGGTTCCCAGTTGACGTAGTGGAGCTGAACCTGAAACTCAATCACTATTACAAGGACGATGATGTTGAGCTTCAGCGCGATCTTCGACTCGCGGTGTCAGAATACGCTCCCGAGGGACAAGTCGTAGCTGCAGGCAACGTATGGACCAGTCGGTATCTGCAGAAGATGCCGCAGCGCCTCTGGTTGCGATACTACTATGGGATGTGCTCACAATGTCAGAATCATGTCGCAAAGCTGGATGTCGGGGACAGCAACCAGATGGCTACTTGCGCCGTCTGCGGCGCCCGCGTCAAGTGCACTGATACGTTTGTCGTGCCGGAGTTCGGTTTTCTAGTTGATACATCAGAACCGCAGAAGGCCGGAAGTCAGAGACCAGAGAGGACATTCTCCTCGAGAGTCTTCTTTTCGGGCCTAGGTACCGAGAGCGAGGAGCAGACGCTCGAAATGCCCGGCGGGACGGTGATGGTCAGTACATCAAGGGAAGGCAAGTTGGCAGTCGTCAATGAGGCTAGAGGGGCCCAGTTTCGTATATGTCAGTCCTGCGGCTACGGGGTGATCGGTACAGACAAGATCGCCAGGACGGCCCACATCAACGCCTATGGTAGAGAGTGCAGAGGCAAGTTCATCCGTGCTGCGCTCGGGCATGAGTTCCGCAGTGACATCGCCAGAATCAGATTCGGACCACACGCCCCGGTAAGTGAGGGCTTCTGGTATTCGATGCTGTACGCCCTAATCGAAGGAGCATGCCTCGCGCTCGATATCGAACGCCTAGAGGTTGACGGATGCATTCAGCGGGGCGACGCCGCAGGGCACGATACTAATCTGATCCTATTCGACTCGGTACCCGGAGGAGCAGGCCATGTACAACGACTTAGGTCTTTGGAAGCACTGTACAGCGCACTGGAAGCTGCCCTTGAGAAGATGGCCTCATGCGAATGCGGCGATGAGTCAGCCTCCGGCAGCTGCTATAGCTGCCTGCGCAACTACAGCAACCAGTTCTGCCACGACAAGCTCGATAGAGGGTTGGTGATACGGTTCCTAACTGAACTGGGGTTTGGCAAGTGATAGTGCCTGACAATCTGGCGCCGGTTGTGGTTGTTACACTCGAACTAGGGGCTGCTTACGCGTCACAGGGCGGGAAGATGCCTCGAGACTCATAATCCCTACAAAGAACTCGTTTCATCTGAGAGAAGGCCTACATCATGCCCATTGAGACCGCAGTATGGAAGCTAGGATCGCAGCTCGAGAGGATTTCCCCATCGGCGCTAGACAAGGAGAACACACTTGAAGACTGCATTGCAGCAGATCCGTCAATCATCGATGGCGACATTTTGAACAGGCCTTCTACGACGAACTCGAGGCCAACGTGCCTGAGACTGTGAACACCTCGCACCGCCTCATACTTGTCGCATCGGAGTTGGACCCAAGTTCAGAGCGGATCATCGACTACCTGGCAGACAACTATGGCGTACCAGTCAACGCCGTGTTGTTCCAACACTTCTCCTACTGCGGGCGTGAGTATCTGATGCGCACCTGGCGCCGCGGCCCGATGGAGATAGCTTACAGAGTCCATCGAGGCTCAGAAGAGACATGGAACGGGCGCGACTACTACGTGTCTCTTGGGGAGACCGATACCCGATCATGGGATGACTGCATGAGGTACGGGTTCATCTCAGCGGGCGGAGGTCGATGGTACACCAAGACTCTCTTCATGCTTGGCCCCGAAGTGCGCGTGTTTGTGTGTATCGCGAAGCTTGGGTATGTCGGTGTGGGAGTCGTCGAACGTCCGGCTTGCCGCGTCACAGAGTTCGCGGTCAAAGTAGATGGAATCGATATGCCGATTCTGGATGCTCCCCTGAAGGCAACAGAGATGGGCAAGGATACCGACAACCCCGATCTGTGCGAGTATCTCGTCGGAGTCAGATGGATACGTTGCTTGCCGCGGGAGCAGGAGATATGGGAGTGGGGCATGTTCGCGAGCCAGAACAGCGTATGCCGACTTCGTAACAAGTTCACTCTGGAGCGACTACTGAAGAGATTCGACATAGAGGACTGAGTGGAGTCAGTCCGTGATCCACACTGTTTGGGAGGTGCGGACCACACCAATGAGTACTCCTGCTATGGTCTTCATGCACACTGCCTGGATGGAGAGGTACGATGGTGAAGACAAGACTCCTCCTCGTTGTGGAGGCAGTTTCGTTGAGGAAAACGGTTGGGGCGGGGAAATGTTCAACTTCAGAGATGAAGATGGTCTTGTCTATGGCTATGCTTGCGGCAAGGGGCATCGCATCAATATCGATCGGCTTGGAGCTAATCCGGACGATGAGGCTATCGACGGAGTACTAGTCATATGGACAGCCACCGGTCCGGGCGGTGGCGTGTTGATTGTGGGATGGTATGAGAACGCCACGGTGTATCGCGAGTATCGTACGGATCCAGAGTTGGGCTCCCGGGTGGTCAACAGCGAAGTCATAATGTACAGCGTCGTGGCCCGCTCAGAGGATGCATGGCTGATACCGCCCGAAATGCGGGCTTTCCGGGTGAAGACAGGGAAGGGATGGAAGGGCCAGTCCAACGTGTGGTACGCTGACGGGCCACATCATGAGAGCTTCCGCAACGAGGTACTCCGGTATGTAGCGACCCAGAAGGCTGCATTTCTCGAGGCGCACAGACCTCTCCGTGATCCCTGCATCCATTCGCGAGATCGTCGAGAGGTCGAGCGGATCGCAGTACAAACCGTTACTGATCACTTCAGGAAGAACGGATACTCGGTACGGTCAGTTGAATCTGACAACGTTGGGTGGGATCTGGAGGCCGCCAGAGGCAGGGAATTGCTGCTCCTCGAGGTCAAGGGCCTAGCGGGAGATAACATAAGTGTTCAGCTTACTCCCAATGAGTACGAACAAATGATCCGGCATAGGTCGGAGTATCGCGTGTGTGTCGTAACGGGGGCAGGCAGCGCAGAACCGTCATTATGGGTGTTTGCTGATGTCAACGGGGAGTGGAGAAGCCTTGACCAAATGAGAGTCACATTCCGGAGCCACATATGAGGACTGGGAGGGCACATCGTTGGACATAAAGACGATATTGAACCTTATCGACCTGGGCAAGATCGCATTGCCTGAATTCCAGCGTGGCTATGTATGGAGTCGCGACCAGGTTCGCAGTTTCATGGATTCGTTGTACAGAAGACATCCTACTGGCAGTCTCCTTATCTGGAGCACTACGCGCGAGACTGCAAAGGCAAGGGGGGATTCGGACGGGTACGGGGATACCGTCGATCTGCTTCTGGATGGGCAACAGAGGATGACGACTCTGTATGGCATTGTGCGAGGGAGACCGCCAAAGTTCTTTGACGGAAATGACAGGGCGTTTACGGGGCTGTATTTCAACCTCGATGAGGAGTCTTTCGAGTTCTATGCGCCGGCCAAGATGAAGGACAATCCCTTATGGGTGAGCGTGACAGCGGTCATGAAGCACGGTGCTGCGGAAGCTGTCAAGCCGTTCCTTACGTCGCCGGACCTACTGCCCCGGGCTGCGGTCTACCTTGACCGGCTCAACAAGCTCAACAAGATAGTCGACACTGACATTCATATCGATTACGTGACAGGAGAGGACATGTCCATTGACATCGTTGTCGACATCTTCAATAAGGTCAATAGTGGCGGAACTAAGCTATCCAAGGGCGATCTGGCACTAGCCAAGGTGTGTGCTGAGTGGCCAGATGCCAGGGAAAGCATGAAGGCCCGTCTCGCCAAGTGGCAACGGGCCGGATTCTCTTTTACGTTGGACTGGTTGCTCCGCAACTTAACTACTGTTCTGACAGGAGATGCCTTGTTCTCGGCCTTGAGAAGAGTAGATTCATCTGCAGTCCAGGAAGGACTCGACAGGACAGAGCGTGCTGTGGATTACCTTCTAAACTTGGTCTCCGGTCGTCTGGGGCTTGATCACGATGCTGTCCTCGGCGGCAGATATGCGTTTCCTGTAATGGCGAGGTACATCGACATGCTCGGCAGGTCACATCCAGATTACCGTGAGCAGGGGAAACTGCTCTATTGGTACACACATTCGTTCCTCTGGGGACGCTTTGCGAGTTCTGTTGAATCCCGTCTGAACCAGGATCTCCGCCTGGTAGACGGTTCGCCGGAAAGCATCGATCGCTTGATCGACCAGTTGCGCCGATCGCGCGGGGGACTTGAGGTCAGGTCCGAAGACTTCGATGGATGGAGCCTCGGGGCGAGGTTCTACCCGATGCTATATCTCATGACCCGAACCTGCCGCTCCAGGGACTGGGGTACCGGTAGCGAGTTATCCGCCCATCTTCTCGGGAGGGGAAGCACTCTTAACGTTCACCATGTGTTCCCCAAGTCAGTGCTTTACAAAGCCGGCTACTCACGTCCGGAGGTCAATGCCATTGCCAATTTCTGTTTCCAGACGCAGGAGACCAATCTCGCTCTTGGCAACAGGATACCCGAAGACTACTTTCCCGAGGTGGAAAAGAATCATCGGAGTGCTCTTGAATCCCAGTGGATACCCATGGATCGTGAGCTCTGGTCAGTTAAGAACTACCGACGTTTTCTCGCGGCACGCCGAGAGCTTCTCGCTCGTGGTGCCAATCGCTTCCTAGATTCACTGCTCGCCGGTGAGATCGGATTGCCTGACCTGGCTGCATTGCCTGAGGGAACGGTTGCAGCCGAGCAGATGCTGCCCGATCCCGAGCTCACTGATCTCAAGAGGTGGCTTGAGGAACGTGGTATGCCTATGCCCAGCTTCCACTTCGAGGTCGTGGATCCCGAAACGGGCGACGTTGTGGCCAATGTAGATGTTGCGTGGCCTAGCGGCGTTCAGTCGGAACTGAGTGGACCAGTGGCGCTAATTCTGGATGGTGTCCAGGAAACGGCAGCGCCTCTTAGTCAGATTGGGTATAGGGTATTCACCAGCGTGAAGAGACTGCAATCATACCTCACGGACGTGCTCGACGGCGAGCACAGCTAGCACGTCGGTCAAGGCAAGCGCCCCGCGTCTGGGAGCGGGAGCCGGTGTAGGCAATCAGCGTTCGGCTCGAAAACGGAGGTTGCCCGGGTGCCATCCGCCCAGGCAACCTCAGCTGGTCGCGTGCATGGCTGCGTTAGGACGAACCGGGCTAGCGCCTATTCTGATTCCACCACAGTGAAGCGCCATTCATCGGAATTGCCCTGCATATGTATGCCCGTCGGATGGTCTGTTACGCAGGTGACGCGCCACTTGTACTCATTCCCTCGTGCCAAGATCCCATCTGGCACCTGGGTACTGCTTGACCCTGGGGCATACGGGCCCAACCATGCCGTCTTTCCAGCATTAGCTTGCCGGAGGCCTACATACACGCGGTCGACTGCTGCGGGCACCTGGTACTTGAGCATCGGATTCAGCGTACGCACTGATGCCCCATCGCTGGGAGCGACGAGCCCGGGGCACTGAATGCCCGTGAACATGTCCAGTGAAATATCGAACGAGAGGATGCCGAATTCCCCTGAATCATAGTCCACTGTCTGCCTGTACGTGCCGGGCTCAGGCTCGCTTGTGTTCCACCAGGCACTCCAGCTATCTGTGCCATCTTCATGGGGGTACATGGGTCTCGGGATCCCGGTCTGAGTCAAGACCGCCCCTGATACTATAGACCGCCCAGCGGGCGGGGATGCCGCGAAGCTCAGTTGCCACGAGTTCGGGACCCACCTGCCAATTGCACAAGTGCTCTTGAATGCTACATTCTGTGAGGCTGCCACGACGCGCCGGCTCAAACCGCTGGATAGGCCGTCGGCGTTGTAGGCCTGCACGCTGTACCAGTAGGGCCGGCTCGCCGTGGCGGAGGCATCCTCATATGTCGTCGCGTGGACAAGACTGTCGCTGAGGAGCGACAATGGCTCCAGCTCCCCTTTGGACCTGTATATGAGATAACCCACTGCGCTCTCTGATAGGGTGTTGGGGTTCCAGCTCAGATGCACTCGCTTGCCCTCAAGGTACGCATGAACCCCGGTTGGCGCCGATGGGGGCAGTGTCCATGTGACCTCCACGCGGAGAGACCCGTTCTCAAAGATAATTCGTGCAAAGGTGGTTTCATTAGGATTCACAGTCACCTGAGTGTCGCCTTCCAGAGCCAGGGATCCATCGGATCTGCGGAGCTCTATTTCAATAGGCCAGGTCATTGCGGCAATATCGGAGAAAAGTGCTGATCCGGAGTTACTGGACATCTCAAGGTCGTGCCGAACTGAACCGACCACGGGATTGAGGAGTGCGACCGTTCCTGACACTATACCAAGCCGAGAATCGAACTCCACGGTGATGTGCAGTGAGCCGGTTATCAGGCTCATCTCCAGAGTAACCGATGAGATCTCATTAGCCTTAACTATGAATACGGAGCTTGCGGCGCACACTGCATGCCCGGCCTGGTTCTTGCCAACTACATCGATTCGCCATTGCCCTATTGCAAGACCCTCAAAAGTTGCGGTGATCTCATCCGCATCCACTGGCACCGACCTGCTTACTGTGACGCCACCTTTGGTTAGGGTGAAGACAAGTTCCGTTATGGCAGTGTCGAATGATGACAACGCCTGTCCCTTCGGTCGGAACATGTCCGGTATCTGGGTCCTGACCACAACAGAACCTTTCTTCGTAGGCCCGGGCGTGGAACTGCCCGAGCAGCCACTTACGGCACACATGATCGCGATAAGCGACACAATCAGAATGGCCTTCGCTACTGGACGAGTTGACATTTGCGCCCCTCCTCCCGAAACAGGAATTGCTTCAGCCGATCATGTTGCCGCTCCTGGAATCGGTTCGTGACGGCAACGAATACAGCATCTCCGAGCTGGTGGACCTGCTTGCCGACAGGTTTGAACTCACGCCTGCAGAGCGGAATGAACGAGTTCAGAGTGGCATGACAAGGTTCAGAGACAGAGTGCACTGGGCCAACACGTATATGAAGAAGGCCCTTCTGCTTGAAAGTCGCGGGAGGGGCAGGATCCGCATTACTCCGCGTGGCCTGGAGCTGCTGCAGGAGAACCCCAAACGGGTAGACAGCAAACTACTGATGCGGTATCCAGAGTACGTGGAGTTCGCCTCGCCTCGCGGCGATAGTCACGGCAAGGGAGCAGGTGCTCAGGACGAAACGCCTGTAGACCGGACTCCGCATGAGACTATGGAACTGGCGTATCGCGAGATGAAGGAGTCGCTCGCACAGGATCTGCTCGCGCGAGTCAAGACGTGTTCGCCTGGGTTTTTCGAAAACCTTGTGTTGGACGTCCTAGTGGCCATGGGGTATGGAGGTTCCAGGGATGACGCTGCCCAATCAGTAGGCCAGACTGGTGATGGGGGGATCGATGGCATCATCAAGCAGGACAGACTCGGTCTAGACGTCCTGTACGTGCAGGCGAAACGGTGGGAGAACACAGTGGGACGCCCCGTTGTTCAAGCGTTCGCCGGAAGTCTGGATGGTGTCAAAGCGCGCAAAGGGGTGCTGATCACGACCTCACGCTTCTCGAAGGATGCCACTGAATATGTGGACAAGATCGAGAAGAGAATCATCCTTGTCGATGGCCAGCAACTGGCAGAACTCATGATCGCTCACGAGGTGGGGGTCAGCAGAGTCATGTCGTACGACGTGAAGAGGGTCGACCAGGACTACTTCGAGGATTAGGCTGTGGACTGGCCGCTGTGCTCTCCGTCTTGCTGCCCGGCCTGGGACAGATGTATGCGAAGCAATTCGGCATGGGTATCGCTATGGCCATAGCCTGGGTGGCCAGTTGCCTTTTCGTCGCCCGCTGGTACATCGACTCTACGATCCCTGCTTTCAGAAGGGGCGAACTCGGCCTTGACTCGTCGCGTTTCATCGCAGGCCTCATACTGACAGGATCCTGGATATATGCCGCTGTGGATGCAGCAAGCGCGCCGGAACGTGAGGTGTAGTGACACGCTGGGCTGATACGGGGCTTAGGCTGGACCATCACGCAGCGACCGATTGCGTGCCTTTCTGAGGAATCGTGCCAACTGGGCGGTGTGCCCAGCAAACGAGGAGCTCCCAAATGACCACAGTATACGGGATGGCGAATGCGCCGGATGTGGACGGGTACGTTGTCGGCCTGACCGCGATTCGCGATAAGAGAGCGACCTGCAGCTGCGTCTACTGCTTGTAGCGATAGGAGGAGGCCATAGCATCGCACACCGTCTCTACGGAGGACTCGGACACGCGTTCTGCGACGAGCTCGGGAGTAGGCCGGACCTCATCCAGTGGAGCGGGTCGGCAGGTCACGATACCAGCCTCATCCTGCTCGACCCGGTGCCCGGCAGAGTGGGTCATGTTCGGCGACCTGCCGGCAACACGCGCTCGACCGCTCTGCTCGGGTATGTGGTACAATGATGGTGCGAGATTCCATATGCACCGGCATGCGTTCAATCCGTATATGCCTAACTATTGACTATTGGCGCTGAGGTAGCTGAGGTAACTGAAGGGGCACTAGAGCTGGCCGATGCCTACCAGGTACGCGGCGTACTCACACCCAAGTTCTATGACGATGGCTTGCATGTGGCCGTGGCAACAGTTGCGGGCGTTGACGTGCTGGTCAGCTGGAACTTCCGACATATCGTTCGCTTCGACAAGATACGCCTGTTCGGCGCCGTGAACATGGAGTATGGGTATAAGGTGCTACAGATCTTCAGCCCGCGGGAGGTGATGGTCTATGACTCAGAGGTCGATTGATGCGATAGAGATGACCCGCGCCATCCGCGACAAGAACCACGAGAGACTGCGTGGCCTCTCGAGGACAGAGCGGCTCGCGTACTACAAAGAACAGGCGCGGCTGATGAACGAGAGAGCCGCTGCGCTCGCCGGAACCCGGGCGCATTCTTCGGAACAGGCCTAACAGGCGCGCCCAGGTGGACGAAGGGCAGATTAATCCGTAGCCGATTCTGATGGCATTCGTGAGAGTGGCCGCAACGAAGCGCAGTGCGCGGCGATGCGGCCAGTTGCTTATCTACACTCGTTGCTGAGAGCTGCCTTGATAGTGTCGAAACCACAGCGATAGCGCAGCAAACGCGGGCGGAGGTGCGCCTCAGACGGGCATAGACACAGACGCTGTTGGGCGACCGTATGCCGTCTCATCCCGCCTCCAGGCTATCCTTGGTGAAACCGAAGCCACGTTGCGGGGAATCTACGGGGACCGCTTCCTGGGTCTTGTCCTCTTCGGTTCTTACGCCCGGGGCACGGAGGGTTCTGTACCTTTTCAACGTACAAGGGGAGGCCATACCTGCGTGGATAGGTTTCCTCAGCAATCTGATAGGCTCTCCATCAAAGGAGGGGTGTCTGCATGTTCCGCAAGACACGCCCGCGGTTGGCGATTGGAGCGCTTGCCGTTGTGCTCTTGGCGTCCAGCGCGTATACCGCGCGCGCATCGGAGGTCAGCGCGATCTCAACAGACCGCTTGGTGCTGCATATTCCCAGAGACACCACGGTACCTCCCGAAGTGCTGGACGACATGTTGTCGTCCATGCACAAGTGCCTAGCCTTCGCAGAGGCGTCGTTAGGCCGCAGGCTGAGGGCGCCGGTTCACCACCTGTGGGTGGATGAAGCGCCGGGGCTCGGCGGTCCGTCGGCTCCGTGCATATGCAAACCCGGAACAGAGCGTCACGAAGTTCTCTACGTAAGTCGGGAACCGCCGACCAGTCGTGAGGAAGTGGACAACTACGCGTCCACCTGGGTACATGAGCACACCCATTGCATATTATACGAGGCCTTCGGAGCGCTTCCCACGCTTGTGAACGAGGGAATCGCATGTATGGTCGCAGATGACCTATTCGGGCAGGACAGCCATGCCCAGGCTGCGATTATGTCGGCCGCGGGCGAACTGCCGTCCCTCGTTGCTCTTGCGAACTGGGTAAACCATGCCTCGCGGGCTTAGCGGTTCGAAACCGCCGTGAACTACAGCGCTGCAGCGTCATTCATGTCTTTCGTCCGCGATGAATACGGACGCGATGCGCTCATTAGCATGTGTGAAAGGATGCCCAATTGCCTAGTTGCCTCGTGGGAGCGTATCCCCGGGATGGTCACAACGGCCCTCGAGGAGACCGCAGGGATGAGTCTAGACCGACTGGAAGTGGCATGGAAACAGCGTGTGGACTCAACCGAAATCGATTCGCGCCTTAGGTTGCGGCTATCAGTCGGTGTGAAGTTGCTTAAGCGCCTACACTCTTCGCCTGACCTGGATTCGCTGGTCTTCCTGTCAGACCTGACGGGTAGGAGCATCGGCTCATTCTGGAATGAGTTCTTCAGACTGCATCAAATGGCCGTGTATTACGGACTAGACCGTGCCGGCGACATCACCGAGCAGGAACTTCTTGAACAGATAGATGAGCTTCATGTTAGGGCAGCCGAACTGCGACTCACTCTCCTCCGCGGCGATGGGGAGTAACCTGAGCGCTGTAGTCCGCCTCCCGCACCTGGGCAGGCGGCGTGATGTCGATGGTGTCGTCCTTCTTGACGTGGGCTGCGAATCTGCTGTGGACTGTGGTGTAATCCTTGAGGATGTCCTCTGTCATCACATCGAAAGGAACTACCACGTAGCGCCCCAGATGGGAGCGACGGGGATTGTACAGGAGGGTCCCGGTGACGTTTTCCAGAGTGATCTTCGCGCCTAGAGGCGTCTCGGTCTTGACCACGTCCAGGGAGACAAGCAATCCTACCAGCTTGAACAGTTCCTTCTGGGCGGAGAGGAAGTTTCCGAGGGAGTAGATGACCAGGGTGTCGCCTACCATGGTCACAGGCTGCACTACGTGAGGATGGTGCCCGACCACGATGTGCACGCCGAGCTCGGCGAGGTGCTCCGCTATCTCCGTCTGCGCTTTGGTAGGGATGAAGACGTATTCATTACCCCAGTGCATCGAGACGATGATCACATCGGCCTTAGCATTGGCCTTCTCCACATCAGCCCTGACCGTCTCCGGGTCATAGACATTCACGTAATGCTCCTTGCCTGCAGGAGGTTTGAGGCCGTTGGTAAGGGTGGTGTAGGCAAGCAGGGCGCACGTGATGCCGTTAACCTCCACTGTCCGTATCTCGTCCCGATCCTCTTGGGTAGAGTAGCTCCCGGCGGTGAGGACGT
>Ga0255345_1005691_pt1 | contig 12616 bp, 10 predicted proteins | sample wastewater_treat_6_FD_192415 | JGI IMG/M metagenome (GOLD analysis project Ga0255345, IMG submission 192415) | Wastewater microbial communities from Lulu Island WWTP, Vancouver, Canada - plant20 | ecosystem: Engineered > WWTP > Wastewater > Unclassified | place: Canada: Vancouver, British... | reverse complement strand
ATTGTTGGCCAACAAAGTAGGATCGTTAGTTGCGATAGAACCAAGAACGGGAGAGATCTTAGCGATGATATCGAGTCCGTCGTACGACCCGAATTTGTTAGTAGGACGTGTACGTTCGAAGAACTACGGAGTACTTTTAAAAGATCCGTTGAAGCCATTATTTAATCGTGCGATGCAAGCGTATTATCCTCCGGGATCGACATTCAAATTAACGAATGCATTGGCATCGCTGCAAGAAGGAATCATTACTCCGTCCACTTCATTCGCGCATAGTTTTTCGGTTGGAAGTCATGCCGTACATTGTCACCCTCACCCTCCTATTGCTTTAGAAGGAGCGATACAATATTCATGCAATCCCTATTTCTGTAATACGTTCAGAGCCTTCATCGACAATAAGAAATTCCCTGATAGCGAAACAGGATATAATACGTGGAGGAACTATCAGCTGAGCTTTGGTATAGGAACAAAGATTGGTGTTGACATGCCACATGAATTAAAAGGATTAATTCCGTCGACTGCATTTTACGATAAAGTGTACGGGCGACATCATTGGAAAGCATCTACTATTTATTCATTAGGAATCGGACAAGGAGAGTTAGGGATAACGCCAATGCAAATGGCGAATATTATCTGCATCATTGCAAATAAAGGTTATTACTACACACCTCATATTATTAAAAAGATTGCCGAAAAGCCTAACAGCAGTAGAGGCTTAGGCGAACGACATTATACTAAAATTAGTGCGGAGAATTTTGATATCATCCACGACGGAATGCAAAAAGTGGTAGAAGCTGGAACAGCACGTATTGCGAAATTCAGAGACGTAGTAGTTTGCGGTAAAACAGGAACGGCACAAAATCCGCATGGAAAAGACCACTCCCTATTTGTTGGATTTGCGCCTCGAGAAAATCCTCGTATAGCCATCGCCGTTATGGTGGAGAATGCTGGATTCGGAGCAACATGGGCGGCACCAATTGCCAGTTTAATGATGGAGAAATTCATGTATGATTCCATCTCAAGACCTGAATTAGAAGAACGCATGAAGAAAGGAGTATTGATTCACATGCAAGACAATAGCTTAGAGAAAAAAGACGACGGCATTGATGCATTTTACGGACCATCGCTAGAAGAAATGATTCCACATGCGCCAATCTTGTTAAACGAATCGGATGCAGTAGCTGCCGATGTTGAACTAGAAGCCAAGGAAATTGCGATGAGTGATTTCACTATTGAAAATTGCGAACTGCCAACAAAATCAAAAGCACCGATATCGACGCCCGATGTAACCTTGGCGATGATTAAATGCGAAGAACTGCGATATTATTTCGGTTAAGAAAGAGAAACTTTGAGACAACAGAAAAGCATATTCGAAAATATTGATTGGTTATTAGTAATCATGTACCTCGTCTTTGTATTGATGGGCTGGCTAAATATTTATGCTGCCGTTTACAACGAAGAGCATCAAAGTATTTTCGACATGTCGCAGAATTATGGTCGGCAGTTACTTTGGATAGGAACATCGTTATTAATTGCGCTTGCGATATTGGTCATTGATGGTAAATTCTTCGCAGCATTTTCATATCCGATTTACCTAACAGTACTTTTTATGCTTCTTGTTGTGCTCGTTGTTGCCCGCGACGTACAAGGAGCCAGATCATGGATAGAAATTGGATCATTTAAACTTCAGCCATCGGAGTTCGCCAAGTTTGCAACCAATATGGCATTGGCTAAATATCTAAGCACTCTTGGAATCAGGATGGAAGACATGAAGACGAAGCTTACAGCTGGAATCATCGTCTTAATTCCCATGGCCTGCGTATTACTTCAAAACGATACAGGATCAGCATTAGTATTCTGTGCCTTCGTATTCGTACTTTACAGAGAAGGGCTATCGCAGAACTTTTTAATATTCGGATTCCTAGCCGGTGTGTTATTTGTTTTAGCACTGATGGTTCCAAATGTAATTCTCCTGAGTGTAATTGTAGGAATTGGATTTTTAGCCTATCTGTTGATGCGCAAAACGCGCAAAAACCTTATGGTGATATTGGCAATAACAGCTTTAAGTTGCGGAGTTGTATTCTCGGTTGACTTTGCATTTAACAAGATTCTTCAAGACCATCAACGCGAGCGTATTGATATTTTATTAGGTAAAAAATCGGACCCGAAAGGAGCAGGATATAATGTAAATCAATCGTTGATTGCCATTGGATCGGGAGGATTAATTGGAAAAGGATATTTACAAGGAACACAAACAAAATACGATTTCGTACCGGAGCAAAGCACCGACTTTATATTCTGCACCGTAGGCGAAGAATGGGGATTTGCCGGAACAACTTTTGTGTTATTGATGTTCTTGGCACTACTCTACCGAATCATTTTTATTGCCGAGCGACAACGATCGTCGTACACAAGGATTTACGCATATGGAGTAGCATCCATTTTATTCTTTCACGTGATGGTGAACGTAGGAATGGCCATCGGACTAGCACCTGTAATTGGTATTCCTCTTCCGTTTTTTAGCTATGGCGGATCGTCGCTTTGGAGCTTTACGGCACTGTTATTTATTCTGATAAAACTCGACAGCTACAGAATGTATATTCTGAGATAATATTTAGTTTAGCGGACGATAATTCGTCCATTTATCATTAAAAAAACTAAACCTAAAAATTAACAAGAAAAGAAATTTGTCGGCATTTTATTGGTTTTATATAGACCAATTTCACCCTTCGTAATTCATTCTCAAATACTCCATTATTAACCTCGTTGCACCTTTATTATCTTGAATATATTTTTCGTTTATACTTTTCGTTTTCGCATACAACGAAGCATCGAGTTCAAGTAAATTAAATTGTTGTGAAAGATCTGTAGCATTCTCAACAGAGAAAGCTCCTTTCAATTTAATGAGATCATTTGCTTCTTTAAATCGTTTGTAATTTGGTCCGAAGAAAACCGGTACACCAAACACAACAGCTTCCAAAATATTGTGAATACCTACTCCGAATCCTCCTCCGATATAAGCATAATCGGCAAATTGATATAAGCTCGATAACATACCTACATTATCAATAATCATTACTTGAAAATTCCCGGCAGGATTACTCTTCCATTCCGAATGAAAAACGGCATTTCCGTTAAACGAATCCCGAAGCTTCAACAAATTCTCCTGTTTGATTTCATGCGAAGCAATAATCAATTTAAATCCGTTGCCGACAGATTGAAAAAACTCCTTCAACAACTCTTCGTCTTGCGCCCAAGTAGAGCCTGCAACAATAATTTTTTTATCGGAAGCAAAGGACTTCACTTCACTCAACTCGAGAGGATGTTGAGCATTAGCAATTACTCGATCAAATCTGGTATCGCCGGTAACGGTAACACGTGCAATGCTTTGTTTATACAACAGCGATAAAGAATTTTGATCTTGAACAAAAAGATGTGTAAATCGAAGAAGCATCTTTCTGAAAAATCCACCGTAAGGTTTAAAGAAAATCTGATCAGCACGAAATATTGCAGAAATGCAGTAATATGGAATTTTCTTTTTAGCGATATACTTTCCGTAGAAATACCAGAACTCATACTTCACGAAAAATATCATCTTCGGAGAAATAGTTTTTATAAACTTCCTCGACATCACCGGACCATCCATAGGAAGGTAAAAAACATAATCTGCCAAAGGCGTATTCTTTCTAACTTCATATCCCGAAGGGGAGAAAAAAGTAAGTACAATTTTATGATCGGGATATTCGGAACGCAATGCCTCTAAAACAGGACGACCTTGTTCAAACTCACCTAGTGAAGCGCAATGAAATAAAATTCGTTTTTCATTTTTGCCTTTCAGCGCCTCCCATTGATGCTGTTGATCCTTTCTTCCAGCTACCCATAATTTTGCCTTTGCATTAAATAGCGAAGCAACTCTGATAGCTGCTTCATACAATAAAATACCTGCAAAATAGAGTGGCCACATAAGCATTAATAAGTATAAAACTTCTCAGGGGCCTGCTTATAAAACGGCATAATCCAACCAACTCTTAATCCTGTAAGCATATCGAAACGCTTACCACTGTCAGAAATTCCGGAATTAAAATTATAACTTCTTCTTCCCTCAGTGAATCCTTCTATAAACTCAACGCCAAAATAAAAATTCACCAAGCGACGATTACCGAGGTAAGTATATCCCACAAATTGTTTTAAAGCAGCTCCATTCGTCAATCGATCGTAGCCCTTCAAATAATCATCTTGTAAGGAAGGAACGGCATTTTTCTTATCCTCAATTCTGATTTTATGTTGCATAAATCCGGCACCCAACTGAACGGTAATCCCGCAATTCGGATTAGGTCCTTTAAAAGGAAAAATCTTCCCGATTGAAGCCATCGTATAATAACCACGCTCAAAGGCGCGGATGTCGGCATACAAACCATCGCTTCCGATAATAAATCCTCCATTATCGGTTAAGCTGCCAAACAAGTTAGGTTCAGAAATTTTGGTGCCAAAGATAAAATTCCCTTCAAGGCTGTATGTCCAGTTTTTTTTAGTCTTAATTGTAGCGGTAAACCCTAAGGATGAATTGATTCCGAAGCGATTAGCCATATCGCCGATAGGCGCCTGAACCGCAAAAGACGGCGAAAGAAGCACCATTTTTACGGAAGAATCGCGCACGCTAACCTGTGCTTGGGCAATAAATCCGCTGAATATGCCGATTAGGATTAAATAAATGCTCTTTTTCACCTTGCGAAAATAATGAATTTTACCTTCGAAAAGGCAGCCGTCATTCGAACTAAACACACTATCTTCGCAGGTGCTAAAAAACCCATCGGAATTACGCCGAGGGATAAAACGAACTGCAGTAAAATGGAAGCTGTTAAAAAATTGCAAATGGTTGATTTGATCAGCCAATACAACAAAATTAAGCCCGAAATCGATCAGGCTGTTCAGAATGTTATTACCTCTTCGGCCTATATCAACGGACCTGAAGTGAAGACTTTTGGCAAGGAGCTGGAAGAATATCTTGATGTGAAGCATGTTATACCGTGTGCCAACGGAACTGACGCCCTACAAATTGCAATGATGGCTTTAAATTTTAAGCCGGGCGACGAAATTATTACTGCTAGTTTCACTTATGTTGCAACAGCAGAAGTAATTGCTTTACTACAGTTAAAGCCAGTATTGGTAGATGTAAATCCTGATGATTTTACGATCGATTGCGACGCAATAGAACGTGCTATTACGCCTCGTACAGTTGCTATTGTACCGGTACATCTATTCGGACAATGCTCGAACATGCAACGAGTGATGGAAATTGCCAATGCTCACAATTTATATGTGATTGAAGATACGGCTCAAGCAATTGGCGCTGATTACACAATGGCTAACGGAATTACCTACAAAGCAGGTACGATCGGAACTATTGGAACAACATCGTTCTTCCCTTCAAAAAATCTGGGTTGTATGGGCGACGGCGGTGCAATTTTCACCAACGATGATCAAATAGCTGGAAGAATTCGCATGATTGCCAACCACGGACAATCGGTTCAATACCATCATGATGATATTGGAGTTAACTCACGCCTTGACAGTATGCAAGCCGCGATTTTGAGAGTTAAATTGCCTCATTTGAACGACTATTGCAAAGCACGTCAATATGCGGCGGCTTATTATGACAAAGCTTTTGCCAATAATCCTAAAGTTAAAACTCCGGGAAGAATGGCTAACTCTACGCATGTTTTCCACCAATATACCTTGGTATTAAACGGGGTTTCTAGAACGGCTTTGAGAGAGCATTTAGAGAAAAAAGGCATTCCGAGCATGATCTATTACCCTATTCCATTGCACATGCAAAAAGCATATACCGATCCTCGTTACAAGCACGGCGACTTCCCGGTAACAGAACAGCTTTGTGACCACGTAATTTCATTACCGATGCACACTGAACTGTCGGACGAAGACCTAGCATATATTGCCGGATCAGTATTAGAATTCATTAATAAGTAAACGGATATGAATGAAACCCTTTATTAATTTTCGAGTATAAAGGAACATTAAAATATCTCAAAAACGATAGCATATGAATATTGCAGTAGTAGGTACAGGATATGTAGGCCTTGTAACCGGAACTTGTTTCGCTGAGATGGGTAACCATGTCACTTGCGTTGATATCGACGCGAACAAAGTAGAACGTATGCGTAACGGAAGCATTCCGATTTACGAACCCCATTTAGATGTATTATTTGAAAGAAACATCAAACAGGGACGTTTGCAATTCACAACAAACTTAGAAGAAGCGATTGCAGATGCATCGATTATCTTCTTGGCACTTCCAACTCCTCCGGGAGAAGACGGATCTGCCGATTTGTCTTATGTATTAGGCGTTGCCAATAACTTGGGTCGCTTAATCAAAGATTACAAAATTGTAATCAACAAAAGCACTGTACCTGTAGGAACAGCAGAGAAAGTACGTGAAGCGATTGCGAAAAACGCTACTGTTCATTTCGATGTAATTTCTAATCCTGAGTTCTTACGCGAAGGATTTGCAGTTGATGATTTCATGAAACCGGATCGTGTAGTTATCGGAACAAAGAGTGAGAAAGCTAAAAAGGTCATGAGTGATCTTTATGCTCCATTTGTTCGTCAAGGTAACCCCATCTATTTCATGGATGAACGTTCAGCAGAATTAACTAAATATGCTGCGAATGCATTCCTTGCAACGAAAATTACTTTCATGAATGAAATCGCGAATCTTTGCGAAAAAGTTGGAGCTAATGTTGATGCGGTTCGTATCGGTATCGGATCTGACTCTCGTATTGGCAAGCGTTTCTTATTTGCAGGTATCGGATACGGTGGAAGTTGTTTCCCTAAAGACGTACAAGCACTATACAGAACATCTCAAGACTACAAATACGACTTTAAAATTTTATCGTCTGTAATGGAAGTAAATGAGATTCAGAAAACGGTAATGGTTGAGAAATTGCGTCAGCATTTCGATGGCAACTTAGCAGGAAAGAAATTTGCTGTTTGGGGATTAGCCTTCAAACCGGATACTGACGATATTCGCGAAGCTCCGGCTTTATATATCATCCGTGATCTTATCGCAGCAGGAGCGTCTGTAAGCGCATTCGATCCTGAAGCAATGGAGAACGTAAAACGTACCATCGGTGAAGTTATTCACTATGCAAATGACCCTTATGAAGCAGTTCAAGATGCTGATGCATTATTGATTGCTACAGAATGGTCGCTATTCAGAACTCCTGACTTCGACAAGATGAAGGAAACTATGAAAGGCAAAGTGATCTTCGACGGACGTAACTTATACGACTTACAAAGAATGGCTGAAATGGGATTCCATTATAACAGCATAGGTCGTGAAGTAGTTTCTCCTCAGATACCAGCATTTTTATAATCTCCCCTATGTCAAATAAACGTGTTTTAATTACCGGTGCCGCAGGATTCCTCGGTTCTCATCTTTGCGATCGCTTCATCAAAGAAGGATACGATGTTGTGGGAATGGATAACTTAATCACCGGCGATCTTCGCAATATCGAACATCTGATGAAACTCAAAGAATTTGAGTTCTATCATCATGATGTAAGTAAATTCGTATTCGTTCCCGGACGTATCGACTACATCTTACATTTTGCTTCGCCTGCAAGCCCTATTGATTATTTAAAAATTCCAATCCAAACCTTAAAAGTTGGTTCATTGGGAACACATAATCTCTTAGGATTTGCAAAAGCTAAAAATGCGAGAATATTAGTTGCATCTACTAGCGAGGTTTATGGAGATCCTAATGTTCATCCTCAAACGGAAGACTATTGGGGTAACGTAAATCCTATCGGACCACGTGGCGTATACGACGAAGCTAAACGTTTCCAAGAAGCCATCACTATGGCTTACCATACATACCATAAATTAGAAACGCGTATCGTACGTATTTTTAATACCTATGGACCAAGGATGCGACTGAACGACGGACGTGTATTACCTGCGTTCATCGGACAAGCATTACGTGGCGAAGACTTAACAGTTTTCGGAGATGGAAGTCAAACACGATCGTTCTGCTATGTTGACGATTTGATAGAAGGAATTTACCGACTACTCATGAGTGATTATGCATATCCGGTGAACATCGGAAATCCTGCAGAAATTACTATCCGTGAATTCGGTGAAGAGATTATCAAACTAACAGGAACCAGTCAAGAATTAATCTGCAAGCCGTTACCGCAAGACGACCCTAAACAACGTCGACCGGACATAACAAAGGCTAGAGAAATTCTAGGATGGGAACCTAAAATATCGAGAGCTGAAGGATTAAAATTAACTTACGATTACTTCAAAAGTTTACCTTCAGAAGAACTCTATAAAACTGCACATCGCTTTGAGTAAACATCAAAGAAAATAAAACAAACACATCAACACTGTCATCTTTAAGGTGACAGTGTTCTGTGTTTAATTTAAGTACTAAAAACCAACCTCTTTCTAACCAAAAGAAGTGTGGGTAAACCCAAATTAAGAATGGAATATTCAGTTCATCCTTCCGCTATTGTTGATGAAGGATGTAAAATCGGCAAAGGCACTAAAATTTGGCATTTTTCTCATATCATGCCCAATTGTGTGATTGGTGAAAATTGCAACATCGGTCAAAATGTTGTTGTATCACCTCAAGTGACATTAGGCAACAATGTGAAAGTTCAAAATAACGTTTCGATTTATACCGGCGTTATTTGTGAAGACGATGTTTTCTTAGGACCTAGTATGGTTTTCACTAACGTAATGAACCCTCGAAGTGCCGTTAATCGTCGCGATCAATATTTAAAAACTACTGTAAAAAAAGGAGCTTCTATTGGCGCTAACGCAACCATTGTTTGCGGACACGACATCGGAGCATTTGCCTTTATCGGTGCCGGTGCAGTAGTAACAAAAAACGTTCCTGATTACGCGTTAGTGATTGGTAATCCTGCTCGACAAACAGGATGGATGAGTGAATACGGACACAAATTAAAATTCGACAACGAAGGATTTGCTGAATGTCCTGAAAGCCACCAGCGATATCAGTTGAAAAATAATTTAGTAACTAAAATCGCTTAACCATGTCGAATTTCGAGAATAAAAAAATCAAATTTGCTGTCATTGGCAGCGGCCATATTGGCAAACGTCACGCGGAAATGATTCGCAGAAATGATGAAGCCGAGCTAGTTGGCCTTTGCGATATTCGCCAGAAAAGTGAATGCGGTCTAGATGCATTTGAAGGAGTTCCTTTCTTTAACTCAGCAGAAGAAATGCTGAAGTCTATTCCTGAAATTGACGTTGTAAACGTATGTTCACCAAACGGACTGCATGCCGAACACTCTCTCATTGCTTTAACTAACCACAAACACGTAGTTTGCGAAAAACCAATGGCGATCACAAAAGCTGATTGCGAGAAAATTATTTACAAAGCACTTCAAGTGTCGCGTAATGTTTTTGGAGTGATGCAAAACCGCTACTCTCCACCATCAGCATGGTTAAAGAGTGTAATTGACCAGAATAAAGTGGGCGATATTTATATGGTTCAACTTAACTGTTTCTGGAATCGCGACGAACGCTATTACACAGGTAAAAACTGGAAAGGAAGCAGCGACCTCGATGGAGGAACATTATTTACGCAGTTCTCTCACTTTATCGATATAATGTATTGGGTGTTTGGAGATATCACCGATATCAACGGAGTATTTGCCGACTTCAACCATAAAACGAATACAGCTTTTGAAGATTCAGGAATTGTAAACTTCCGTTTTGTAAACGGAGGAATGGGATGTATTAATTACTCAACTTCTGTGTGGGATAAAAACCTTGAAAGCAGTATTACCGTAATAGGCAGCAAAGGAAGTATCAAAGTTGGTGGTCAGTACATGAATGAAGTAGAATACTGCCATATAGAAGGCTATGAAATGCCTGTTTTACCACCGGCCAATCCTGCAAACGACTACGGTCATTATAAAGGATCGGCAGCCAACCATCATTACATTATCGAAAATGTTATTGATGTATTAAAAGGAAGAAATATTATGACAACAAATGCTCTTGAAGGGCTTAAAGTTGTTGAAATTATAGAACGCATTTACGCACTAAGAAAATTACAAAAACCGGAAATACGCTACAGCAATGTATAATGAATTAATCAATAAGGAAAAGAAACTTGCAGTTATCGGCCTTGGCTATGTAGGCCTTCCTATCGCTTTGGAATTTGCGAAGAAAATTTCCGTAATCGGATTCGACATCAACGCTCAACGAGTTGAGTTAATGAAAAACAATATTGATCCTAGTGGTGAGCTCGACAGCAGCTGCTTTGAAGGATGCGATATTCAATTCACTAATTCACTCGATGTTTTACGTGAAGCCAACTTTTTTATCGTAGCAGTACCTACTCCAATCGACGAACATAAACTTCCCGATTTAAAACCATTATTAGGAGCCACGAAATCAATTGCAGCAGCATTGAAAAAAGGCGATTATGTGGTGTATGAATCGACAGTATATCCAGGATGTACTGAAGAAGATTGTATTCCTGTTTTAGAAGAAATCACAGGACTAAAATTCAAAGAAGATTTCAAAGTAGGATATTCACCGGAACGTATCAACCCGGGCGACAAAGAGCACACATTAGCGAAGATTACTAAAGTTGTTTCAGGATGCGATACAGAATCTGCAAATGAAATTGCTAAAGTTTACGAAATCGTAGTAGAAGCAGGTGTATTCCGTGCTTCGTCGATTAAAGTAGCAGAAGCCGCTAAGATCATTGAGAACACACAACGCGACGTTAATATTGCCTTGATGAATGAGCTTTCGATCATCTTCAACAAGATGGGCATTAATACATACGAAGTATTAGAAGCAGCAGGTACGAAATGGAATTTCCTTCGTTTCATGCCGGGCTTAGTTGGCGGGCATTGTATCGGTGTTGATCCTTACTACTTAACCTATAAAGCGCAAGAAGTAGGCTATCATGCTCAAGTGATTAACTCAGGTCGTTACGTTAATGACTCTATGGGATTCTATGTTGCAAAGCAAACAGTAAAAAAACTGATTGCAATGGGCAAAGATATCAGCAAGAGTCGTGTTTTGGTGATGGGAGCTACCTTCAAAGAAGATGTAGAAGATATTCGCAACTCTAAAGTAGTAGATGTTATTAATGAGTTTAAATCATACGGCGTAAATGTTGATGTGATTGACCCAAGAGCTAATAGCGAAGAGTTGAAACACGAATACGGATTTGAATTAGTTCCTGAAGTAGGAAGCAATTACGATGCCATTGTGGTAGCTGTAAATCATAAAGAATATAAATCCTTTACCGAAGCTGATTTCAAGAAATTAGCAGCTGAAAAAGCGATACTTGTCGACTTAAAAGGCATCCTTCGCGGAAAAATTAAGGATCTGACTTACTGGAGTCTGTAATTCGTAACGGAATTACGATTTCATCGTACAAGCTATGAAAAACAAGCTATGAACACGAAGAAAAAAATTCTGGTAACCGGTGGAACTGGATACATTGGCTCGCATACTGCAGTTGAATTAATCAATAAAGGATTCGATGTTTATATTATCGACAACCTTTCTAATTCACATGCTGAAGTTGTTGATTCTATCGAGAAAATTACCGGCACTCGTCCTTTCTTCGCTAACATTGACTTAAATAATAAAAGCGCTGTAAACGAATTTTTACGCGTTCATTCTATCGATGCAATTATTCATTTCGCTGCTTTCAAAGCAGTAGGCGAAAGCGTTGAAAAGCCTCTTGAATATTACCGTAACAATATCGGTTCATTATTGAATCTTTTGGAGCTTTGCAGAGAACATAATATCAAAAATTTTGTGTTTTCTTCTTCTTGTTCTGTATATGGTCAACCTGACTATTTACCAATCGACGAATTTGCTGCCGTAAAACCTGCACAATGTCCGTATGCTAATACTAAAAAAATTGGCGAAGACATTTTAAGAGATACTGCGAAAGTAGTTGACATTAATATCATCTCTCTTCGATATTTCAATCCTGTAGGAGCACATCCGACAGCATTGATTGGAGAATATCCAATCGGAGCACCTCTTAACTTATTCCCGATTGTAACTCAAACTGCAATTGGTAAGAGAGAAAAAATGATGGTATTCGGCACCGACTACGACACAGCTGACGGAAGTTGCATTCGCGATTATATTCATGTAGTAGATGTTGCCATTGCACATACCGTAGCAATTGAACGAATGCTAAACGAACAATCGAAAGATCGTTACGAACTGTTTAATTTAGGTACAGGAAACGGATTATCTGTTTTAGAAGTCCTTAATGCTTTTGAAAAAATTACCGGTGTAAAAGTTAACTATCAACTTACCGACCGCCGTGCCGGTGATGTTGAAAAAGTATATGCAGATACTTCGTATGCCAATAAAGAATTAGGCTGGAAGACGACTCGTACGCTCGAAGATATGATAACTTCTGCTTGGGCTTGGGAGCAAGTACTTCAAAAAAAATATGCTGAAGCTTAATTGCAAATAAGTATCACTAAAAATCTATACCATGAAAAATATTCTGGTAACCGGAGGAGCCGGTTTTATTGGTTCACATGTAGTACGACGCTTAGTCAGTAATTACCCC